>Ga0224511_10001195_pt1 | contig 15095 bp, 7 predicted proteins | sample SF_May12_sed_USG_2_FD_169988 | JGI IMG/M metagenome (GOLD analysis project Ga0224511, IMG submission 169988) | Sediment microbial communities from San Francisco Bay, California, United States - SF_May12_sed_USGS_8_1 | ecosystem: Environmental > Aquatic > Marine > Sediment | place: USA...
AAGGTTCTGCGCTGGCTGTACTGTATATTCAATACCTGAACTTTTGTCTGACATTGTTTTCTGACAGTTGTTATAAACCTTAATTTCTTGAAGAATAATCAGGAATTGCGTTGTTTATCTTATTCTTGCCTCTTGTAGAATCCTTTAACTAAGGATTCAATAAGGCGAATGATGAAAAGTTTTTGTCTATCGGATGACGCTTAGTTTCTGTCTTTTAACAATAAAAAACGAAAGTGTTAAAAGGTCCAAATAAGCGTCTTATAAACATTTCAGCGTGTTGGACAATTCAACATTAGACAAGCGTGCTTAAGTGTTACAAGTGTACACTATAATTGATTAACATAAAGATAAAAACATTTCGTCTATCGGATGACGCTTAGTTTTGGTCTTTTAACAATAAAAACGAAAGTGTTTAAAGGTCCACATAAGCGTCTTATAAAAATTTCAGCGTGTTGGACAATTCAACATTGAACGAGCGTGCTTAAGTTTTACAAGCGTACAATATAATTTGATTAACATAAAGAGACTATGTTGATGATGTAGTGGCTTGTTTATATTCACTGTTGTAAACAAATAGTTGTAACAATAAGGTTTACCACCAAAGATCATTGTGCTTTTATGTAAAGTCAGGAGCATATAATATAAATAGTAAACACAACCTTTGGTCATAAGCATACATATGCTATGGATGTTTATATTAATTAACACATTCCGAATTGTATTACAGAACAAATATAGATACATGTGTTTCTTTGTTAAATGGTCAAAGTATTTTTGCATGATTATACTTTATAATGACTGTACGACTATAGAAAACAAAAACAACTCATGTAAATTAAACGTTATGTAAACATAATATTTAACACCTTTGACAATTGTGTAACATGCTTACAAATATATGTGTTTATGCTTTGACAATTGTATAACCTGCTTACAAATATATGTATTTATTTGTTAAATGGTCAAAATATTTTGTTCATGGTAATGCATAATATTTTAAAGACTGTACGATATGCGTAAAACAAACAACCCATGTGAATATAATCTTATGTAAACAGTGCATGTAGGTTTAACGCTTTCGGTGGTCTGCTGTCATATAGTTCGTGATCATTGAAGCGTGGAGCGGTCTCTTATGTATATCGTCCGAGCGGTCAGTATACATCAGAGATGACCTTATACGTCCAGTTTATACTGCGCGGAAAAGTTAGTACGTGCCACTATATACTAGAACGCAGCAAAGATGCGTAGCGAGTGTTCATCTAGTCTTTATACGATGCAAAGTCTATTCTGTTGACGGCGTGATCGCTGCTTCTATGGTATAAGTTTCCGTTGAATGCCCAAACGCTCTCGTTCTCTGATAGCTGCCTCTTTGCACTATTCAGAACCATCTTGTTCATTCTGCTCAAATCTTCGTTAATGAAAACTCCGGTTTCCTTCAAATCCTTTCGACGCCTCATTAACGTATCTCGCTTTGTCCTTTGAAGGAAGCGTACTATAATGGGGCGCTTGTAATCAACTTGCTTTCGTCCCATGCGATGAGATATGTCAATGTCGTTGACATTCAACTGAAGATCGTTCATCTTATCTTTTAAGGTATTCACTACTATTTCTGCTGTTTTCTCTGCTGTTTCTGTGGTGTTTTTGTCTTCTTTGATACCTGTTATCACCACGTTGTTTCTTCTACTGTATTGGTCCAAATCATTTATTCGTTCTCCTTGTAACAGTATAGTTTGCTCGAGATCAACTACTGATTGCTTTGCTTCATCTTCTACGCGCTCTATTTCTCTTTTGTGTTTTTTGAGTTCAGATTTAAGTGCGTCGTTTTCTTTTTCAAAATCGAATAAACGGGCTTCAAGTTTTTCAATCTTTACCTCGAATATTTTCAGCATTTCTTCTTTAACCATTTGAACAACTGTTGGCACAACATTGTTGAGTTTCGTATTTATCTCTGTGAGTTGTTTCTGTATTCTGTCAAGAGTCGGAGAATTCTGAGAATTTGATACCTTTTTTTAATTTATATTTTACCTGTTCTTAATTATTATCACTAACACTTGATTAAATATCCGAAATAAATAGAAACACATTGTATCGAACGTCAGACGATTTTATTTAGAAAGCACATGTCCCATAGCCGTGACGTCACGATGTTGTTGAATAAAATATCGCTACGCTCTGGTTTTACTATAAAGAAATAGGTCGCGCTTTTTGTTTATTGTTTAAGGCACCATACAATTAAATCAAATAAAATATGCAAGAAAAAGTATCTATCCCTCGGGCTTCGTGCAGCAAGGCGGTGACTCGGCAAGCCTCGTCACCGCCTATGCTGCACTACGCCCTCGGGATGTATTTTCCCATCCACAACAGGAACAAATGAAAGATACTTATAAGATGGCAACTCTTTTGTGTGTGTGTGGTTTTTTTGTCAACTACTTTAAATTTCCTGCATTCTCTTCTGGAGAATTGTACTAACATTTTCTGTATATCAGATGATGGAACGAACATTTTTACTCAGTCGTCTTGTCACCAACTTTGTTATGACATCTTGTTAATTAATTTCATAGTTTACATAGTTTAGTATTTGTTAGGTTCTTGGTAACGTTTACTTTCATTTTAAGTTTGTCCAAGAAGTGTTCTGTGAAAGCATGTGCAGACAACAATTCCATGTTTATGTGTCATTAAAGCGTTTACAGCATATCGGATAAGGTTGTCTTGCATTTTGTTACCGGTCCATAAAGAAAAAACTAGGTTTCGTTGTCTCCACATTTCCGTAAATCAATCCAAATGGATAGTACTTTTCATGCGTTCAGATATTACAACATTTTTGTAGTTAGTCAAAACAACTGAACACATAGGTGCCCTTTTACTTTAACAATATAAAATCTCGTTTCCACCCAATGGTTTTTGTCTGAATGGTCTGTAAGATGCCAAAAATGTTTTTTTTCCAGTTATTTGAAAATAATGCACGTTTAGACGCAACGTACCAATTATCAACTTCTAAAACCAATAAATTAATCTGAAAAGCTTCTCAGTCGTTTTGTTAGCAGCATGTTAACTTCATGTTTTATTTTCAAACAAAAATGAAAAGGCATGCCATTAAATCTGATGTGTAAATCTTTATTGTTCAGTAAACTTTGTCTAAACTTTACAACATGTTTCCTTTTTAATTTAATACAACACTTTAAATAAAAGTAACTAGACTGACAACAACCCGGCTGTAAACAACGAGAAATGTACAATGTGCTCAAATAATATTATCTTTCTATTATTAATAAAATTTCATTATCATAAAATTATGCATAAAATTATTTTTTACAAAGCAAGTTCATTACAAATACACACAAATAACACTATTATTATTGATCAATTAGGTGAGTATGTTGTTTCTGCAGCCCGTCAACACCGTCGTAGGGGAACAGCGGCCGGTAGATTATATATATGTTGTATAAACTACAACTATAAGGTGATTGAAAACATTCTTTAAAAAAATTCAATGGCACTGAATATGAAAACCACTTATATCTCTTTGAGTGAAGAAAAACCAGCACCACTGGTTTTATGTATTCCTGGATACTTTTATAGAGCTGGACAGCCGATTATGTCCAGCCTCAAACTCGCATACAAGGTCCACGTCAGTGGGTACAGCCGCACAGACAAGGCGGTGATGGGCACGGGCAACCGGTTCTCCACGACCGTTGACCTGTCCACGTTCCCCGCAAACGTCTGTAAACATTTGCATTTTATTTATTGAAATGTACAATATACAATGTATTGAATTCATATTTTAGTAAAGTACAACGTACTGATTATAAATAATAGCTACAAGTCAGTATTCCACTGACCATCTAAAGAGAGGAATACGACAACCTAGTTAACGTATTCAGGATATTTAATCATTTGATACCAGATAATATGTAGAAGATACATGTACATATGTTTCAAAATAACATTATAAATTGATTAACTTCATGCTAATGTATGTTATCAGCACCCAATAAAGGCTATTTTACAAATCATGTGAGATCGGTGTGCTCGTACACATAGATCCATTGATGGTCCTAATCCCTAAAATATGTTCTTCCTTACAATAGATTACAGTAAGACTTTCACCACAATGTCGTTGCTTACAAAAGAACGCATGGCAATGTTTGTGGTTGAATCTATTTATATTCAACTTTATTGTCAGGCTATGGATGTATAAATTATTGTCGAAGGCTCGAGGCAAGCTTTTGTTCCTTCACTTTAATTAATAATGTACACTGTATGTTGACATTTTAGGATGTAAAATAGTTTAAATGTGCAAAAACACAATCCACAAGCTGTATATATCAAACACCGAAAAACAATGTTTCAGAACTTTTGTTTCGAAAACTTTCTGCCAAGGTGTAACATGAGTTAGCATAAAGCAAGCTATTTTAATAACGTCGATCGGTTGTATGCAACAGCAAGAACCATTAAAACTTGCAGGTAACTAGCTTTCATCTGCATTTATGAAATGAATGATTTGGTAGCACAGATGCCAGTTATTAGCGAATACTTTTTAAACATAAACATCGCGCATTGTTATCTACGGTGGCATAGAGGTGACATGGAGAAACATTTAAAATACCGCCACTATTACGTGGCCACGCAGTAGCTTTTACGTCTGTACGCAAAAAATAACGTTTACTTGGCCACGCAATAGCTTTACGTGCGCACGTAATAATTTTCCAATTAAAATGCTCGTTATAGCGGCCATTATAACGAGCATTTTCATTGGACAATTATTACGTGCGCACGTAAAGTTATTCCGTGCGCACGTAATAGCTACTGCGTGGCCACGTAATAGCAGCGTATTTTAAATATTTCTCAATGTCACCTCTATGCCACCATAGTTAAAAACCAACAAAAACAAACCACGTTCTGTCCGATGTTGTTTATGTACTGGGTGAATGTAGCACAGTCGTTGCTGTACGTTAGACGGTAGGACCTGACAAAGGCGTCATATTTCGTTGATCCCTTTGTCTCCACAGACATTACTGTACTCATCTTCAGGAACTTGACCTATGTACAATGTATATGGAAAAGTAACACATAAGATAACCAATGTGTTTTTTTAATTAAAATAAACACTCTCAACACTTCCTTTTATTACAATTTTATAGTCTAGTTCAGATTTTTTTTTAAATATTTAATTTGATTCATTTATCATTATAGATTAAGTTTTGTTATGCACACAAATCATCTCAAGGCACACTACGGAATGTATTTTATCCTAAAATCGTACGATCCACGGTGCCATTCCGATGGCAGGAATAGTCGTGCAATTGAAAGTCAATTTTACACATCGTGTGATGCATGTTGACGTGACATTTGGGTGCAACCACATTTTTACGGCGCCCGTTCGGTGTTTTGTAGATTTATTTAAACACAGTGTTATTGGACGTGCACCTGTCGATTTGTAAACTCTAAATCTAAAATTCATGCTATGGTCACAAATAAAACGGCCACCGTACGATTTCAGCGATTTGCAAATCACCTGCGAATTTAAGAACTGCCCGGGTACCGAACGATTTTAACAAGTGTTCCTTGTGTGGTCACAAATCATACTGGTGCCGGTTGGCGTCTGTATATAAAAACATCGGTCGATGCCCGGGTGTGTTTGGAGATCATAAGGTTTTGTACGATGCCCGGCCAATTTTACACGGATGAAACAAATGTTCACGTTCAATGATGTATACATTAAGATCAACACTCGCCACCATGCCTCAAAAGAAACAGGTTGTCAAAAAAGACAAAGCCAGATTCTGACAGTGGTAGAGCTAAAAAGTCGTTCCATGTTCTTCATCCTCTGTTTCGTTTCTCGACCGGTGGCAGTTCGACTTATAAAACATCGGAAGGGCATCGGTAGATTTGTTAAAGGCATTTTTAAAGCACTTTGTGATTTTCATATATCGTGCGATATCGTCCGGGCACCATACGTTGTCCAGACGCAAAGTCGCCGTTGAAATCAGACGATTTAAATTTAAAACTAAATCGTCCGGTGCCCGTCTGATGTCACTTTACCCTCAATGATCCTACAAAACGCCGTATGGGCGCCGTGGATTTTAAAGTAGTACCTACATTTCACCGGTCACCGTGCGTTGTCCTTAAATGACGTACGGTGCCGGTAGATGATTTGTGAACAAAGCCTTAAATAATTTCGATTGCCCGATGACACGGGCGATCGTTCGGCCACCGTTCGGTATCCAGTTGGCATCGTCCGATGCTGTGAAGGGCGCTGGGCGATTGATTGATAAAAAATTAATTTGAATAACAATGGATTTAACCACAAACAGTGCATGTGCCCTATCGTTTGCAAGTAGGTTGTTGTGAAATTCTAACTGTAATCTTTTGTTAATTTAATAATATTATATTGATAATAGTCAGCTATTGATCTATGCATTATTACTTTATTTTAAGAATTGGCCGACGCCCGTCCGAGCATCGAACGATTCCTCTCCGAGCACCGTACGATCCATCATGTCTAAGGTGGAAACCGACTGAGGCGCAGGGTAGTTACTAACTTGCTAGCAAATCAAATATTAAAACTACAAACGTTATTCCCCATTTTTGTCTTATGACGCACGCGTCTTTTTTTCAATTAAATATGTATTAATCTGCTAATGTTTTTGATTCACTTCAGTCTTGATGTAAAACGGTAACAATGCGCCACAAGACAAGCTGAGTGTTCTTCAAACATGTTGCGTATACATTCCTTTTCGTTTAATGACTTCTTGACTGTCAAGAGTTCTACCGATGATCCCATTTCTCATCTGTTTTAGTGAGTCATGAATACAAATATGGCCTTGGTGTATGTTATCATGCATTCTATAAATTTGTGTCAGCCGTGCAATATCGTCACCGTGCGGCTAACAAACAAATATGTTTTAATACTCAGACGCTGGCGGGTGCCCGATTTATGACCACGCACAAATGGTACAAATCGTCCAGTGCACTAGCAATTCATAAACTCGCCGATGTTTTGCAAATCGGTGAAACCGCAAGGCAGAAGTTTTGTGACCATAGCAATATTGAGTTCATACAAATATACTCTTCTATGCATGCACAATGTACTTACGTGTGTGTTTGTTAACTTTTAAGCAATATTATCGAACTCAAATGTACTGACAAACAAAAATGCATAAAACAATGAATGACCTGGATAAAGCAGTTCGGTACAGAAGCGCTCATTTCTGCACTTGAAGGGACCCAGTTGGAGTTGCTATTGATTCTCGCGAAGTGAGCCAAGAACATGCCACTGTAATAACTGGAGGCCGTCATCATCGAATCGGGAATGGGGTTAGCTCCGTTCACCAAATGGGCTTCATCCCAACACACTGGAGTGATTAAAACAAATTTTAATGCATTATTTTATATAAGACGTTGATTCTCACATCCGAGTTTTGACCTAAATCCGTGTAACTGAGGACAGAGTATGGTGTGAATGTCAATGTAATCCATCATGTTTGTCGCGATGATCTTTTCCATTGGTTTTGATGATATGAATGTGAGTCATATAAATCTTTAATAACTTAAGTTTTGATTTGGACGATTTTAAAGCTAGCTTGATTATTTCATGCTTATGTCGTTGGAGACAATACTAGTTTCCAGTGACCTTTGGAATACAACTGTGAAACAAGTGATATTTCTTTGTTTAGTTTTTAAAGCAAACTATGTAAAATCTTATATGGAGTTTGGGCTTTATTGGGGTTTAGTCATGTCCATAATTTTTTAACTCTTTAAATTGATCCTACTCTTAAAGGTTAAAGGGAATCCACTGAGGTCTGGTCGCACTTTAAAAAAATTCTTTTCGAAAACCTTTCTTTCTTGCTGTTGACGTGTGTAGGGCATATTAGTATATCTCGTGTGGCCTTATAATGTAATGTATCATATGAAAATTCATTTTGTACTTGTATTATATATTGATCTCGGAAAAGCGTACGCTTTTCCCTGTTTAACAGATACACTCCAATTTTAAACCCAGTTGCCAAATCGATAGATGACATATTAAGGTACCACAAAATTCGTTTTAATACATTAAATACGTTGGTAACAACAAAATATAGGTTTTCGAAAAAAATCTTTTTAAGTGTGTTTCACGACGAGACCTCAGTGGTGTCCGTCTTAACTGTGATACAAGTAATGATAGGTGGCATCATGGTTTTTACCATGAACTTTTGGCTAGTCGTTAGAGGCTGTGTGGCGAAGGCATAGAAAGACTGATACAATTTGTGTATTAATGTAACATCCCTGTAATGGACTTCATGGGATAAACATATGTATTTTTTATCAAACCATAAACAAGCTTTTTCTCATTAAAATGTGTTTTATATTTTGCTTTTACTTTTCAACCTTATTAAAATTGTTTTTAAAATGCAAGTTACCCTTATATGCTTTAAGGCAACTAAATGGTAATATGTGTACACCTTATTACCTCCCTTTAAAATAAGTCTAATGTACATTTTCAATCTTGTTTATACAAGTAAATAAGCAAATATTTTAAAAAAATAGGTGTAGTGCATTATCTCTGAATGGTATATATTTAAAATCAAAGAAGCAACCTAGGTGCAAATCTGTGATTCTATTACAGTGCTGTTACCTTAAGTGTTCTGGCCTTCGACACAGGATGTGAGTGAGTTTGAACGCCAGAATTTAGTGGTGCGAGGCCTATGGTTGCTGTCTTTGTTGTTTTGAAAAACTGTAATTTGTAGGTTCTGATGTGTCAGAGTAGATAACTGATTATAGGTATGACTAGTATTCATGAATTCCTAATTTGGTGACACATTGGACCAGTTCATATGTGGAAGATTGAAATCTCCAATAACTCAATGACATATTCATATGACTGTTTTTTTCATACAGGCGACCGATCTGATATATTTTCATATGGCCTGTACACGGATAAGACATAGATGTCTTTTAAATCTGTGAATGAAATTTCTGACCAGATTATTTGCAATCAATGTTATTTTTTACGATCCGGTTATTTCTCAATTAAAATGTTTAACCGCAGGGAGGACAATTCCACCCTTGCCAGATGTTATATCATTGGTATCCAATGTGATCCAATGTATCCAATTTAAACCTCATGATACACACACATTTCAGATATGTGTATCAGGAGGTTTGACCCATGCTTCTATTAGTCACATATTGTCAGTTTGGACTTGATCTATGAGTGATATATTTAGGGACATTTTCTTTATCACTGATGTGCTAGCGGCCTATATGGTCTATAATATGCTACGTTTAGTGCCAAAAGGTCTTTTGGGCTTATCACCCATAAGCTTTTATAATTCTTATTATTAACAAATGAATTTGGAATATACTGTTACTTAACTTTACATAACTAACTACAGGATATATTTCTCCATCACAAACGTTGCTCAACATGAAGTCACAGAACTTTATATGTTGCGGGCTTGTAAAATGCTTTTCATACATGGTACAAATATCGGATTTTATATATGATAAACTTGTTGTATTTGCTAATTATTTCATAAAAAATTAAGCCCTTGACAAACGCAGTAGATTGCTTTAGTATCTATCAATTCTGACTAAATCAATTCCTAAGCAACCAATGTTTAAAGGCTTGTTTAACTCCCTTTTTTTTCTTGCACATTTATATGTAATGATAACAACAACCCTATAATTTGGGTTAAGATAGAATATCAAGTCGTAGACACTGGAAGACTTGTATTCTGGAGGACCAACTATTTCGAACAACATTGCTACAACCTAAATTGCTTACATATCAATAATTGTTCATATAAAGCGCATGTATCTTCAACTATGTGTCAGGTAAGTAGGCCGTTCTGTCACGGGGATCTTAAACTAAACACTGTGTGCGTGGACTCTATAGTTGCATGCAATTTCAGTTTATATGTACTAGTATTTAAATAAAATACCACCGATAGTCATGTTACTACGCTTTGTACATTTAAAGCTTTAAGGTTTAAAACATGTTGAATAAACCAGACGTCTTTAACTTTGTATTCACTTGACTGTTTAATTCACACTACTACTATTTGCATTAATATTTCATTTAAAAAATGAAATGTAATATTGAAAGATGTGTATTTTGACTTGACGACAGCCTTTGTCTGGTTAATTCTGGCTTTGCCCATGGATCGTGAGATCACGTCAATGAAGTGAAATATGTTGAGGAAACTTCCTTGTCGCGATTGTGAAAAATAAATTAAGGCAAATGGTGTCGAGTAACATGAAATTGCGCTGACGGTGGTGTGCAGATTCTCTTAATAGTAACAAAAAGTACACTTACTTTTTGCATGTAATGTAATATAAAACGTGTATAATTATTGTATAATTATGTTTCAGATTCGCTGTGTTTTTACAGGTTTTAAATGCAAGTTTTGTGTTAATGAGTCTATATTGTATTACCACATTTTGTCGGTGAGGATGATACGCAGGATGCCGGCATGGGCACGTGTTGCGTGTTAGATGGGAGAACTTTTATTTGTCGACATTTCCTTGATATGATCGTCCTGATTAGACGGACGATCATACAAATGCACTTAATAAATTATACTTTAATATATTAAGTGCATTTGTAAAACGATTTATTTTGGGTATTCGGTATTCTTCTTCGAAACTCATTGCCTCACTCACCCGCAAGCCAATTGATTGCCTGCCCAAAACCCACTTGTGTGTCATGAAGCACTCACGCATGCATACGCATACTGGACATTGCATGACTTAAAACTAAATATTATAAAACGTTGATGAACTAACGACGTAACGTCAAAGCTCGTTTAGCTCCTTTTGTATTTGAGATCATTTGAAGTCAATTTTTTGCTTTACATGTCAAAGGATAATGCAAATGATGTAGAGTAATTATTACGTCCACATTTAACACAAAATTAGGAGAAACTTTATGGGAAAATCCCAATAAAACAAATTACTGCATGCGTTGCACAGGGAGCCCTTTTCATCAAGCTAACCTTCTTCTGACAAAAAAATAGGAACAATGATGCTGTCTTTTTGTTAAAAAAGTATTTTTCTCAAAAACGTCTAGTGATTGAAGAAAGCAGGAATTATTTCTATGTCCGATCTTCAATATCTAAAAAAATGGTACGAAACAACCGGAAAGAAAAGACACAATAAATAAGTAATATGAACGCTATTTGTCGAACGATACTATTATATAAAGTTTCAAAATATTAATTATAATGTAACATTTACCACACCAGATTTACATAACTGCAACAGTTGAATACCTTTGTAAGACTGAATCGGCTTCGGTGTCAGGTTTCGTAAGGAAAGTTAATGTCATGATCGCGTTGAGGAAACTTCCTTGTTGTGCGCTCATTGCAGGCGGATGAAAGATGATGTCGAGAAAGGTTATGTACGAGGGTGTTCGGGAAGTTTTCAAAATATTGCTCTAAATTTGTTCTTATTGACTTTTTGCGTGCATATGTTACACAAGAAAACATTTATTTGTGGGACATATGTCGTATAAAGTACATAACTGTCAACAAACAAATACTACCATTATTACGTTTCCATAAAAACCATTTCATGCATACCCGAAGCACTCCGAATTTCACATTTAAGTCGTTGGTTGCATAAGGTTGTTTTTATCAGCATTTTTCTTTTGTCATTAGATTGGGTTAAACCCCTGTCACGCCAGAGTGGCGGCCGTACAGCGTTTCCACAACGTTCAAAACAATTGCAGATCGCTGAGATACGCGTTGTGTAGTCGCCAGCAACGTTGTGTACGCGCTGTGTGCGCGCTGTACCAACGCCTAGAACACCAGGCGGCGGCGATCATTTTAAACATGCACAAAGACAACGCCGAAGCTTGGCGTTTGTACAGCGTGTTAGACAGCGCGCTATGTTGTGGGCCCGCCGCGTGCACGCTGTGAACATGCTGTGTAAATCAAGTATTTGGAGGCGGCGTTTGCAATTCATTTTGATAATAAAACAAGTAATCTTAAATGCATTAAAATATATTTGTTATAATGAATGTAAATGAAACATTAATTTTAAATAAACAGACAACACTTACAGGATGAACATTAAGTTTGTCTTTTTTATTTTTCTTTAAAAAACAACATCAACTTACCACAAAGCAGGAATCAGTGTATTGGATTGCGCAGCTCCCGAGTTCAATACTCACGCCTGGCACGAGGTGTAATGTTTTATTTTATGATTTGTTTTTGTTGTTTTTGATAACGTTTTTGGTAAAATACCCTTATTGGTTGAAAAAAAGAAGAAAATTTAACGTTTTGGTCATAAAAAATCATGTGTTTGCGGCTGAGAGCGCGCAGAGGGTGCGCCCCCCACCCCGGATCCGCTAGTGAATTATTAATTGCTGTCATGTTTTGTGACAAGACAATGCTTCTTTTCAAATAACTAAACAACATTCTACTCATGTAATTTTAACATGATTGATTGTTTTTGGAAAAGCAAAAAGTAACTGTCAGGGTACATAATTGATATTCATAAATGCTCCACTACCTTAAGTAGATTAAAAAGTAATAGTGAGAAGTGTAACAGAGACATTTATCCTTGTCGCCTACGCTTACAGCTTCCTTATTTAAATAATTCATTTCTAGTTCTACAATACTCGAGGGATTTCATAAACCTAATGCATGTCATTTAGAAATGTGATTTAAAATATTTTTTATTTTTATACAATCATTGTGGCCAGTGATGACCATGATTTGACTTGTGCTGTGCGTGTGTTTGTAATTACTACAGACGCTACATAATGGCTTTAATAGCGACAACACTGTCGTTGATAGTTGTGCTTGGATTTCTCGTGCCAGACGCAAAGGGTAAGTTCTTTTCATGTGGCCTAGCAGTTTTAAATATTGCTTAATTTAAACGTTTGGATCCGATGGTACTGATTAATGACATTTTAATACTACAGTTGTAAAGCGGCGGGAGGTCGTGGTTGTGAAGGTGCTTCCTTGCTTAGCGTTCTGCAACGGGCGAGAGTGATAAATACATGCATAAGTTATGATAACTTGTTTGCGGTTGAAATACGGAGAAACATAGATATAATAAAAATATGTTATTATTTGTATATATAAAATAATTTATAGGTAACATTGGGCTGTATTGTTTCTGGTCAAAAATTTGAACAAAACATCTTTCTAGCTGGTTGAACTTTCTTTGAATAATGGTAGGCTATTTTGACCTCTAATATTTATTACTACAATTTTTAACTTATTTATTATATCACGCTTATATTTCGATTTGTTTGTCGACATCACAAAATGCCAATGTTACTTTTGATCAATATGATACATTTTCCTTGCTTGAGATTATATATGCAGTCGTAAATATTTTGCCCAAGTATGCAGATGCATGAATGCAACTAGAAAGAAATGTGCGTTGGCTTCAGTAGAGTTCGAAAATTGTTGTGAAAAAAATCAATGTAAGTAAGTCTACCTCAGGAAAAATATTATTTAAATATAAACATTAATAATTATGCAGTAGTTTATGTCTGAGTTAATTTAGTTATATTTTCTGTTATATTTTTATAAGAGAATATTAAGAAAAGTAAAGGTTTAAATGAGACAGCAAACCAGGTGCGCTTATTCATGAAAGTCCGCAATACAGTACCGCTTAAAGTAGCTAGAGTACAGAAAATTGGGTTGAAATGTACTTATCTTAAATATGATTTAGGTAAGAGTTTTAGCAAAGAAATGTGGTGTAAAATGGCTGACACTTGACTACATATTTTAAAAGATATAAAATGCATGTAATATGAGGTAAATCCATTTTGTGTCCGTGGACAAGAAACTGATCTGCCCCCATAATGAAAGGGGTATATTGGAAATATCCTGGTTTGTGCACATTTTTCTTCAAAACTAGCACATGGTACCTATTGTTTATGCTCTATTACCCAGTTATTTTGACTTTTAGGGATAGTTTAGATTTTTTTCCTATGTTAATGCCCAAACCGTTATCTAATGACTTTAACCAAAGTTGACATAAGCGAAGGGAAGTCTGATAATAAGAGCAGAGTAAAGGGGGACGTGATTTCCCTAGTGTTTCGTTGTTTTTCTTGTGTAACCGTTTGTGAATATGAATCAACTATTCGGACAAAATTCGTTCTGGGTATATTGCTCTTTTGTTAAGTCATTTTTATCGAGTCATCTGGCGATGAGCTCGATGTAGCCATCACTTTTTTGTTCGGTGTGTGTGCGTGTATCCAGCATCGTCCCGATTTTGCTTGTCCTGGGCCTTAGCATTGTAGTGGGTTGACTGATTTTAGTATTTACTTGATGAACGTTTAATTTTGATAAAACGGGATGTCACGCTTATGAACCCATTTGATACCTCAAAAGGTGTTGTCAAATGTACATTCAAAAGGTCAAATTTGGGCAAAATATGTATGTCTGCACTATAACGTCAAAACGGGAAGACATATTTTTACAACTGAAGATTGTTTGAACAATTGGTATTAAAACAAATAAGTTTAATCAAATGTAAGCTTCATATCATATAAATAAGAGTAACCGTCTTCATTTGACATCAGTAAGTGCATTGCGGAAAATACTCAAATCGCATATATATACATCATTTTTCATTATATTACAACGCATAGCTCTTCAATATTTAATACGTGTGTTACTATATATAGTAACAAATTTGACATGTCTGCAAGGCCATTACGCGACTTTTTCCCGTATTATGCGATTTCGGCCGCCTACAAATCGCCCATTATGCATAATGGGCGTCTCGCGCAACGTCGCGCCTTGAAATGACGTCATTTTGCGAAAAACATCAATAACGTTCGCGCAATAAAATGGCGACGTTATGTTAACGTTGTTGGTTAAAATGAACTTTTTGTCAATAAAACACAACTTTTACTGTCGTAAATTATTAAAAGACGAGAAATAAAACATGGATTTTTGAAGTAAGTAGTGTTTCTTCCACTAAAACAAACGTATTAAAGACGTTAATGATTAGTTGAAGCTCGCCATTATGCGATAATCACCCTTGAGTCAATAATGTCCTTCGGGCCTCCGGCCCTCAGGCCATTATGGACATCTTCGGGTGATTATCGCATAATGGCGAGCTTCAACTAATCATTAACCTCT
>Ga0224511_10001196_pt1 | contig 15084 bp, 6 predicted proteins | sample SF_May12_sed_USG_2_FD_169988 | JGI IMG/M metagenome (GOLD analysis project Ga0224511, IMG submission 169988) | Sediment microbial communities from San Francisco Bay, California, United States - SF_May12_sed_USGS_8_1 | ecosystem: Environmental > Aquatic > Marine > Sediment | place: USA...
TATGGATTTTTCCTAGAAATGTGAGGGAATGACCTCCAAGCTTTCTGTGTATAAATATACTTAGTATTCATTTACACTCCGAGTTGACATGACGCAAATCACAATACCAATAAATAATCTTGTTAATTTTTTTGTAGATTTGTCTGAGGGACATACTAAAATACAGGTATATCTATTATTCTGCGTTAAGAGACTTTCTTTAGTACGGAAGTCTGGATACCATCATAATCCCACACAGACACTCATAAACACAAACATAGCCAGACTCTTGTTCTCAGGACTATGGGGAAATGTCACGCCACAGAACTCACTAGCTTGATGAGGGTAAGCTCATTCAGAGGTAATGAAGCTCGGCAGATTATGGATTTCGCATGCGTATGGGTTTCTTACCGGCTTTCGGTCTATCCTAACTACTACATGGCGATTGGAATAACGGGATAGGTCGATAGCTCAAGATTCAAAGATCCTGCCCACAATTCCTAGTCATGCTGGGCATCCACTGTGACAATGAACTTCCCATATAATTCCTAGCTGCTACCGCTCCAGCAAGCCTCAGGCTTAGAAGGTCTGTTAAATACATATAGGATGGTCAGGAGTTCAATATTGCCAATCGTACAGGAAAAAGTGGTCGTTGGACGCATCTTCTACTCTTCCCCACCAACTTACCGAAAACCCAAATCGCCTCAGAAATGAGACATTTTCAGAGGTTCTGGAAGTGGAAGATTCATGAACTTCATACTTTCATGGGGGTGAAGCGATGGATTAGTGGATAGTGTGGCAGTGTGGATCCCTGGTTCGCGATGTTGCACCGATAGTGTAACAACCTTCTTTTTGGGACACACGTGTATAAGAAGAAAGTTCCCTAAAGACACACCCTGGGAAATGCTGAGTGGGTGACTCAGTAGTTTCTACATACCACTGACACTGATCAGGGTACCTGCATACCCCTGACACTGATCAGGGTACCTGCATACCCCTAACCCTGGTCCGGGTACCTACGGGGTACCTGTCTATCCCTGACACCGATCAGGAGTCGAAAGAAAGTAAGCTGCTGGTATATAGTCATCCTGTAAAAATAAGCAACGGGACTGAACTTTCTTGTCCTTTGAATTGAGAGTTCTGCTGATTAAAGACCTGTTTCCTTTATTTACGACTTTAGCTTATAAAAAGGCAGGGTCTAAACACGTAAACTTTTCCGGACAACTCCTAATCCACGGATTATGTGACACAAATCATACAATGAGAAATTCCTCAATAACAATATTCAAATGATACATATAGGAGAAGAAAATGCCACATATTTGTGGTCTGTTTAGACATTGTCTTTATCCTCACAATGTATCGCGTATAAATAAGCTTGTCAATTGACACTGATGCTTGAATGTAATCTCTTTTATGCAATACAAAGCTTCTTCGCTTTGCGGTATTTTAAACCAGATTATGACAGTATAAGATTCGATACACGCCTTTTAAGCACTAAGGAAGTGAAACGCATCCTCGCCCATTTAAAGAATTTTCTATAAGGTTTGAGTATGACGCAATCAGGTGCAGAAGACTAGCAAATGCTTCGCTTATCATGTTATACATGTAAGTGATGGTTGTGCCATTACACCCATCCAAAGCATGTTGTACCTAAACACGTGGTTGTTACAGAAAATGGATATTACGATGTCATTGCTCTATTTAAATTAGATTGACGTAGTTAGCTGAATTTAATACGCAAAGTTCTCTGCAGTGAATCAATAGCCAAGTCCCTATACAGTAGTTTATTTAAATACCTGGTAGACTGAATACTGTTGGGGCACTTAACTTGTATGCATATTAACAAGGACATAGTATTAGGTACGGGCGTGAAGCTGCACATCACATTACTCCAGGTGATGCGCGTTGAAACCTCAGATCATGGGCCTATGCTAACGGGACTTGGCTAGCCGACAGCTTAGGCCCATCAGTTCTGTAAAAGTTTCTACATCGAGTGGGGATAGTGGAATAGCTCAGTGGCTGAGTGCTGCTGGGCTTGTAACTGTAAGCACCTTGGTCATGGTAGGCCACTATTGTGAGTATGAGCTTCTCACATAATATCCTAGCTTCTACCACTGCAGCAACCCTCAAACTTGGGAGCTTCGTTAAATCGGAGGACAAAGTGCCCTAGCAGGTTTTACAGGCAACTATAATGGTTTGGTTAGCTTGAAAACCTACAATCATAGTCTACAAAGGCGCACATTATTTCAAGCTATGGAGAAGTGATGGCTTAGCGGGTAGAGCATTTAGCTTGGGACAGATTACCTCGGTTTAATTCAATATTTGTGTATCACTGTACGCCTTTTCACCAGCGAATTTGGATCACAGCTTTGAATAAAAGAGGCCCACCCATCAGAGTACCAACACTTTTGGTCAAACCATTGACCATCCTGAAACCAAGCCATTGGCTTAATGATCCCATCGATGTAAAACTATATTATTTTAAGTTCTAGCAACAACCAAGAGAGGATAATACAGAACTATCAGACACAAAGAGTATAATGGCAGCATGGAATCAATTGGAGCTTTGATATTTACCAACATGCCAGACAGCTTATAGGTCAACAGAATGCGGCTCTATCACAGACATTGTCAAACACTCTTAAAAGTTAGGCTGGTCTAATATCAAAGAACCTCAATTCAAAGGAAATATAAGTTTAATCAATGGTGGCATCTACTATTTCCAGTCGTATTCGTTGCAAATCAATGCCTTCTATCATCAACCTAATTCAGGCTGTGACGATAAATAAAGGAGATCAACACATAGAGTAACCTTCTCTATGGAGCACGTAGGTGCGAGCAGAAAGTCTCCTAATGTCACACCCTGGGAAACGCCGAGTTAGTAGGCCAAATTCTGCATACACCCATGGTACAGGTCAGGATACTCCCAGGGTACCTGCATACCCCTGGCCCTGTTCAGGATACGAAAGACAAAGGAGGATGTTTCAATTCAAGGAACTATGCGGTATTATAATGAAGTAAAGTAAGCATATTGACTACATAACTCCTCGCGATTATTGCTAACAGTTGATAGATGCTGCATAACTTATTGGATAACCGGCTTTATATTCTCTTCCGATTATCTTCTAATCGTCTCATTGAGCCCTTGCTGACATGGTGGCATGTAGACTCGCCTCACGTACTCAGTAAGACCTTATCTTGTTTGCATTCGCTGGAATGTTGGTAATCCTTGCAATGGTCCTGGCAGATATTTGGAAGCTGCAAGCGTGACCAAGCACTTGTTTAATATGTCAGATCACCAGTGGCACTTCCAACACTAATCTGCTCAGTTATGTATAATGTTATCAAGTGTTTGCAGCTGCCTGTACGAAAAGCCACCGCAGAATCAGTGTTCGGGTAGCAAGAGGTTGGATGACACTTTGGCATGATGGTAGAAGCTTCATAAAAGTGTTCCAATCGGCAGATGTCATGCACTAGTCACCAGGGGCTCCTGTGTGTGATGAAATGGTAAAACTATTCATAGTGTAGGTCGATCATCACCATTGTCAACCATCTTTATTCTACTACTGAACAAAGGTATCCCTCCTGATTTATCCACAATCGAAACCGTTTTAATGTATATTAAACTCAAAGCATCTTGATTTTCTTAAATAAAACATCCTTATGATGTGCCTGTTCCAAGATGTCAACTTGCAGAACTCCCCCTACGTAGAGCTATAGCCAACCCTTTCATTGATAAACACAACAGCCTAGCAGCACTAGCTATTCAGCAAGCTGGATGGAGGGCAGCACTGTGAAGTGACACATGGAAATGGAACAGGCTGTGTCGAACTATGACCGACAGCATCTACTACCAAAGTGTCAACTCGCAGAGCTATAGCCAACCCCTTCATCATTTACTCCAGAGGAGGAGAAATCAATCTATTTTTCTCAAGTATTCCAAGTGTCGCTGCTAAAGTAACATAATAACTCCTTACCAAGAATGCAAAGAAATGCAAAATTATCTACTTCCAAGGATCACGTTGTGTAGTTTGGCATGGCCTCATTAATTCCAAAAGTTCCATTGGCATGCCAAGGCCGATGATATGATGAAGAAGAGGTTCTACGTATTGTGAACAAAGAAGCTAACTGTCACTACACTCGCATACGGTTAGTCAGGAATGGGTAGCAGGTGCTTTTGACTTACTCACTGAGATTACAGACATGCCCTTTTATTCATGAGTCTTTTCGTTTTGTGAGTAAACACATCCTAGTTTAATGCAAGGAGAGTGAAGCTGAAGCCTCAGACCCTCACAATAGAATGGTAATGGGCCTGTAAAAGGTGATATACATTCTCAACTATAACTATATCACAACTTATAAGTCAAACACCCAGCCTGCAAGGCAAATAAACACTTCCCTTGAATTGATTACTTACACAAAGGAGCAATATACTGTACGATTTCATTTGAATTTGAGATACATAAGAGTTTTTTATTACCAGAGAGTAAGTCAGTGTTCTCATAGGTACCAGATAAAAGGTTATTCGATAGGTTCTTGTAAACTAATCTTGGTTTTATCAAAACCACGACACTCAATGCTTATACATGTGTATACAAAAACTCTCAGAGCAAGTGTTTTTTTATTACATGTCCTAATCCTGTATGAGGATCTTATGAAATAAATTATACAAATATCCAATAGTTAATCATAAATGCAGTTAGCATGTGGCAAGTCTATGCCACAGAAATACACACCCATCTCATAGTTATCATCTTTATAACCAGGATACATTTAATAATGAAGGTCTCAGTCTCAGAGGCACTCACCGACTGACTATGAATAGTAGGTGCTAAAAATTGATCAACTAAAAGGACTACCTTGACCACATTATTTAAATTGAGCCTAGTATGATGTATTCGTCTGCAACATTTTCATAGAAAGGGACTGATGGCAGATTAACTCTTGGTCTGCTCAGACCTCAAATCCAGACAAAGATTTTCTGGGCCCATCAGGAATGCGATTCGATCAGGATATCGTTGCTAGTTGACGTTATAGAGTCACAAAAAATTCTCCCTATAAGCTTCTATTCGGTCAGAAAGCATGTTGATCTTATATTATAGTCTTAGTAACACACGTAACATGGGATTGAATGCGGAGGTAGTCTATACACATACGCACATTTTTTTAGTATAGGTGATTATTAAGCATGCACCGAGTTTGCGTATGTGCATGTAGATGTGGTTATTTGCGGTGACTTGAATGGAATTCCAGTTCCGTACATGTCTTGGTGACCTAAACCAGGCACATGTTTGAGATTATGCTGAGGACATTGGGGTCACTCCTCATTAAATGGGACAAATTCTACAATTCCACCAACTGTTCGCTATCTATTATTTACTCGCCCGGTCTCTTGACATAATACTCAGGGGGCCTCCTAAACCTCAGGTTTGTTATGGAACAGAAACTATTTGAAGAACTCGTATTACTCACAGGAGGAGCCAAGCTTGATCGAGACTCGGATCCATGATTGCTAATTTGTGAGCCAAGCACTGACCTACACCCCAATTCCACTGATTGTGTTTGCAGGGGTAGGATCCTCAACGGATCAGAATCAGTACAGAGAATAGGTTTCAGAATTTTAATCCGTATCTTGGCAATGTTAACATATACCATAAAAAAACCTGTCAAAGTTTTTTTACTGCTACTACTGTCTTACGAAACACAGACTAGTCAGCACGCAATATTGCATGACCAGTGATCCTTAGATGTATTAATATCATTGCAATAAGATAATTCCAAAATCTAATGCATTTTTTATTTGATAATGCAATAAAGAAGCTAAGAAAGCTCCAGTGGCTCTCAGGTTCCATGCATAGACCCGGATATGGTTATGCCATCTTCTGTGACACTCGACAGACCAAAGTTTTGTGTGGTAAAAAATTTAAATATCGGACTGCCACTCTGTTGACGGGCTCTCATTTCTTATTAGCAGCCTTGTATATATATAATGTATAGTTGTGGTGAAGATGACCAACAGGACCCGCCTCTTCCAGCCACCGAAGTTTCTTAAAACAAGAGGATGAGCGTGGCGGGAGTCTATGGAATAGGACCCTTTTCAGGGAGTTTTTTATCCCGTGTGTGCTCAAAACTAGAGTTCTGTTCAAAAAAACGAACTAGCACCTGGTTTATTTTAGCCCGCATATTGACCCCCACCTATGAATGCTGAAGTAATAAATCATTTGATGGACAAGAAGCGTCCATTAAGAAAAACAACTCCTTATGGAGAACTTCATTTTACAACTCAACGTATGTGCTGGCATGGTACCAGGAATTCTCATGAACCAAGACACCATCATCTATATCCTTGCAATCTGAGTTGACCTGTATCATGAGACATGGCTAGGCACGTGCTGGGTATACTTATGCAATTCTGTTAATGAGGATTGCAATCTATTTGTGTGATAACTGTTAACCAATTTTTAGTGGTTGGTAGCACCAGAAATCTCAAATACGCATTCTATTACCCGGGATTACGTTAATCCCTCAACAAGCGGCGCCAGTGCAGGGTCGCAAAAAAGTCTTCCTCAATCATCCGGAGATCAAATCTTTCCCAATGCATTCCACCATTACTTCATCATGCTATACCTTCAGTCAATAACAGATAGATCTAATTTCCTATAGCCAATGGCCTTGTGGGGAGTGTCTGTTAGAGAGCCAGTATGTATCGCCAACTGCGTAGGGAGGTGCCACACCTTCACCTCACTGCTTTCACCTTGTTCTTGTTTAAAGACAGCTGGGTACCAAATCCATGCTGCATGGGTGAACAGAGACAGTTTTTGTTTAACATCCTGCGCACACAAGTTATCTTGAACCCAAGTCAGTACCAGCGACGAGCGCTCTAACCACTCAGTCGCAGCGCCTCTCAAAAGAAGTCAAGTGTATGGAAAGCGGTATCACCAAAGCTTGTTTTAAATTTCCCTTGTTCTCCGTAAAAACCTGTGTGAGGGGTAACAGGATCGTCTATGTAGATATGGATGGCCGTACTCCTACTTACCCCATCCGGACACCCATTAGCCGCTATCAGTATGAGCTCCTCTACCAATCCTACCTCAAAAACGAAATCAAGCTTCACTATAAGGAAGAGCATTGGTAGCGACTCAATCTTGGTGCTCCACGCTAAACCGTACTTAATTAAATAATGACAGCTTCATCATAACAATGAATACTCCATACAAGAAGAGAAGAGAATGCTATTACAAGGCACCATTATCTAACTGAAGTGAAGGTCAAGGACACGTGGACATCAATTTATGTGTTATATGACTAATGGTGTAGACTCCCGAGGGAAATAGGCATACCCAAGATATATCATGTTTGCAGTGACCATACTCCTCATGTGTGGGTCCGTGCCACAATAAGTTATATTCATTCATGTTATTGGGTTGTTAGAATGTAATGCTAATAGTTTCCTGCAGTCATGACGCACATCTCTGTCTCCATATCACCAAAGTTTTATGAGTTCTTTATTGAGTTGAACTATAGGAACCAAGCCTGCATAGCAAAGACTTTACTAGAAGGTACATCAGTGTATTCACGTCTTTTCCCTTGACTTAGGCTGTTGAATGATGTCTTCTGTCATAAAGTGCCTCCAACACATTCTCGTCAACTTAAAATATCTGCACAATGCCATTCCAGATCTTTTCAGTCTCTTTAGCATCTACATGGGTCAGCATCTGGGACAGCATGAATATAACAGCCAAGCGGAAACATGTTCCTGTAGACAGTTTGGGTCAGCATCTGGGACAGTATAAGTAATTCTTTCAAAAGAATTTACTTTGGAAATATCAGCGATGATATGTCTCTAGCCTCAAGTCTCTATTTTGTTGAGGCATTTCACGGAATATACTACGATATATTATTTATGGATTTGTAGGCGGTGTCCTCAAACTCTAAACATCATTAATTTTCATGATCTGGATGATAGCGGACTGAAATAACCTACTAAGTTATAATTTTGTGTGTTCAGTGCATAAAGATTACGTTTTATTCCCCCATATGGGGAGATTATCTTCCAAGTTGTTCGAAAATAGGTTCATTAATCGGCGAATGGCTACCGAACACATCCAAATTTAGATGCAACTACCAGCAAGACTCTTTGACTCTCAGATACCAAACCGGTACATTAGCTATCCATGTGGCAGTTTTCTAGGTAATGCTATCACGTCTGGGTGGTTATAATCCCAAGTCATAATAGTATAACTAAATACAGGCCTGGAGAGGAGCTTTAATAGCCAATTTATCACAAACTGATTCAAAATATTTCTACTGTTACAGCATTATTAGAAAAATGCCATGAATTAATTCATGGTTTTTTCTCCCAATTCTCTACAACATACATGAAAATTCTCTTATGAATTTCCCAGGCATAGGTTGTGTAACAACTATTCTGCAGATGGACGTCCGAGCTATTAAAGAGACTTAGCGAAATTTCACAATCTGTTTACACATTTTTACACCATCGCCCTTCCTGTGACATCTTCTTTGGCTCTAACCATCCAAAAATATCCGGTAGAAGGGATTCCCCAAGTCTGAAAATAGATTGGTGAGCAAAAGAGTGTGATACGAGGGAGGAAGATTGCCACCTACACCCAAAATGTCACAATGATATGCTTCAAAGATCATCTAAAGCTCACTGGTAAGCAATGTGAGAAAAAGTCTGGTTTCATATAGCCTTTCCATGCTTGGCTGGTCAATATCTTTGATATTATAGTGAGATGGTGTCTGTAATATATGCAGGTAACTTATTGGAATGTCGCGAAGCAAATCGAAGTGGTGTTCCATGTGATTGTAATGCTGCTCAAGCCTACGATTTTCTGAGTCATATCCGCAGAGGTTTATGGTAACATAGCATCTCTTTACATTCCACCAGGGTTTTGTTACCTATGTCCTTTCAACCCAAACAGCCAACGGATTATGAGTCAGTTCAGTAACCCTTTCACCCATGTTTTGCATAGCTAGCATATCTTGGTGAGGGAATCTAGGCGTTGCTGCCTCGATCATCCGCAAAAGACAAGCTACCCGCAGTTTGCAATATATATTACATGCCTCATAGGGCATGTATTTTCCAACCAGATTACATGTAGTTGGTGGATTATGGGTGGTCATGTGGTTCAGTAATCCTTTCACCCATGTTTTTACATAGCTAGCATATCTTGGTAAGGAAATCTAGGCCTTTTTACCTCATCCACAAAAGACAAGCTACCCGCAGTTTTCAATATATAGTACATGCCCATTGGGGCATGTATTTTCTAACCAGATTACATGTAGTTGATGAATTATGGGTGGTCATGTGGTTTAGTAACCATTTCACCCATGTTTTAACATAACTAGCATATCTTGGTAAGGGAATCTAGGCGTTTCTACCTCATCCGCAAAAGACAAGCTACCCGCAGCTTGCAATATATATTACATGCCCATTAGGGCATGTATTTTCTGACCAGATTACACGTAACTGGTGGATTATGGGTGGTCATGTGGTTCAGTAACCCTTTCACCCATGTTTTTACATAGGTAGCATATCTTGGTTAGGGATTTTCTAGTTGTTTCTACCTCATCCGCAAAAGAGTTACCCACAGTTTGCAATATATAGCAATACCTTAGATATACATGTATCTTCTAAACCAGATTACATGCAGTTGGTGGATTAATGGCTGGACTGTGGTTCAGTAACCTTTTCACCCACGTTCTAACATAGCGATCATATATCTTGGTGAGGGATTCCGTAGGCATTTGTACTTCATCTGCAAAAGAGTTACCCACAGTTTGCAATATATAGGGCATTCCTCATGTGGACGTGCATCTTTCAAACCAGATTACATGTAGTCAGTGGATTATTGGCTGGCCTGTGGTTCAGTAACCCTTTCACATATGTTTTAACATAGCTAGCGTATCTTGGTTAGTGATCCTCTAGGCGTTTTACCTCATCTGCAAGAAGCCTTCCCCGCCGAGGTATGTGCATGGGTATCAGAAAGCTCTGAATCAGGCCTTGGTATGTGAAAAATACTAGATTACTGAGGTTAGCATACAACACCCTTCCCCACATCACCTATAGACTGCAGTCCATGCAGTATTATCACATGTATTATTATTACTGCTGTCTGATCTATGAATGTATAGTCACATACCTGAACTTAAAGACTCAATTCGAAGAATTTTTGGGAAGATTTTGATTCCGTTAAGTCCAATCAGTTGATTTAAGAGTTATCCAAATTTTAAAATTGATATATACTTAACTAAGCAGGCTGGGATGAGGCCGCCTACTCTTTCCCCTAGGAAACACTGTTTTCAGTACATTTGCACTTTTATTTGCTTGTAGTTTATGGGCAGATGGATATACCACACTGTATAAAGTACTTTATATCTTTCCGTGTCCGTTCTACATCACTGACCTCCCTATCACCCAGCTATAAGAGAATGATGTACCGGTGTCCTATATTCTGCCATCTCTATGTACCCCTATCCAACCATCTCATATACTTTTATATGAGGCTTTAACTCATTTGACGTCTTTAGTTCAGGAAGATTAGCCCTCTTCCCATCTCCCATGAAGCATCGAGTTGGACTTTCAGCGTCATCGGAAGATAATTATGATAACTCGGTCTTTAACCGGTACGCTCAAAGCTTTTCAAGTGCTTTCCATGGTTATGTGTATTGGACGAATAAAATTCTGAAGAACAGGAGTTTCTATGCCAGGGGTAGCTAGTACTGCCAATTACTGAAAATGGCTAGCGCGGTTTACCCATTTAGTGGACAGGGAGTCACCTGTGATTGGATAGCAACGGCGTCAGTCATGAATTTGTACACCAACAGGCTACTCAGTGTAACTGGACTACTCTATCCTTGATGGATGTATGATTTGCCTAGCCCCTTTGAGAAATGACATGACAAGGGAAACCACCATTGTAACACGGCACAATCTTTTTTTGCCAGTCAGTTTGAGATAGCTGTTAGTTTGACCTCTAGAGAGCGGTCTGCAGGTTGTGAACAGGGTGCGGCACATGAAGCCGCTATGCACTCACCCCCGTTAGTAGTTCCAGGAGTCGATGGCAATGACGTAAAGAGTATGGACAGAGGAGCATTCAGAAGAAGAAGGGAGACAACTCAACAGCTACGCTTACAGGGATGCTGTAACTGCGCATTGAAAGTTTTCTGAGGAGAAGGATTTACGGCGGAACCCGAGCCTGTTATTCTTGCATTAACAAGTTGGCTCTCCAGCAGCCACTCCCCCACGCAGCCATTATGGGATATGGGAACAACCTTTACCTTACCTTTTATTCTTGCCTTGTCACAATGGCTCTGGAAAGCAGGCCGTTCGGTATCAAGACTGATTCCGGATGCCCCAGGCAGATTGGACACCGCTTGTACACTTCATTTTGTTGTAGGAGGCAGTCGGATGTCGGGCTTGAGTTTCCCATTAAAGTCGGATCGAACGCCAAGTGAAGTGAACTGTAATAGCGGCTTTGTAAAGCCACCCAGTGCTATCCCTTGCCACATTAGAAATCTCGAGTGAAAGGCTAGCACCGATCCCAGCCATCAGTGAGAAGCAAACTCACAACGGAGTGATGGCTTAGTGGATAACGAGGGTCCCTGGTGCGAATCCCAGTTCAGGTAAGCCCTCCCATTGAGGTACCTTCTGTATGGTCACTGGTCAGGAGACGAAAGAAAGAAAATATATAACCTCACAATTGTTACATTATGCGTTGGCTAATTTACTTACTGAGCTACCTTTGCCCCCATTTATTATATATCCCCTAAAAAATGTTGGAGTTGAACTCTAAGATATGTGAGATTTTTTCGCTGAAAACTTCTGCATATCCTGTATGGCTATCGGCCAGTATGACTGTCTGAATGATGCCGTCTTTTAGTTAACACCCTTTCATAATCATGCAGGTGTGTAAGTGGATTGATGGAGACAAATTCATCCTAAAAATATAAGAACCGACAAGAAAAACACAAAGTACTATAGTAGTTCCGGTAATAGTTTTTAAGCTAATCTTCGCGTGTCAAAACACATTAATAGGATCAAGATCGAGTTAAGTGATCAACCTCATCACGCGCGAGGCTCAGCACACAACAATACACACTGGGTCATAGCCATACATGTATGCAAGGTGCATGGAACTAGCACCAACTTGTACCAGCAATGGTGTGGCTGAAGTGAGACACCATTCTTCTCCCTCACCGCCTTTACTTTCCCCAGATCTGAAGAAAGTCGGGTACCCAGTCAGTGCTTAGTGAATGAGGAGATTTTTTGGAAAAATCCTGCACACAAGCTGTGTTTTGAACACGAGACCTCTAACCACTCAACCACTTAAGCGCCTACCCTATACATGTATATATGCATGTATATACATTTATGTTGGAGTGAAGCAGTGGTTTATTGGAGAGTGCAGTGGTCTTAGAATCAAGAGACCGTGGTTCAACTCCCGGTTAGAGCACCACCTTGCCATTTCACTCTCGTCTGATTCGGATTTAAATCCTGACATAAAATGAAAAGGTCCAACCAAAGAATAACCTTTAAACACACCATGGATCAGCCCGGAAATGAGCTTTTGGTTTAGCGGTGATATCTATGCAAAAGGGAATTGCCTTATAATCTTGTATATATGAATCAGAGGGTTTGGAAGGGGACTTGTTCTGAAGAGCTCTCTAAAACAATGCCTGGCACATGATCTTCATGTGATGGTTTGTTTATGGAGCAGTGGATAGCTACCACTGTGTGCCTACTATTGAGATGGCTGAGCTACGGTCTACCACTATCATTGTTTATTGTATTCCAGGGCTAAGGTACTCCAAATGGATACCAAAATTTGAAGGATTTCTGAAGTGAAGTCTCAGGATTTCTGAAGTGAAGTCTCCTTGCAAGATTTTTTGTCATTATTGCTGGATTGCATATATCAATTCAAAAAGTAAGATATGCGGGTCACTAAGCATGCCTGGAATAGAGAAGTCACCTACAAAGAGAAGGTTTGTTTCAGTAACCACACAATCTAAAGATCTGACACTGAAAAATATGCTAAAGAGACAAGCGACACGAGGCTTCAAAGGTAAGTCTTTAGACCGCGCATCTGTTCTCTATAGGGTTAACATTCCAAGGAGTTAGGCAACACTAAGGTTCTATGAAGGTCATCATATAATAGACATGCCACAGCTGGGGTAAGCTGACTGAGTTTCTGTGTACTCTATGTCTTTAGGGTTCGAGAGCGGGTCAATCACCAAAATTAGGGCACCAACGCTGTTTTTTTAGACGGAGTTTTCACGTATCCATGCAAACACTCAAGTGAATTCTTTGTGTTGGAAACTTGTGAAATTGTATCCAGCACGAGACACTATAGTGTAAGACTATGGATGTAAATGCCTCAATTACTAGGTCAACTGTACGTTACAGGGTAGTGAGAAACTGCGTACCCTTGAAACTATGTACCCCGTACTCTCGAAACCAGGTACCCCGTACTCCTGAAACCATGCACACTCTTTCACTAGCTCGAAACTATGCACTTCCACCAGAAATTTGACAAAAAAGATAAATAACCCACCAATATTTAAAAATTAAGGTTAAACCCTTGACATTTTAGCATAAAAATGTGTTAATTGTTTTCACTCTTAATACTCAGGTTGAGACATGCTGCCATGGTATTCTAACGTAAAAAAATAGTTGGTGAAATCCAAAGTGATGAAAGTGGTGGAATTTATCCGATACATTGTGTCTTAAATCGAGTATTGAAAAGGAAAATACAGAAACGGTTCTATTTGACTCTCAGGTTGTGTTATACTGAAAACACAAGGACTTAGCTTAATTTTTAAACATTATTAGGGTTATTCCACTTTCTTGTCAAATTTCTCATGGTAGTACATGGTATCTAAGGTACTGGGTACATAGTTTCGAGCTTGGCGTACATATGGTACATGGTGTCAGAGGTACTGGGGTACAGGGTACGGGGTACATAATTTCTCACTACCCTTATGTTGTCTCTCTCATGTTGTGTTATACTGAAAAGACAAGTACTTCACCTTGATTTTTAAACATTGTTGGGGTTATCCCAATTTTTTGTCAAATTTCTGATAGAAGTACATGGTATCCAAGTTGCTGGGTACATGGATTCGAGCTTGGGGTACATGGTAAATGGTTTCGAGAGTACAGTGTACTTGGTTTCTGGGGGTAGCGGGGTATAGAGGCACAGGGGCACAGGGTAGGGGGGGTACATAGTTTCTCACTACCCTACGTTACAGACATAGATCAAAGGAGTTGTAGATTATGCATGTGGTTAACGAAACCTTTTGTGACATATTGTTAGTATGACATTGGTTCTGATGGGCATATCGATCCTTCAACTTCCTTGATTCCCAGGGCATACCACTATACTGTATATCCTGTTTTAGTCTCAGCCACAGGTGTCCCGACCACGCTTACTGGATCACTGCTAGTCATAGCAGTTTGGTTAACTACTTGCATACCCATGATGTTGAGTACAACGAGGAGCATGTGGTGACAAATAGTCATATAGGGTTTGTTAAACTTACTAGCATACCATACGTATGCAATTCAGTAGAGTGACAGTCAAGTTTTTGCTCTGATAAGCGTGAACGGAATCTATAAGCTTGCCAGAATGACTGAGAGTATAACATTTTATGTGCAATCCTTCTTCCTACTTCGTATCACTATCATCTACAGCCATGTGATCACTCCCACTGTTTAGAGTTTGAAGTGTGAAACTTTTAGAGTTATTTGGCAACGTCTGTAGAAGCGTTGGTCACTTTTTGATGACTATATTGTTACTATAATATTCCCTGCACACAGTTTTTATGAGTATAGCTGGATCTTTGCACCATAGATATGCCGGGTTTACACATGCCAGGATGCAGTTATCAAAGTGTAAGATTTGAGCTAGAGAGACTGCCACAGATTAGATAATCGTTAAGGGCCGAACCGCAATTAATTTGAATACTTTTAATAGAGTCATGAGACTGCAAATTGCATGGCAACAGGAAAAGACTTGCTTAGTGGTATTCATTACACAGTTATGATTGAGTTGGGGGGGGGGGGGGGGGGGTTTCCTGGGT
>Ga0224511_10001197_pt1 | contig 15079 bp, 11 predicted proteins | sample SF_May12_sed_USG_2_FD_169988 | JGI IMG/M metagenome (GOLD analysis project Ga0224511, IMG submission 169988) | Sediment microbial communities from San Francisco Bay, California, United States - SF_May12_sed_USGS_8_1 | ecosystem: Environmental > Aquatic > Marine > Sediment | place: USA...
AAATTGAAGAAATGTTCAAAAAAGAATGTTGTAAACAATGTAGATATGTCAAGTTTAAGGGCACCATGACAGACTGACATATCTAACTATATGCTCGAACCGTGTTTGTTGTAAGTCCAAATAATTGCATGTATTTAATTATTCGCCTTTAGGAATTCATGCACATATTCTGACAAACTTAATTCGCTTGTTTTGTTACTTGATTGTTAACGAGTTCTGTCGTCTATAAAATGTTATAGTGACAGCCGTCGACTGTGCAGAAATGTAAGTTACTTTTAATATAATACCGATATAATAACATGGTATTAAAGTATAGCAGTGGAATCTTTAAGACTATACTGTTTTTACATTGTACTAAAACATTCATCTAAATTCAAGCACATGTGAATTAAAAGTTAGTCACCAGTGGCCAATTGTATAAAACTAGGATAAAAGATATCCAATGGTTAAATTGTGGTTATCTTCAGATTTCGGATAACTTCTTGGATAGTGATTGTATAAAATAGATATCCGAATTGTTATCCAAAAAGATATCCAATTGGATAAAATTTGGATAACTTTAACCGGGCTCCGAGGGGTTGGTTAACTGAGATATCCAGAACTCAGACGAGACAAAGATGGCGGACAGACATCTACCGAACGCTAGACGACCTCGACAATTCTTCAGAAACGACAAACTTATTGACGACATAGACGCTGAAGAGTGCAGACGACGGTACAGGTTTACACCGGACAACATTGACCGACTTTTAGAACTGATTGGACACAGACTTCAACGACAGACGAGACGAAACCATGCCTTAACACCGCAACAATGTCTATGCCTGGCTCTAAGGTTTTATGCCACTGGCGCATTTCTCCAGAGGGTGGTTACGCTGGTGACAGACTGGCTCTTCGACCTAAAAGACCATGTTATACGTTTCCCGACGATCGACAGACACAAACAGTTGACGAAGGACGGTTTTCATGTCATTGCTGGTTTTCAATCTGTAACATCCGCCGTAGACGGCACACATATTCGTATCATTGCACCGCACAACTATGAAGAAAACTACGTGAATCTAAAGCATTATCATAGTATCAACGTACAGGCCCCAATGCAACCACAGAGGTAAGTCATATATTCAAGCGTAAATGATCCAAAATTATGTTCACAAAAATGTGTAAAAGAAGGCTTACCTTACAAATTTATTCCATATTATTCCACATTTTCATATCCTTGATAATGGCGAGACCGACATTGAAGATAAAACATTGCTGGTCTCGACAACTTCAACACTGTTCAATTGCACCATTTGACACTCACTGTGTTTACAAATACTCTGAACTGAAATGTGTACATGTGGTTAAGATATCACTGGGTACTGAGAAGATAGCTCTAGAATTACGTCACAAATTGAACTGATGAAAGGGAAAGCCCTCAGGAAGCATAGCCTGCACGAGAAAACAGCAGCCTCGGTTTTATTGAAGCTGTTCATCAGCGAATTGAATACAGTTTACTCGGTACACATCTACTCAGTATAGCCTGTTTCATCGTTTCATTTCTCAACAGATTTTGATACTGTAAGAGGCACATAAGGGGTATTTAATAACTGGTTCATGCATTGATGTAATAACTGTCATACAAATAGAACAGCATTTGATGGAATCATGAAATTAACTGTGGAGCAATTTTATATAGATTCAGAGACATCCAACTACAACAATCACCTTCTTTGAAAGAGATAAAATTCTCATTACCTCCACATATTAAAAAGTGTTTCTTTAGTAATTGTTGTTTTTCCCATGAACTTCAAAACTCATGTTTTTATGAACAGGCATATTCACCAGCATCAACGCCACCTGGCCTGGGAGCACCCATGATGCACATATTTACCGGACCAGCCAAGTATCAACCTACCTAGAGGATAATCACCATAGTAATTCTTTCTTTTAATTAAGACCTTTTTATAATTACATGCATGAGAAATAATATTTATGGGCAAGTTATTGTAATAAAATGGCCACATTCTGTTCTTATCATAATTATAGATTATGTTAGTTTAAATAATAATAATAATAATTATAAATACAATAACAATCATAATAATTTACTAATTAAAGTAAATATACTGAACCTTTGGATCTGTGTTCATTGTCTGTTACTGAATTGAATAATTTGGAAGTTTATATACAATGTTTTTTTTTTACATTTAGCTCTAGAAGATGGGATTATCCTCGGCGACAGTGCCTACCCATGCAGACCATTCCTGATGACACCTTTTCTTCACCCCAGTAAGTATATGATCCAATTCTCTCTGTCTCTGTCTCTTGGCAAAAAGTATACATATCTATGAACAAGTTAAATATTTTAATGGTGTGCATGCATAACAATGAGTTAGTTAATGATAAAATGTAACAGTAACTTTTGAGTGATACTTCATTTTTGATGACACATACATTAATCTTGTTTGTTGTGGTGATCCCGCTCAACAAGCATACAACGATGCTCATTCATCAACCAGGAATGTAATAGAGCGGGCATTTGGGGGGCTGAATGTTCTGCATGGGGAAGTAAGTTGAAAAGTCATTTAAATATACTGACTTTTAAAAGTTATACATGTTTAGTAAGAAAGATCACTTAAAAGCTGTTAATTATTTACATCAATTATTTTCATCCATTATATATTTGAGTGTGTCTAAACATTAAACTTCATTACACTTATATTAATAATAATATCAAAGTAATCCTATTCAACCAATAATTGTCTATGAATTGAATTGCACAGGTTCGCATGAAACCAGACAAGGTTGCCAAAGTCACTGTCGCCTGCTATGTCCTGCACAACCTTGCCAAACTCTAGGGCGAGAATGAAGATCTCTCTGCTCCTGAGGATCCACCTCTGGAACAACCACCTCGGGACAGAACCAGGCCCCAGAGACAGACATGCGGACGCGGCAGCACATTGCAACTACATACTTTGGGTAAGTTTCTGCCTTGAAATAATCAGATGTCTGAAAGTAAGAAATTTTAAGCAATAAAAGACAACTCTAACAACATATCAAATATATCTATTTATTTTTCTTTTGTACTTGTGAACAAATAAACTTATTATTATGTAATTATGTAAAATTACATTCTATATTGGAATAAAATAAACAAAGGAATTATTCAAAAGTATAAACTATTCTAATGGTATGTAAAATTATTTAACACCAAAAAATTGAAATTCTAATCGTAAAAGTTTTCTGTGAGTTTAAATGATTTTGTATCTTAACACATATTTACAATATAACTATACTCTTTGTATGCTTGCAGTTTGGCCGAAGCAGCCAAAACAAAAGAGGTAGGGTCTACCAGTGCCAAAAGTGCACAAGTAGCCAATATACAGGAGGAAAGTCTAAAGTTCTTCGTCATTTTTATAGGAAACATGTAGCCTTTGACAGTGTGCCTTTTTATTGCAATATATCAGAAAAAAGAACTATTTAATCATGTGTTGCCTAAACATTATCCGTCACACCTTGCAACAGTGAATGTCTTGATAACAAATAGAGAAGAAGTAAATGAAAGCGCTCGTTTAATCAAAAACTCAGATACAAACATTCGAAATAACTTAGAAAATGTTAGACTCTCAAAAGAGAAAAGCAACATTATATTTGCCCAAAGAGCAAAATCCTACCAGACTTGATCAAACGTGCCATGATGGAAAATTACATAATTTATAATGTAATAGCCCAACTAACAAAGAAAAACATTAAATGAATTTCTTCAATACTAGTGCCTCTCTCCCTTTTCTTTAAATGTAGCTGACCTGTGCGCCAAAGAGAACGTAGTAGGGAGTGCCCCACGGAAGACCGTCTATATAGTGGAGGACACAATGTCGGAGAGTTCATACAACTCTTCTCCATCCTCTTCCTCTACGTCCTCTTCAAATTCCTCTCCATCACGATATACCATATTTGCAACACGATAATATGTACTCACATCACGACGTATGAAGTTTGCATCACGAAATATACAACTTACATCACGACATATGAAGTTCACATCACGATATGTTATGGTTGCAACACGATCTATTAAACAGACATCACGATATGCCAAATTTCCATCGCGATGAACTGTTTTTGCAACACGATTTAAATGGACGCAACACAATTTATTTATTTTATGCATAAGACAGCATTGGCGTGCCATATAATATGTTCATGTATTAAACTGATGAAAAGGAAAGCCCTCAGGAATCATAGCCTGCACTAGAAAACAGCAGCCTCGGTTTTATTAAAGCTATTCATCAGTAGTAATGAATGATGCCACACCACTGACGTCCCTAGCGCATGAGCAGAACTCCATTTTCAAATGTAAACAACATACATGTACACTCCATGATCCCTGACGACCAGAAAAATATGACTACACATTGATGTAGTACGGGGCGACGTTTTACAGCCGCCACACATAACCACCATTTCTGGCCTTTGTTAAATGAGCTGCAGAAAAATACACAAAAGTATAAAAATAAACTTATTTACCTGACCTTCCAATCTGCCCGTTTGCTGGAGGTCTCCTTTATTGTCCTACCGACCGTGCTGACGCTATTTATCTTGAAAAAATATTTTTCATAATACAATATGTATCACAATGAGTCAATGTGTACTGAGTCCAGTAAATTAATCAAAACAGTTTGCATTTTTTTCTGCACATGCCATCATTATTAGTTCATGTGAGTGTCCTTTAACTCATAGTTCACTTATCACATTTATGATTTTGTTACTTCAAATGACAATGCGTACATTGTAACCTAACTTCCTTTCATTCGTTCAATATTAAAGCATCCTTATATTTATTAATGCAGTAACAAACATTTACTTCAATATAAATAGCTTCCTAAAAATACAAAAACAACAACTCCATCTTCAATAACTCACTCTTCAACTAACTCTTGCCATTGTTAATCCTTGTCGGTATTGGAGTTTGTGGCAGAGAATTTTCCATACAGGACAGGGTAGCGTGCCTCCATCCCTTCGAGAAGGGCCTCCAACTCCCTTCCCTGCCACTGAGGACTCCTTTCGCTTTCAACAGCAACAGCAACATTCACAGCGCGTGTGTCCATTTTGATTATTTATCGTCGTCTGTCAAAAGTGACAGTTGGCGCGATACTGACAGGTGCGCGATTTGACGTCATCAATTGTAGACTGCATACGGTTTATGAAACGAGTTTTTCGAAAAAATCACTTGTTTGAAATCAGCGATTTGCAATCGGCGAACTAATCGCAACGCAAATTTTGATGAAACGGCCCCCAAGTCCACCAATCGTTTTTCCACTGGTTCGCTCCAAGCTGCAGACTTTTTTTTGTCATCTTGAAACTACGAAAGCGCACGCGCGCGCACCTGCCAACGTCATCAAACGGCGCAAATGCCGCTTAAATCAACGACATAAATAATTACAGATGAGTCTGAGTTTTAAACGTTAGTGAATACCGTTTGAAGTCGTTTTGAAAAAGTCTAAATCTAAGTCTGAGCTTGACATTATTCTTTGTGAATATGGGCCCTGGGATTATGGTTTAGAACAGTATGTCGTTTTTGTTTCATCAATGCCATCATGTTCAGCCACAGTGTGTCTATAAATAACAGATACATGCAGACTTACTTCTGTTGTCCAAATATATGATGACTGTAGTTCATTTTATTTATAGATCTACATCTATTGCTTTCGGAAGTCATGTGTAACTAGACATGTGGCGTCTGGTAGACATCTTTTCAACAAGTTAAGCTGTTCTAACTGCCTGTCTGCACTAAACTGATGATGTGCAAACACACGATCTGTGATATGAAATACTCTAGCATCGCTTTTGCTTTTGTATTTTTCTTTGCCAGGATTAGCTTCTTTTTTCACCCAACTGTGTTTGTACATTATATTACAACAACATATTCATACCTTTCCCATGAAATGCCAATCGTATGATCGTATCATATAGAGTGCTTTCGTCGCCAAATAAATTTATATTCTTAAAATCACATGATGCGCATTTTCTCTGAATACTTTCAATAGTGTTATATTTACTGTTTGTTGCGTTCGAACACATCGTAGCACTGAGAAATTCGTCAAAGGTACTGATTGGGTGAGGGTTATTGCACTTATTTAACAAGCTCTTTGTATCTATTAAATAACAGGCGGCATTCTACGTGTTTACGACAGCAGCATGTATGTCTGTCTTTTGTCCTCATTTGCCTTACAAAAAACGGCTTTAGTCTTTCAAAAATATGCTGACAAATTTTAATATGGTATTCAACTTTGAAATCTTCATTAATTTCTGATTGTGTATTCAGCATAATGTGCAGCGCGTGCGCAAATACATTGTATGGCCAATCCGTTTTCGTTTGACATCGGCATTGTTTCCACTCGGTAGTGACGCAAGCGAACCTACCCACCAGTCGTGAACTTTCTGTTTAACACCATCAGCGATTCTGTCCTTTCTAACTTAACGAAACTTATTGGCGAGGAATGCTTTTTTTTATCTCAACACGGTGTCTCTTTTCTTTGTACCACCGGGAATTCTACTTAATCTTAAACCAAGTCTAGAAGCAGTTTTACTTTTAAGTCTACCGTCTGAAATGTTACCTCCACTTACTGACGCGGTCAACACGGTCATCGACTTCAATGCATCTAAACTTCGGCGACGATTTAGAAACGTTATTATATCCTTCACATTTCTAACAATAAGCCCATGAACTGTTTTGGGGGGTAGTTACAATTGTTCGTAAGATTTCTTGTGTGTTTAAGGCGACTCCGGAGCAGACGCAAATGTGGTGAATCCGTCTCCAAGAGAACTCGCGTATCGGGATCCCTCCTTAGAGACCTCTCCTGCGCTGATGTGAATCTTGTTACAAGTCCGGTAAATAAACTTAGTAAATTGTCCATTAAATGGACAGAAAATAAATCACAGTGTTTTAACTCTTTATTTAATATTTCGACCCAAGGGTCTTTATCAAAATATGAAAACTCTGAAATATTTACATCTTGCTTTGTAATAAAATGGCGTAGTCACAATATAACAACAATATTTAAATGACGTCATTTCGGAGGTTAAAATATGGCAGAAAATTGCGCCAAATATTATGAATGTGAACAGTGCATACCAATACATACAGACAATTAGATCATTATTAGATGTTATAAAGCAGATGATGGTGGGGGTATGAGAATAATAAAGACTACGAGAGCAAAACTGATGATGATGATCATCATCAGTCCGTAAAAGTCAAATTAGCACAACGGAATTGCCTCCTGCCACTGGTACACGTCTTCCTTCTCCCCGGTGAAACAGTAGAGATGAATCGGCTGATTTGGCGCGCATTCCCTCCTCACCCAAAGCCATAAAAATACTTTGTTATGCTGCCGCCCATCTCGTAGATGAAGGCCAATTGTCTCCTGGTTTACGAGTATGACAGCAGCCTTTTGAAGGTGGTCAACTGACACTCCCAGATGTGCATGGACCCGTCCAGACCTGTCAAATCTCTCCCAGGGCAACACGGGATGCTGAAGTAATCGCTGCAAGTGCTGCTCCTTCACCGGAGTGACTGTCAATTTAAGGGTTGTGTTAAAGTTTTATGTTTTATGCAAAACAAAATCTATAAAATAAGAAAGATCGGTAATTGAACTTTAAAAATTAACAAATATTTAATGTAAATATTCATTTAATATATATAAATGTAAGCCATTTACAAATCCACAGGTGAATAAAGGTTCTACTTTGTGATGAAAGTTAGTGAATATATCAGGTTTTTAGTATCCGAAGTAGTTTAATTTATAATATGTCGCCAGTATTGAGCGCAAGTTGCGCAATGTCCTATGTGTTTAATCCGTCATTGCTATTAAATAAATATTTTGTACGAAATAAATGGAAACGAAAGGGGAAAAACACCTGTTTTGGTTTTGTTCGAAATTTACACCGTTGGTAATCATAATGCAGATGTACCGAAAATGTAAACAAACCAATAAAAGCTTCAACACTCAACCTAAATGTTATGTTAAATGTATTAATGAAGTATATTATTATCGTTAATGAGTTATATCGCGAATACTATGGTGTCGACACTCCAATTAGATTATCTCTCTTGCACACCAAACTGAAATCAAGTCAGCACGCTATATATCATAGACAAAAATCGTTTTTCCACACAAACACTACACAATGTGACAATAATATATGCGTTTGATGGGTTTTAACCTGTTGTTAAAACATGACTTTAAGCAATATTTCAAATACTGTCATTATAACAAACGGACTGTGAAATAATGATATATTTTATGCATAAGCAAGTCGATAAGTTTTGTTAAGATGTCTTTAGAGTACCATTTGCGTTCAGCAAATCAATTTAAAGTTAAATTAGAAAAGTAATTTGCTTTAAATACAGTAACAATCGAGAAAACAACGTTTGACGTTTTACAAGAAGTATTTTATAATGTGAGAAACTAAGACTTCGGTTTGTGATTATGGTTTCCGCTAGGGCGCATGTTTATACAAAACACATTAATCATAGTAAATGTGTAGGATATTTTCAAGGATTTTGATTTGTTTTTAATTTCAATTTAGACGGAATGCCTTAACGTAATCTGTAATTTAGTAAAAACGTAAAATATAAAAGTTAGTTGTATAACCACGTATGTTGCAGTATCTGTACGCTTAGTATGTCCTTGCATTATGTATGGGTAGTTTTTCAATTGTACATGTATTTATATGGTGTTACATACGACGTTATGAAAACACCCCGTTCGAGTAAACAAATCGAGTTGTAGGACGAAATATGATGTCCTAAAATACCGAAAAGATTTTTTTATTATCGATTATCATCACAATCAGTATCTGTTATTACTATTGTTTTGTTGTTTTTTTTTTGCTTAACATCACTACATCCCCTTTCTAAAGATTTGAGCAAGTTGATATAATTTTATACTTTGATATATATACTTTGTATCCCCAGCAAGCGGAGACCATAACACATTTACAGTGCTGCATAAATATAGTACAACAATGGAAAAGATATGTATAGTGCAAAAAATAACAATAATACAAAGCAATTATACAGCATATTTATAAGCATAAGTAAGATACCACTCTATTGACGCCCTTATCGCATAAGCAGAACTCTATTTTCAAATATAAACAACATACAATCCACGATCCCTAAGGACCAGAAAAATATGACAACACAAAATCAAATAACTGATATAATTATTTTGGATATTCATATATCATCAGACTCTATCGTAATTTCGTCAATCAATTTACGTCTTAAAATACAAATGTGCTCACAATGTAAGAAAAAAAATCATAAGGTCGAAGTGTCGCATTCAAATTTATATCGCAAGGTCTTTTGACAAACACGCCGAACATACATTTGAAACAAAACACAAAATACTGGTACATTATCGCATGAGTGTACACTGTAAAACATATGAATAAATTAGCGATTTTATCTAACAACAGTAAATATCCATGAAAACGTTTCTTTTTATTAAACATTCGAACTCAATGTTTATGTATTACATTATATATCGAAAATGTTTATATATCACACTTTCCTACATTTAAATCCCGTACATGATAATATATCAATTGGCCGACGTGATTTGCCAAGACGGCTTACGTCGGCGTACGCGGATTCCTAAACGGTATTCCAATATTAAGCCGGGATCACTTACCGGCGCACGTCGAATACGCCGGTTACGTTTGGGGGCGAGCGTGTAAACAGCCACATTGACGCTATTTAAGATTAGCTTAACGCTTGATTCATATTTTTACACCGGTGCGAGCCAATGTTTACATTGATTTGGAAATCCAGTTTCGCTTTCGAGTTCACTAGAGCAATGTTTAACGGCAAAAATCAGATATCAATGGATGTTTAAAGAAAGAATGTTGTAAACAATGTAGACATGTCAAGTTTAAGAGCACCATTACAATGGCCCGTGCAAAAAGAAACACACAGAAAAGCCAAAAAACGCAGAACAACAAGACGCAACAGACATTCAGAAAAACACTATTTTTTTTGTTTTTCGGGGTTTTTTTGTACGGTCACTGACTTTCATGGGGGTTTAAACCAGTTTTAAGCTGAAGAAGTTACTAAGTCTTTATTCATGAAACAATCACTGTTGCAAACTTTAAGACACATACATAACATATTTATGCATTGTTTTAATTAGATATTCAAACGGGTATGTTTGTAAATGTACCGATGATGTATACACACAGATGCATAATGGCTTTCCGCACATGTAAAAGTATTTTGTTTTCGCGCGGAAATTACTTACATTTCCCTAAATTAAACGCATAGACATCATTTTATATATATGGATATTTATATATCATTTTGACATTAAAACAGCTTTGATGTTAATTGATTCTTCGGTTTAAAAAGATGTCTTCATCAAACCATTGACAGTGTATCGTCATAACACATATATCGCCTGGTCTGATTTAATTGATTAGCATTCTGATGATAAACATGTATTGTTCTTTTGAATTTTATGGTAGAGAGATATTTTGCCTTGGAAAACAATTAGACATTTTATATAAATACATAATATTCCAAGAAACTATTTCGTTTTACAAAGGAATTTAAAGCATAACGTATGTCGGCAAAACTGCCCTTGAAGAAAGCATAGGAAACGGAACCAGCTCTATCTTGGAAAAACCATGTGGGCTTTGACAGTAAAGATTAGGGACGGCCACTTTACATTTAAAACATACAGTATGCTTTCTGCGGGCAAAGCGAATATGTTAAAACATAACTTGTATGCCAGGCCCTAGACAGTGTTAAGGAGGCTTTGCTTTCTGGAGGCTATTCCTTTCATCAGTTTAATTAATGACAATTGCCTGATTTTGTTTCTGTAATGTAGACAGCTTCTTGCAAAATAATTATGCCAGTTGACTCTTGTATTATCGGGTTATATTATGTTCTCACGGAATCACACTCAAAAATACTAGGCATTAAGTATGGAATATAATAACTACCACCGACTATAATGTGAAAATGTGTGTGTTTTTTTAATTGCAACATCATGCCAGTTGCAGTAAATGTAGACGAGAGTATGTCCTTGTAATTATTATCACATACGTTGAGTCTTTGAAAATAATTTTGTATTTATTCAGACAACTAACACATTAAAATGTTTTGATAATGTTGATCAAATTAATCAAATTCAAGAAAGCTCAGCATGCTTTCTAATTAGTTGGCATGTTTAAACATTAACTTTATGTTTATGTTTTAAATTAAAATTAAAAACAACTGGAAACCAGTTGACACAAGAACAATCTGGTTTTTGTTTTCAAGAATCACACACTCAAAGTCATTTAAATTCCTTGCTTAATATAAGTGTCTGCAAACGCCAAAGAAATAGTTCAAGACAATAACACGAGGTAGAAGAATCTATTTAAAGTCACCAGAGCACGGTTTTAACATTAACATGGGAACAAAAATCTAAACTATCCCTAAAAGTCTTCATTACTGTGTAATAGAGCATAAACAATAGGTACCATGTGCTAGTTTTGAAGAAAAATGTGCATAAACCAGGATATTTCCAATACACTATTCATTATGAGGGGGAATCATTTTCTTGTCCACGGACACAAAAAGGATTTACCTCATATTACATGCATTTTTCATCTTTTAAAATATGTAGTCAAAATTGTGTTTAGTGTCAGCCATTTTGCATCACATTTTTTTGCTAAGATTCTTACCTAAGTCATATTTTAAGATAATTACTTTTCAACCAAATTTTCTGTGCTCTAGCTCCTTTAACAACATAATGGCAGCGTAACGAATTAGAACTTCACTCGAGTTTTAATTATGTAATAATGTGCAAAGACATTAAACTCATGTTCTTTAACGGTTCTTAAAATTCTTGATGATCTAGATTATTCAGCAATTGCGTTGGCGGGTAAATGGTGTTTTTTTTCTGTTAAACATGTACACAGCCACCAATATTTATTGACTGTAGGCGTTTTAGCGTTCATATATTACGTTACATTATCATTACATTATTACAACAACGCCAATATTTCAAATACTTATTTTCAAATTAAATTATGTTATTATTTTATGAAATGCATCAAATAATATGTCTATTTCCTGTAACAACCAAAAACGAAATGGTTATGTAGGTGGGATTTTATATGCATTCGACCAGTATACATCTCAGTGTGGGATATTGATGACTAAAGCTGGTGCGTGTGAAATTTGTAATACAATAATATGTTTAGTCTCAATTTACACCTGTGGCGAAACTAGACAAGAAAACACACCAATAAATAGGTTTAACTCACAACCTACATTTTATCGAATGTTATCGTACCAAAACCCATAAAAACCATATATAACATTTGCAATATGTTACTTACACATGATCAGTTCAATGATTATGTTTTCTTTTCTCATCCCACTCTCTTGAACTGACATGCCCTCATATCGATTTAGCACGCTGTATATTATTATTATTCAATTACTTGTTTTTTATTTTGACACTATAACACGGGTGTATCAAATCACTAAATTTTTGAAACTTGACCTCATTCAATCATTGAAACCGAAAAACACAACAAAATAGTTTATTCTGAATTTCTGTTGCCAATGGGTTATCGTATTCTGCGTCTTTTGTGCTGTTCTGTGTGTTTAATTTTGTTTAAACCATTTTGTCATGGTGCATTTAAACTTGACATGTCTACATTGTTTACAACATTCCTTCTTTGAACATGTGATTGAAAACACGGGCAGGCTGATTGAGTCACAAAAAGAAATGTTATAATTATACAAACGACATTGAAATTATGTCTATGGCATTTTATGCCCATTTAGAATTATCATTACTTTGTTTAATTTAGCACTGTTTTCCATCGAATATTCTACGCCATAAGAAACGCAGTAAATCTTTAAGCTGCCTTGTGCGATATTTAAGCTTAATCACTTTGATTCTCAAATTTTATATAACTTAATTGAATAAATATTTACTTTGTTTTTATTCCTACAATATACGTGTATTATCCGAGCTGGGTGCCAGCTACTTGACTCATTTGTCAAAGGGCGATTGTTTGATAACGGCGCCAGGCCAAATATGTGTTTTACATTTTATATTCATTCATAAGAACGTAAAAAAGTTCCTATTTTTATTAAACAATCTAACAAAACTTGTCGACAGCATTGTTATCGTAGCTCAAACCTTGCCATCAGAAAAGATTTTAACAATTAAAAAAACACATCAAGAATATTACGTTTGACTTTTATTAAGACAACTTTAAGTTAATGATTTATCCTGTTTTGATTGTTTCCTCGAAAGCTTGTTATACAAACAAAACATATAAGCCGTACACTGAATTAAATATTGTTAAACAATTACATCGTTCCTGATAAGGACAAAAGTTCTCGATTAACTACTTAAAGATACAATTAAAATGACGAATGAGGCGACACAACTTGACGATGACAGTAAATCCGGTTTTGCAGTCATAACATGACAATCAAAATACAGCAAAACGCAATCATGGATACGAAAGGTAATTTGAAGACCTAAATGAGCTTTATAAACAATAATAATTGATCAGATGTCGGATCAGAACCACGTCGGATGCAAATGTAAAATAATATAGTGTCTTGTTATTCTCAAAGGAACAATACCAATAGTGTTATTCAACGTTATATACATCATAATGACAAAGTAAGAACTGTTTGTTTATTATTACAAAGAATGATCTTATATAACGAATGTTTATTACCCATCGTCTTGCCTAACGATATACAGAGCAAAATGCAGACACATACAGCTACCGAAGAAAAAAGTACGTAAACACACACTTTTTTATGTAACACCTAATAAAACGTGTGATTGCATATTTATTATATTTTACCTTTTCGTATCAACCTCGATATTCTCTTCGAATCTCATTTACAGATAGTCCAAGAGATGACAAGGATTTATTGCAATTTACTCTCTCACCATAAATGACCCTATTATTATAAAGCATAATGTCTGTATTTTCAAAATCTCATTTCTGAAGTTCCACAGCCCGCACAAAAGTACAAAATATCAAGATGCTCAAAACAATGGCCACCAAAACCTTAAAATTATGTTTATTTTAGTTTTTTCGATTTAAGGTTCAAAGGTTTGTACAATTCAATGTCTACGCCGCAATATCTTACAAATTATGGCATATATTTCTAAATACATGGAGAAAATATACATATTGTTACAATTTGTATTCAAATCGCAATGTATTACTTTATAGTTAGAGCAAAGCCAGTTTTGACAGGTGCCAGTTCGAGACAAGCACTTATCCACTGCGTTACGGCACTACATGAATGGGACTGGAAATTAAGGTTAAATATATAATATTATACCCTTTCAACGCATAAAGTTGAGTTTATCTAATCTAAGGAAAGGGAAATACCTAATAAAGCATAGCTTGAATGCGAAAAATAGCATGCCGTTATCCAATCAGAAATGATTTAGAGCAATCTACTTCGTTACACACGCAGCAGCATTTGGGAGTATCTATTCACCAAAGACAACGCATTATCGACATTTTGAAAGGCTATTTATTTTATCCCACAAAATATATGCCTACAACAGTCTACAATATGTACATATTTTACGATGAATTTTCTGAATAATCTTTCAATTAACATTATTGGACGCACCAATTTGAAAAAAACGATGGAGACATGAGTAGGATAAGATGTTGACATACGTACATGTTGTTTCGGAAATGTCATATGAAGCAGACTCAGTGAATGCTTAAGAATTATCCGACAATGTAAGACCGTCAAGAGGCGGATGGGGCGTTATGTCGATATCTTAGGCAGTGCAAATAAATAATGTTAATGGAAAATAATTGCAATTTATGTCATGACTTTTGGAAAAATATATGAGTATACTGTGGCAAGAATAACCAGTAAAATTTCAAAAGTTATATTTCTACTATTGCTCCGTGTAACTCTTGTACTACGCGTGTTGGTAAGTTTAACAAACTCAAATTTAAATTCATTCTTTATAAAAACATGTGTTTCCTAGTATTCATTCTCATAATTCATATAAATACCTAACAC
>Ga0224511_10001198_pt1 | contig 15076 bp, 9 predicted proteins | sample SF_May12_sed_USG_2_FD_169988 | JGI IMG/M metagenome (GOLD analysis project Ga0224511, IMG submission 169988) | Sediment microbial communities from San Francisco Bay, California, United States - SF_May12_sed_USGS_8_1 | ecosystem: Environmental > Aquatic > Marine > Sediment | place: USA...
CTCGGTCGACTGATCGGTCGATCTCCTTCTGAAAGCTGAGAGTATGGAATATGTTTTGGTAGTCTCGCAGAGAGGACAGCCTGACAACAGCAAATAAGGAAGTTTAATGATGTTAACCCCCCCCCCCCATAATAACTACAATTGTTTTTGGTATAGTCAAGCTCAAGGCTCTTCTGTACACAGGCGCTGGTGAAAGTGGAAAGAGTACTCTGGTCAAACAGATGAAAATCATACACAATGATGGCTTCACTCCTTATGAACTTCAAAGCTTCAAGGTAAAACAGTTGTATAAACCTGGGAAAGTGACAAAGCCAAGTGAGGTGTATGGTGTTACACATCATTGTCTTTAGGATTCGGATCGCAAAACAAATAGAAGAGACCATCCCATAAAGGTGCTTTCTGTGCAGAGCACACCACATGTATTCGGAAACAAGTGATCCTATCCATATAACTGAAGATTATCTTATATTATGTACACGTAATAGTTGACCAACAGTAGTCAGTCTAATCTCTCTTGACACAGTGACATATCTTATATATGGTGACACAGTGACATATCTTATATATGGTGACACAGTGACATATCTTATATATGTCACTGCTTGGTACATTTCAGTTTTGCACATTTAGTTCTTATTTGACATCCTCACTGTTATGGTGAAGCTGCCGGGTGAGACACTTGCTTTTTTCACCACTCATGGCTTAGCATGGAGCACCACAAGTGGGTCAGTATTAACGCTTCACCTCATAGTAAGGCTTGTTTTTGAGCTAAGATTAGGATGCACGGAGCTCATACTCACAGCGGGACCCCATCGTGATTCGAACCCATGTTCTCGCGATTGCGAGCAAGCGTTCAACCACTGAGCTATCCCGATATCCAGCACACTTGCTAAGGTAGCCTATTCACCGAGTAGTTTCCACTGTAGATTTGATGGCTTTATCTCAAGGCTATGCTAACGGGGTGATTCATCTCCATTCTGTCATTATGAATGGAAACTTGTTCTCTTGATACACTCCCTAGTTTCCGTTATTATTAATTCAGAATCAATGTGCATAGGTGTATCACAATACGCTGTCACAATAGAATGAAAATATTCCAAATACCTCTAGTTCATCACTCTCAACACAATCTCTTTGTCCTGTTTGTTGTAAGACATTTTGACCACTTGCGGCTACTGCATTTGTCATGATATTTCAAGAGCCGCTCACGCTTTGATAGACCGACCTTTTTGTCTTGGGGGAACCTAGTGCTGAACTATGAAATGAGTGTGCAGTGTGTGGCTGTGGTGGATTACCTCAGTATTAGGAAGGGCTGAACTAATCTTGTGGTTGGCTGCTTAGGTAGCATTGGCTGATCAGATTATCCTAGAGGCTGTCATTTTGTTTTAAGTTCATATCTCCCTGCAGGAGTTGTAATCCAACCACATCAAAGATTAAGCCAAGACCAAGGGCAGCCTTCTTCATAGAAAATCCAACTCTTATACATGATACCCATGCCACGCCTTATTAACTATGATCTGTGAAGGCTAGCTTGGTTATGAGGGTCAGGCTTTACAACTGATGGGAAGCTCAGCACGCATTTCTTGTTGGACCACATGCCCCCCCTGTTGAGTTCAAGGCTGTTGTCTCAAGACCTTTAGGCAGGTGGTTTTATGGTTTCATTTTTTCCACTAGCCTAAACACTGACCTTGTTCTGAAATTAAAAACCGTGTTTGGTTTACATACATATTAAATTGTTCGTCTTTGTCAAGTGCCCCACCCGGAGACTATAGAAGCTGTTGCTGTTCAACACATTTTGTAGTTTGGCTATATCGGATGCTCGGAACTGCTTTGTATGACATCAAGAGGAGTGATGGCTTAATGGGTTATGTGGTTCTCGGTTTGGGCGTTCTCGCCATTTTCGGATTGCGATGTTTAATAAGGAGGTATTACCAAGCAGAAGGTCTTTTAAAGACCCCGAAAAACATAGAGTTAAAAACCCAGCTGAAATATTTCTACATAGTTCTGACATCTGTCATGAAGAAGTAATTACATGGGCATTGACAGTACTTTATTTTTGTGCTACAGGCCACAATCTTGGAGAACTTAGTAAGCTCTATGAGGTTTGTGTTGAATGGAATGGGAAGACTCCGCATCAATCTGGAACGCCCACAGCACAGGGTGAGTTACCCGTGGACATTCCATTTGAGAAGGTGCACCACTCCATCTCCCCACCATTGATACAGAGAAGGTGCACCACTCCATCTCCCCACCATTGATACAGAGAAGGTGCACCACTCCATCTCCCCACCATTGATACAGAGCTGGACTGGATAGTACTGTAACCAAAATGCGGTCTTTGTGTAGCATGATCATAGGTTCCGGGTCATGAGCGCTAATTTTATTATTCATGTCGCTGCGTATTGTTTAACAGTTGAAGGTTGCCATTATGCTGTATTGACTCCATATGACCACTCTCACAGCACCTTTTCCTCTTGTATACAACTTTAGCTTTAAAGAAATGAACTCGTGGCCCATCCCGTTATTAGCAAGAACATGGCGCTGGCCTATCCAACAAAACATATATGAAGAGATTTTGTATTGAACTCAAAATCTGATTTTCCTTTTATAGATACACGCACAGACATTGCTGGCTTGTCAGCAATGTTGTGACAGAAACCTTGTGATGTTTGCTCATATTAGTGAGGCCCTCCACGCTCTCTGGACAGACCGTGGGGTCCGACTGGCTGTCGCCAGAGGCTTTGAGTATGAGCTCAACGATTCGGCTGCCTAGTAAGTGATTTATTATGTCGGTTGTCTTGAGCCCTGAATGATTGAGCTTTGTTCAGTTGTATGTATTGACAGAAAATCACGAGACACTTTTTAATCACCGGGGTAACATAATTCAATTACTATATCAAACACTGCCGAATGGCAAAATTGCCGAAGAAGATTAGTGTTTTTGCTCGGTCATCATTTTGGAATCATTCAAACATTCTCTGTTTATAAGGCTGAGCCTTTTTACTACTTGGTTTTATTTCAGAATTCTAAAGGCCATTCAGGATGGAACTTCAGGTTGCCTATCAAGAAAACATAGCCCGTATACGCTATAAAGACGCATTTCTATAGGTGAAAATATATCTTGAAAAAATACATCTAATGCAGCTCGTCCCAATGTTGTGTGGGGCCATGACCTTGATTTCACTGTGTTTGTAGTTACTTTGAGAATATGTCACGAATCTGCTCACCACGATTCGTGCCCAACTCGACTGATGTGTTGAGAGCGCGAGTCCGAACCACTGGAATAATAGAGACTTGCTTTAAGATACAAGATCTCATTTTCAGGTATTTTGAGCTCCACTTCTGATAATAGGTGCATTTGCGTGTTCGCGACCGCATTTTTGTCAAAAATTTTGGTCGCGAACACACGGTCGCGGTGAGGAAGCGCAGTTGAGTTCAGGATGGCATTCGAATGGATCAGAGTTGTCCTCTCTCAACATATGCTTGGTTAAAGCTTTCACAATTCATTCTCCCAGCGTAGTAATCAAGTCTCTTTGCGGTAACCTTGACATTTGCCTAAACTACTACACCAACGCCTAGTTTCTGTCGCGGAGTTCTGTTCGTGTGCTTTCGATCACAGACCGTGACCGAAAGTGAAAGATGATTTTTTAAATTGCACTTTTCGGTCGCGCTCTTGAACAGTTTAGCAGATTTCGCAACCGAAATCTATTTCGATAGCGAAACAACCGAACACGTGAATGCACCTAATAACATTTTTCTCTTTTTTGGTCTGCTGCTCTTCCTTCTAACCCTCCTCTCAGCTACCAACCTAACATCCTCCTCCCCATCCTGCGGACGTGCCCATAACATTGCAACCTGCTCATACCCACTACCACACTTTCTATTTTGACTTATGTTGTTTGATTAAATGGCACATGGTAAATATAACACATTCTTTATTGTATGTCAGCACCAGTATACTCAGTAATCAAAGTATTCTTACATAGGATGTTCGATGTTGGTGGACAACGATCTGAGAGGAAAAAGTGGATTCAGTGTTTTGATGATGTCAGAGCCATTTTGTTTGTGGTAGCACTCAGTGGTTATGACATGACTCTCTATGAGGATCCTAATACGGTTAGTTCCACACCCCAGCAGTTCCTGTTTGATACGGTTTTTTTACGATTGTGGAGATGGATCGGGGTGCCACAGCATCTACCACAGGCATCAAACGGAAGAATGTGCGTTGAAGATGTCTTTTTGCATGTCTTTTCAGCAATCTCAATTCACGTTTGCTCAACAATTTTTTTCATCAAGGCTCTTCAAGATGGTTGACTTTTGGCACAGTCTTACCAATTTCCATTGGCCATGTCGCATTAGCTTCTTGAGGTTGTTTTCCCTTTTAGCCTGCACATAGAAATTAATGCGTTTAACACTCCCGATTACTGTGCATGCTGTGACGAGTCCAGCTCGCCTAGCCAGAACTGCCAGTCACTGTTGGTATGGTTACTTACTCTGTGAGGTGTAACTTCTACTCATGTCTTGTAGAATCGAATTGATGAAAGCCTCAGAATGTTCGCTTCAATCTGTAACAATCGATTCTTCCATGATACCTCCATGGTTAGTTTCCTACGTGGTCTTGGGTGATACCGTCTCTGACTATATAAACCTTGCTAATGTGAAGATTCCCTTTTCATAATTCATGAACTGACTAATCAATCGTCTTATTCTCCCATTTACATTGTAGATCCTTTTCCTGAATAAGGTTGATTTATTTCAAGAGAAGATCATAACGCATAACCGCCATCTGCGCTATTACTTTAGAGGATATATGGGTAAGACCTAATTACCAGTAAATTTATTCATAGCGTTCTTCTTAAGGGCAAGAGTTTGGCCTTGGCACTTGTAAATATATGTTTCAGAATATTTATAAATTATCTGCTGGTCTAGAGCCTATTTTGTCTATTTGTAAAGCAACCTTACCTGTGTCCTATATGAACTGACAGTTGGGTAGTTTCAATACACAGTTGCCATAGACACAAAGGGTATGACATTACCATGGAATTGACTGTTAGATTCCATACGAATCTAACCGGTGGTATTTTCTCGTATTTGGAGTTGTCCAACCTTGTAGATTTTTGCCCAAGGTAGAACAACTCCTTAAAGTATAGCTTCGGTGCGTGCCAAGTCAGGAGTTCAAATTAATGCCTCAGTTCCGAGAATAGGTCCTCACTTACTGTTGCTAGACTGGTCTACAAGTGAGCATGAAGCATAGTAGGTTGTAGCTACATGTATTGTTGATTGATTTCATTTCTAACTTGTAGGTGCTGATCGCGATGTGGAAAGTGCTGCTCTTTACATTCAGTCACTATTCACTAGTAGTAAACGACTTGCTAGTAAAGTCATATACCCGCACTTCACAACAGCAACTGATACTAGCAATATACAGGTTGTCTTTGAGGTTGTTATGGATACAATAATCAAAGAAAATCTAAAAACGGCATCATTATTATAGCAGGATCTGGACTGCTGAGCAGGCTGGACTGTGATGGGAATAGCTCGATTACTTCACTAACTTTTTATACCATATCTACCATCTTTACAACAAACTGCGTATGGCATGGTTTTATACTTCATTACGTGCAATTGTAAGTAGTGTAGTGGCATAGTATAGCCATGCAGTTTGTTTTTATTTGCTCCAATGTTATAAGATATCTGTACATAATACCGAACCACTACGCAGTTTGGTGTTTTTTCTCCATTTGTCACGCGTACAATGTGGAATACATTGAGCAGAGCTTCTGACTCCAAGGCTTAGCATCAGAGAACTTTATGTACCTATCTGAGTACCGAGCCATTAGCGGCTATGCCGTTTGAGAGCTTTATTAACATACTACTGTACAGTAATCTCTACTTCGGGATAAAACAAAGTCTAGGGAATGTCTTAACAAAAACGTATAACAAACTTGGTCTAGTCAAATGTGCCTAGAGCCTAGTACTTCAGTTGATTCCTGATGACAAGCATTCTATGTGAAGATATCTAGAATAATTTCTTGCTGGTCTGTACTAACTATTTGGGGAAACTGTCTGGGAAAAATCTCTTTCCTGAGAACTATTATTCTATCTCTACAAAAATTTTCTTAGTTAATCCAGCCACTCATAGAAACTGTGTACTCAGTCTACCTTCCTTACTGACTGGTATAGAACAACTTTATCTGGATAGCCTATCTAATTCAATAGATGATTGGGTCTCGGTCAGTTGCTGTTTCCTCTGGTTGTGTATCATCATATGGCAGATTAGCGGTACTTTTGGGCAATTGTAATTTTGGCATCCAGTACAGCAGACGAGACCAAAAGCTGTAATAAAGATAAATCACAAATCAAGCCGCTCTACCCTTTTTATTTTGTATCCTGATCAGTGTCGGGGGTGTTCAGCACTTGGTTACTGAGTCTTCTACGAGATATTTCCTAGGGTGCGTCATTAGGAGATTTCCTGTTTGTACCCGCATACCCTGAAGAGCAGATAACTTTATGATGGACCTACCTTATTTATCGTCAGAATCCGAAACCCGAACTGCGAATTGAACCAGGGGTCCCCAGGCACAAGGCCTCGTAGGGTACCCGCTAAGCCACTGCTCCATCCTATACCCTGTAGGGGATCTTAGTCACACCAGGAACCACAAATCCATCTTCAATATTGGGTTTACCACCATTCAGAGAAACAAAAGATGCTTGTTTTTGGCAATGGAATGGCGGGTATTCTGTGCCCTTCATCCATCCCACAAGCCAGAATGTCTGAAGTCTTTTTCCATGTAGAATCGTACATGTTACTAAAAGGGCCAGAACTCCAAACTCAAAATACTGAGCAGCTGCATGATGTGAGAAGCGGGGTTTAAGGTATATCTTGACGAGTACATTGTTTGAGAGTACAGTGGTACCGCATGTAATGTACCACTACTCAGATACTTACTGAGAGTCACGGACAGGGATATAGAAGTTGGTGTTCTGATAATTGCGAATTTGTCTGTGTTCCTCTTCATCCAATAGACTCAGTCTTTCTAGGGTTACTATCAGAATGTACCGGCCTAAAAGAACTCGTGGATCTCACTGGTAGAGCAACATTAGTTCAATTTTCATCAGGATAGCGGGATAGCTCGGTGGGCACACAACCGTGAGAACCTGAGTTCGTATCCTGGTCATGGCGCGCTCCCGCGACAATCAGCTCCTCAAAACAATCCTCAAAATCTTCAATCCAAAAACAAAATCCCCACTATGAGGTAGAGCATCGTCGATACTCTATGATAACCGCACCTGGTGAAAAAAACAAGTGTCTAACTCGTCATGCAGTTTCACTGTAACTAAGAGGACGTCATACGAGACAAACGCGTAAGAAGCGCAATTAAAATTTTCCACAAAAAAGGAAAGAAAGAAAAAAATTCGCTGAGTTTCAAGCAAAATGATATTATTATATTTGTATACACTACACTAAAACGACATGTAGAGTTTTGTGCATAGGATCTGTGGTTGCATTATGCCTTTATCATATTTTCACAAGAACACTGGACTGCTAAATTCATAGCATTATCATTCAATGGGAAGCACAGCTAGCTCTATATCTGAACTCCACAATGATTAAATTTCTACATGTCAAGACATAAAACCGGAATAGTCCAGACCTATTGTTCTGTAATTTCCTGTTGCCGGTTACCGATCTGGCAAAGTTAGGGTCAGCGTTTACATACCATTGTTTCTTTCATAAGTGAGAGCTCTGTGAAAGTCATTCATGCAATCTTCATCTTGAAGAAAAGCCTGTGATAGCACGGCTATAACTCTATGAGTTGATTCTGCGTAGAAAATAGGAGAAATATGAGTTCACACCTTTATAATGAACTAACACAGGTTGAACTAAAACAATGATGGCTCTGAACAGTGCCACGGTCTGGAGAATATCGACGAGAGCACTGGGTTTATAAATCTAGTTCTTTTTTCTCTTTACCATCTAGGGAACCCTCCGTTATCTATACACTAAAAAAACTTCTCAATTCAAAGTGCAATGGAATTCATAATTAATATTGAAGTCATGCTAAAAGGCAAAACCATTAAAAAGATCCTTTGATTGAGACTGTCAGTTATTTTCATATACCGAGTAAAGGGCTTACACGCACCAAGTGATCCTCCAGTTATGCCTTTCAAATGATAACTCAATGGTTGCCATCTCCTTACCTAGAGCTGTATCTAGCTGATTTATAGTATAGCCACCAGGATCAAAGTGATCTTTGTCAGTGACTTTATATCCTTTCCGGTTGAGATACGCGCACAATGTCTCCAGAGCCCAAACCCGATCTTCCTCAGTGTACAGCAAGAAAGCATCATGGTCTTTGGGCTCGTCCGTCAGTGAATCAAAAGGGTGAAAGTTGAACTTCTCAAATAACAAAATCTGTATGACAAAAATTCAATTAGATCACACTACATAATATTAGAAACTATATTGGATAAGATTAGATTAGATTAGATTAGATTAGATTAGATTAGATTAGTACCTTCGACAACAGCGGCGACGTGTAGAACCCTCACAAAACTTGATTATAAAAACCCCTTTGCTCAGTTTATACATGTTGGTTGGTTGGTTGAGTTGAGTAACATGGCATGCATTGAGTGCATCGCATGGTGATCGTACAGCCATCAAATATGTGGGAACATCTCTGGAATACGCAAAGTTTGTCTAACAGCTACTGCATGATAGCGTGTGAGTCATGAAAAAGTGAAGGGGATATTGAAAAGAAAACTGTTTTGATCAAGGATCGACCCAAATGAAGCCAGACAAATCTCATTCGAGGGACTTAATCGACTAATCAACCGCGTATAAGCTGAGCATGATGTGTGTACCTTAATTTCATCTGCATGGCGATAAGAGACAGCTAATATCATCGCCACGAGTATAAAGAAGGCAATCAGGAAACCCACAGCAAACTGCCAAGGTAATGGAGTCTTCTCGCAGATATAATCTGTTTTTTCCAACTCCACTATGGACTGACCTTCAACAGAATAATGAATGCGGGCTATAAGTTCTAAACAGTACAAATATGGCTGGGTTTCCAGACCGAGTTTGATGTTGTGAGCAACAATTTTATTTTGTGAACTTCTCAATTACTTTAAAATAGCTTGAAACTGAATGCTGACATGCATTGGCAAATCAATAATTTCATACCCAACGCAATTTTATTTATGCAGTTTAATAGGTTGCCCCGACGCAACAGAATAATTTGAATCTGTTGATTCGAGCGCTATTATAAATATAAACTCACTTCTGGGACTGCGCTTGCATTGTGTACCATCACATTTACAGCCAATAAATTTGGCGCTTTGAATCACACTGGTCTTGCTTATCAGCCAGTCTTTGAGCCATGTAGTTGTACAGTCACACACTAGGTTATTGCCAGCCAGCGTCAGAAGTGTGAGGTTTAGAAGCTGTATATTCCTAGGTAGATGGATTATATTGTTACTACTGAGCTACAAAAACATAAATACATCTAGATAACGCAGATTATACGTCAGTCAACAGATGGACCTATTGTCTAAATCTAATGAAAAGGGCTAGTAATTGCAATTCAATCACAACCAACCCCACACACAATACCTTCGGAACTGGATGCCCATATCTCCGGAACTGGATGCCCATACCTCCGAAAATAAATACCTGGTGCCTTCATAACTTTAGAAATGCTCTGTTTTCCCGAAGTCCAACATTTTCAAACAGTAACACTATTACCAAGTTTGAGGGTCTACCAAAATGAGATAAAGATGCTGCCAATCAAACTTTGACGTGGCAACTCCTTGAGTCATTGGGAAATTTAACTCCTATAGCTAAAAGCTGCTGTACCAATAAGGGACTTATGAAAAACAGTCTTTTAATTCCCATCAATTCAATAAGACTATTTAATTTGGCCAACATTTTTCTGATCGAAGTACCCAACAGTATAATATTAATTTTTAAATGCTGTTTAAAAATATATTTAATGCAGGGTCAGTCATTTTAATTATGGTAAATTGCCTTGAGAACTTTGATGCGTTTGAGTTTATTAAGAAATGCTTCTAGGTCAATGGCTGCTGTATCGCGAGTTGTGATGCTATTGTCCTCCAAATCCAGTGTTGTCACTCTCTCCAGCCACTGGTATCTAAAGCATAGTTACGAATTACAATACAACCTAATTGTCGGGGAAAATTTATAGTAGTTTACAGTGAAGTATCATACTGAGTTTAACCACCACTGACAGCAAGAAGCTGGAGTTGTGCGAGTTCTTACAGATTTGTCCTTACCCTGGTAAATGGATGTTCGGCAATTCCCGTATTTGGTTGTGTGCTAAGCTAACTATTAGTTCTTGATCTTCTTTTGGGGGAGTCTGTATGTTCATTGGGAAATCAGTGATTCCATCACTTTTGTAGCAATCTACTGCATACGATCCATCCACTTGTCGGACATAACACGCGCAGTCTTCAGGACATACCATGCTCTCATTTCTGCAAAATGGTGTTTTGTAAATGGGATTTTCAAAGCGGAAGTGCAAAAAGAGATCAGAATATACAAAAAATTCAGTATTTATATAGCCCTTATCAGTATTTATATAGCCCTTATCAGGCTTAAAGGAAAAGTACCCGCATGCGAGAGAAAAATATCAAGTGGTAAATAAAGCCTTCTCAGGCCTTTGGCAATCCTAATTTACTGGCTGAGTAATTCTAAAGCGTGTTTGAGTAGTAGGAGTTATAGGAATTGTGTAAGGAGCTCATTCTCACAGCAGGCGCCCAATATGATTAGCACTTGAACCCAGGATCTTTCTATCTTGAGCTAAGCCCCTAGCCAGCTTTCCCACTATCCCATGCCGGGGTAGGAAAACATAAAACCTACCTGCATAAGAATAAATCCTCTTTCAGATAACAAAATGGTCCGGTTTCCCCACCAACTATGCGATGAGCCTTACAGTGCCAAGTATCAAAGTTTGATAATGACACAGAAAGAACATGAAGGTAACGAGCTTTCTGCATTGCAATTTGTGGTCCCTGAGCAGCTATCCACTGTCTCAACTGGTACATTTGGCAATCACATCGCAATATATTTCGTTGAAGGTTTATCAGACTAACACTCAAAAATGAAGCGAGTCTTAATTTCATCTCCCTGAAAGGAAAAAAGATCTGCATTTGTGAGGGTCTGAATGAACATAGCTGTGGACTTCTTTTTTACATTGAGTTTCATGGAAAGCAGAGCCCTCTATTTAGTCAAAATGGGGTCCAATAGACAATCCAAGCCAAAATCCAGGAAAACACGGACAATCCAGGCCATAAAACGCAAGTTGTGGACTATTCCGAACTACTGGGGCTGGATTACTAACACAACCTACCCTAGTCCTAATTCTGCACCAATTTTCAATTTTATTCATATACAGACACTTACTCTGTCCAACTACTGTTGAAGGGTATTGTGGTGATGGAACCATTTTGGTTAGTCAGATTAATCTCCGTCTGGTCAGTTTCATGGGCAGTGCCCTCATTAAGCAAAGGAGCTGGCAGTCCGTAGTAGGAAGATGGATCAAACATGTGGCTTTTAATAGGGTTAAAACTCTCCACTATCTACAAGCGAAAAGAATTATAACGATAATTATACATCACCGAGACTCAGCTCACTTGAGTCATCCGGATACTACCTCACTAGGATATCCAGGCACTTCGATTACTTCTATTATCCAGGCACTTACCTCAACCACAGTGTCCATGCAATTGTCTTCCTGAAGTTATCCAGTTACTTACTGCACTGCAGTCATCCCCGGTCTCACATGAACTGATAGATTTATAGTTATATCCATGAATCCCACTCTCTCCGGTTATCCAGGGACTAACATCAATTAGGCTATTCAGGGACTCACCTTAGTCAGGCGTTTAGGTAAGTAAGCTCACTGCAGTCATCAATCTGGGGACTTCCCTGTGGTAGGTCATCCAGGTACTCACTTACTCAGGCATAATATAATGAACTCATGCAGATGATCAAATGACTCACTTCACTTAGGTTGTCCAGGGTGACGTTGCAGTAGGATAAATCACATTTAGATAGCGCCGGCAAATGCAGGCAATCTGTGGGAAACGCCTTTAGAGAAGGGTTCCAGCGCAAATCCACAAAAGTCAGATTAGGAGAAAAAATAGGTAGAGCTCCACGATCAATGGTGATGATCTGGCAACTGTGCATCAACAAAGTTCGCAAGGAGACGAGTTTGCTGAAAATTCCTCTGGGAAGATGCTTTATGGGATTGTAGCTCAGTGACAACAAGGACAAGTTGATAAGGTCATCAAAAGTACCAACAGTGAGTGTTTCTATTTTATTTGCTTCCAGATGAATAGCTTCCAGACTCGATTGATTTCGAAAGATGTCGGGCTCAAACTGATAGAGATTTGAACCTTGGAAGTCGCCGAGGGTCAGTTGCGATGGTAGACACTTGGATGGGAGCGAGGTGACTACAACAAAGTTGACAGCGAAGATTTCAAGCCTCTTCTCCGCTCCCGGACAGATGTTCATCGCATCAGTTGGATTCATATGTCTGAGTATTAGCAAGCGCCTGAACTGGTCAGTGCTAGCGTGTTGCCGCGCGTGGATCATATATTGGTTCTCCTGATACTGTGATCTTCTCATATTCAGTGGCAGGGTGCGACCTCCTGTATCCCATGGGAAGTTTAGACTTTCTGAACTGTTTACTGGGTTCACATCACTCAGGAATAGACTTTGTAGATGGGGAAAGGCTGTGCGCAGATATGTAGTGTCATACGTTAGGTCCCCATCTGGGCAGCCGGCAAAGGGTACTACGGTATTATTCCTGCATAGAAACTCGAGACCAGCCACATTTGGCCAAACAGTCTGATTCCTTGGCATAAGCTCGGACAGGTCGACTTTTCCAATAAAATCGAGAAATTCAAACTTGAGCTGGATAACCTTTTCGAGGCCACTCAGGTTCCTGTCTGCACTTGAAGATGTCTGCCGTAATTGGTCTGCATATGTGTTACTGAAGGAGATTTGAGTCTGCATGAGATAGACCTTGGAGCCTATATAACTAAGAGCGTCCCATGATATGCTGCAGTTCTGGATTCCTATTGCAGTCAGAAGTGAATCATTCTGACATACAGTAGAAGAAAAATCTACAATACGCATCATGCTGGATTATAATAAAGGTATTATCTCATTTCTAAAATTAAAACTCTTGAAAAAAACCGTTGGCCTTCAACTGTCATTCAAATTAAAAATTTTATTTCAACCAATGGGTCACTGTATTATTTTCCCAGGATTCTTGTGTACTGATTAACAAGATATAATGTCTCAAAGCAGGAGATCTTGAAGTGTGTCATCATCTACAGATTTATCTCAAGTGTTTTTCAGGGCATGTAGAGACAATGGTTGCAGAGCCGCTTACCCAGCGAAACATGCTGATCAGAGCAGTTAAAGTGCAGATCGAGGCTAGTATATTTATTGGAGTAGTCTATGTAGTCAGTTAAATTCAGACCAGTTATTATATCAATAGAGCAATGATCTGATTCCATCACCTAAAACGAGGAAATATTTACATTCATCTTACATATACATACAAAACTTCCTGGTTAGGGAATAATGGTATACGGAAATTAAGATCTTCTGACTTATCACTTCCTTATAAAGAACATTTATTCAAGATGCATTTCATTGCCTCAGCTTCCAGCAGAAAGTAGCAAATGCATCAGCAGAAGTACACAATGGACTAGATAAGTGGATTAGTGGATTAGTGGATTAACGATAGCAATTGAATGATATTGGGGAGCTCTGACCCTCACCTGACATGAGATGGCAATCACTGGTACATCCTTGCCTTCATAACTCCACAGAGATGGCATTAGAGAGAGATGCTGGCAGTGAAGATTGCAGCCTGAGATGACATCCGCAATCATTGCTGTGATGAGTATTTGTAGCCACATAGCAGCCTTGGCAGGTAACACAATCACCAAGAAAGCAACCGCACGTTGCGAGGTGCCGCACAGTTTTCTATGTTAATAAACTTGCAAACTTAAAACCCTATTCACAATTTAGTGCCTGCTATTGAGCATATTTGAATAGGGATCAATGCGCACGCACACAATAAGAGTTCATGTATGGAGGCCGGAACAAACAGCACGCGTTAGGTACTAGACCGGTTGGACCATCTTTTCAGTTACAACTGGGAGTGGAGAGGTAGGAAGTTGCTGTTTATCAGTTTATCAGGTGATGGTGAACGAAGAAAAATTGATGGAAAGTTATACCCAAGAGAAGGAAGCTCTGTTGGAATGGCGAACAGTAACCAAATGATGAATGAAGTTAGCTTGAGACTTTCGGAGCATAGGCAATAAATGGTTCATCTACCGTACCAGGAAATATAGTTCATCAGCATGCGTAGGGGCGAGGATAACTGCACTACTACTTTCATCGCCGTACATTCACCGCATGTGGATGGACCAGGTCCCCCTCCGCATGCGGATGGGCCAGGGCCCCACCGCATGCGGATGGGCCAGGTCCCCTGGTTACATCTTCTAGGATTGCAGGTAATGAGAAATACACTCTATAATAGTTTATAGTATAAAAGTAATAGTATTACTTCGCATTATCAGCACTGATGGTAAGTGCTGGGACAGCGACAACATGTTTAATGCAAAGGTAATTGCAACCAGAAAGCCTATCCTCATAGATCTATAATCGTGTGGCCATATCATACACATTCAGAAGGGCACCAAAAATTAAAAAAGCCCAGAACACAGTGCATGTGTTGCGGAGACCCCCTGTTGTAGGCGAATTCTGCACTTGAAGAAAATCAAAACGTAGCTCATCTAAACCATACCATCCAACAAATTTTCAATAATAGCCTACATACTTGAAGATCTAAAGCCAACAGTCATCGGTCATCTACAAACAGACAGCCATGTACCAGGATACTGATGAAATTATAAACTGATAAACCATAATATGGACTATGGAATAAATGGCTTTATTCAGTATAGCAAGTGAGTTTATTTAGGTTTGAAAGTAGGGTTTGTATAAGCCGTTAAGCTACAGTTTGGTTCT
>Ga0224511_10001199_pt1 | contig 15070 bp, 7 predicted proteins | sample SF_May12_sed_USG_2_FD_169988 | JGI IMG/M metagenome (GOLD analysis project Ga0224511, IMG submission 169988) | Sediment microbial communities from San Francisco Bay, California, United States - SF_May12_sed_USGS_8_1 | ecosystem: Environmental > Aquatic > Marine > Sediment | place: USA...
GTCACCTTTCCCCATGTCATAACCCCTTTAAGTTAGTAACGGTATAGATGAATGTTCTTCAGTTGATAAGAAATTCTTCATATGTTCAACAATACAACAGCGTTATATTGGTGCACAATGGTTTAAATATTATGCGGGTCAAAATGGTGGCAAATGTACCTGCTCTTGACCTATGACCCGTAAATAACACCAAAATATGCTCTTCGCCCGTCACTAAAATCTCCGAAGCACTGAATGTGCTGACGTGAACATTTTCCAATGGGTTCTTTTGGCCTCCGCCGTGCCCACGATTGATCATTCACGGCTTTGGCGACATGTCACAATTCACATATTTTTTTATATAGATACATAACATCTTCTGCAACTTTTAATCTAAAACGGCATTGACAATGGCGGTTTGCCCCCGCCAATGACTGCATGCATGGGAAAGTAGGTGTTAGAGAACCAACTTGTACTGACAGCGGTTTAACCCAGATGGAACGCCACTCTCCTTCCTCGCCTCCTTCACAAACTTCGATAGCGATTTCCAGTTTTGCATTTCAGTGCATGTATAAAGGGAATTGTTACACTTACTGGCTAGGGAGGAAAAGTTTGCACCCACACCCAACCGGTTTGGGATTTAAATGCGGAATTTTCCTCCCTTGCTGGTAAACATAAAACAATCCTATTAAAAATTTTTAAGGAAGAGTGAGTTTCAGGATAGGACAGTCCCTTTCAGAACAGCACTTTCACTCCTAGGCATGGCGCGCCAAACGCCACATCCCTGTATTTGGTTATTTGAAGCAGGCATTAGTGAGGGTATAAATCAAACATAAGGGAGAGACAAAGAGTCGTATATAATTTCTGTGCATTCCACCGTTTACATCTACTCATCAATGAGTGCATGTTTTGACTCTCGAAAATCATTAACTAATCGAAGCTCATTAATGCCATTTTATTACATAACATGCATGTAACTTTGCAATAGTTATCAGCTTATACCCGGCAAGAGTCTCAAGCGGATCATGCTGAATTGCGGAGCGCCATTCTACTACTTTAGCGAGTGTAATTGTAGGGGTTACTAGGAAGATATCAGATATAAAACAGACCAGACTACATGAGGGTAAGACCCGCTACAGTTACATACCCAGGGGCTCAATACAACTCGGGTGACTATCAGGGTTGTGGAGAGAGACCGTTTGCTAGAGTGTATCCTCGCTTTAGGCCCACCCATAAAGTAATCCCCTTTTTATGAGAGTTGTTGAATATCTGTTGTGTGTTAAGATGCTTACATATGAGAGTATTGCTCACAAGTAGGCTCATTACAAAGCTTCAGTATTAATAAGTCATAAAAATCCTATAACTGTGGCATGGAAATCTCTGTTTTGATCAAGGATCTTCCCAATATGGTACCAGAATTTTATTTATTTGTTGCATGTTAGTCAATGTACTTTATCGCACAGCTCACAGCCTATAAATCGCAGACAATTCTTTTTAGCAAAATAAGCATTCTGTAAGGAGCTTCCTTATTACCCCAATCTTGTGCCCATAAAAGACCATACTGCAGTGTATTTAACTAGCCTTCACCAGGATTACCTAGTTTTTACTGGCATTTCCAAGCCGAGTTCAAACAGGTGCCATAATGATTTTAGGGGGCAATCTAATTGGGTCGCTCTAATCTTAGATCTGAAAAATTGTCAAGGTTTGCAATCTTCCCATCAGGGGCCATGCAGAATAGGCATGACCTTGAATAGCTGCGGCCAAACTGGTAAATATAGAAGCCATTCAACTAATCTTTGGACCAGTACTGTCAAGCCCAGAAGGACTGTCAACTGGCGCGCATCATTCAAAACTGCCATCAGTTTTAACGCTTTAAATGACTTTATAGTAGAAAAAAGTTGCTGGGGACAGTTGGACCAAAATGTCTTAATTGACTGAAGGTAGGAGTAAACTGTAAATGAGGTATATTCTGTCCGAAGGTCTTCCATGATCTGACTTTTTATGATGCTATACGGGCTTGTACAGAGGCAACTTCCAGTTGCCTTCCTCAGGTTACTACTGGTTGGGGGTCAGTGAACCTAAGCCTTGCTAATGTCAGCACCTCACCAGCCGAGAAATAGACTACTCTTATCGAGAAGGGAAAGGTGGATTTTAAGCAACCTTGGCATGATCTTCTGATCCCTATTCATTGATTGGGAACCCAGTCATGCTAGCAATTTGGAGTGAGAGGCTTGCTAAAGGTCCGTACCGCCAGTGAGGTGTATCTGTGATCCAAGCTTTCTGCCAATTGAGCTATCCTGGCCCCCTATTGGAGATTGTAGTTTAAAACTAGCTATCGTGAGGAAGTTGATTCCCCCTATGCACATTCTTTTCTCTCTCACGAGTTCCAACAAAGACAGTTCATCCCTTTGACTGGCTGGCCAAGTGCCACTGCGCATGCATAGTTTCTTTGTCATTCTCTCTTTAAGCCAATACTATTTATATTCACTAACAGCATGTACACATAGATAAATGCAGTGTGTACCTTATAATATAAACTGAATCAATAAGAGCTAGGTGACTCAATGTTAAGAATACAATATAATACCATGCAAGGCGCTGCTAATCAGTGCCTGCACGTGTGTGCGAAGCTTGTGCAAAGGTAAGACTAATGGCCTAAAATTTAGCCTGATTTTTTCCAATTGATACGGGCTATGGTCATCATATATGTAGTTATCGATATTCAATGGAGTTTGAAATGAGTGATGAAGCAGCGTAGATGTATGTAAGTGTTGTGGAGATGTTTTGCTTTCCATGCTCAGTTAAAGGTGATGTACCGCGGCCATGTTTCTCATATCGTTTCCCACTATATCTCTCTATTATCGGCGGTCCTCTTCATCCCTGCTCTGCATTGTTTATTCTTGATACCGCCCCCTCCCCAATCATAGATTCTCTCCTTCCCTTGGCCTCTCGCCTTCCATTCTACTTTCTAAAATAGTTTGTAACAGGCTCTCATACCGAAGCGTGCAATCCATTGGTATCATGGCCGACAATCATCAAACCAGTCATTGAGAGTTTCCAGACTTTAGCAAAGGTGCAAAGGTACAAAGCAGTCTTAATGTTTATTCATCCTATACATGCAAGCCTTTGTAATGCTTAGACCCATGATAGACATGTACCTAATAGTACATATGGCATGTACATTCATAAACCAGACTAGGCAATATTCACACTACTATGATAAAATTATGTTTTAAAATGCACACAGCAAACACATATCTCTGATCTAAGAAAATAGTGGATGATGGAAGCCAATAATTAGTCATCACTTTTTCTTCTTCGTATCTCCATGACAGAGCAAACGTCGGGAGTGGTGCAGGTACCATGCAAGTGCCCTGTACAGCTGTCAGGAGTGGTGCAGGTACCCCGCAGGTGCCCTGTACAGCTGTCAGGAGTGGTGCAGCTAGAAATTGCATGGCCTACATAATCTTAGGCTCAGCATTTCCCAGTGTGCGTCATTAGGAGAGCTTCTGCTTGCACCCGCGCGCCCCATAGAGAAAGTAACTCTGTGGGAGGGCTTCCTTTATTTAACATCGGGGTCCGAAACCGACGCAGGGGTGTTGCGGAAGACCAAGCTTTTGCCCGAACTGGGAATCGAACCCGGGACTCCGGGTCCAAAGCCCAGTACGCTATCCACTACGTTATCGCTTCACCCTAATTATATCTAAAACAACTGGTCCTTGTAATTGAGTGGTCAACGGATAAATTGAATCTTTATTATAAGAATTTAGATCTGACTAAGCTCCTACAATAAAGATTCACTTTATCTGTTTGCCAGCCAATTACAAGGAACAGTTGTTTTGGGTACAGACTCTTGACTTTTGAAGACTACATCAACTATCCTTCAATGCAGTAACAGATTGTGTGGAGCTATGTTGCTAATGCAGAATACGCTAACCTCAACCTTAGTTGGTCTGCCCATAGAATGACCAAGTGACCGCGTAGAAAAACGAGCGAGATAAAGTTTTCGTCCACAGCGCCCATATCCAGAATGATCCGGAATATATCCCTGTTCCGCGCTTAGACAATTGTCAGGGATTGCAATGTTTATGGTTCGATGTGGTGCGTGATGTCTATTTCGTAAGGCTCCTGTGTGCGATGTGTGATGCTCCTGTGTGATGATGTCTATTTTGAAGGACTCTGTGCCTGGAAGGCTTCAGTCTATTTAAGCAAGCGAATAAACTCTTCTTTGCTGACCGAGATATTTAATGGCATTGGTTGAGAAGGAAGTGAGACACAGAGACAGAGCCAGAGCTAGAGCTAGAGGGTGATACTAGGTATGACTAGGTATACTAGGCTGTCACCCACCGACTAGCCGCTTACACGGAGAAAAGTCGGAGAAGAAATGGCTTAGTGGGTGCGCATTCAACTTCATATAGGCCAGGTTATCCGGGTTTAATTCCAAGTTTGTGAGTGTGCTTTTGCCCTTGCCGGATTCGGCTCGCGAGGTTGAATAAAGAGGGTTCACCCATAGAGATGAACTCCAAACCATATAAGCCATCCTGAATATGAGCCACTTGGCTTCCCATTAGTGATGCCACCCGTGCTAAATGGGACGATCTTCTCTTATCCTGAAGGTGGTTTGACTAGTTGAATCAATTTGGCATTCAGTTGCTGCCTGTATTTCCAATATTACCCATCAAAACCAATGTTATACATGTATTGGACTGCACACATGTATAATTGTTGGATCAATTCTGATTCTCTGACAAACCAGTTATTAGTCAGCATGCAATTCTCGGTTGACCTCGGTTAACGGAATATAACCCGTGCAGTTTAACTGGTGAGTTTGCACGAGCATTACTATTAGGCTATGTGTCAGTGTATAGTAGTTAGTAAATGTACTTGCTATAGAAAGAGGTGTAGCAATGGCTGATAGATATTACTTATAGGGGTGTCCTTATATATTATTCATCTGTCTATAGTTGACATGATTAACCCATGTGCTTTACTTTATTTTAATCTCCTGACTGCTTTAGTCAGAGGGGTTTGTTTTCTGGCACCAGCGCTGCTGGACTGCTGCCATGTGCCGGAGCTCTGGCATTGATAGGCGAGTCCAATCTAGATGTTATCTGCCCCCGATTTGTGCATCAATGGCTAAAGTTTAAACTTGGAGGAGGGAAGCTGCTATATAGGTTAGGCAGTAAGTATGGGTCACAGCGCATTGTGTAATGATATATACCCGGCGTGCCCATAAGTTGGGAGACTTTTTAGCTGAATAGAGTCATATGATTACACTCACTGTGGTATGGACTGCTTATCATCCATAAAAGCGTTCTCCTACTGAATATATTTTGGGGTTTTCTACGCACGCGGCCCCTGACCTTCTCCCACCACCACATTTAAAGCACTCCTGCCAGTCTTAGCTCCTTGCATCAATTCTCAAACGATAAACCATTCCATGAGGTGGTGCATTGAATTGTCGCCATGCGTGCCAATTCTCCTGTTGGGAAGGAAACATCTAGAATGGACTACGCGACAAGATATTCCAGAGAAGACGAAAACAATATGCTAAATAGTCTTGCGCACTCGTTTTCTGTCCTGAGATAATAATAAATTATATTATTATACAAGAGAGCAAACAAACCAACAAATACAGTCTAAAAATTATTCTCTACACTCCGCTATAGTGAAAAGATGTGCTGCATGGCATATAAGAATACTTTGCAAATAAAGAATCCAGCTACTAATGCAAAGTGGCTTCCATTCAAACCCATGATCTACTATGAACTATCAAAACATGGCTATACTATTTTTGTTGAAAGAAGATCCGCACTTTAACACTCCTACTTGTAAATGACACTGGATATTAGTTGAGTTGTTTTCCTTAGAACGAAATCAACTTCAATCCCTAACCAAACTGAAGCTTAATCCTTCATGTTACATTCATCTACATTATAGTTTAAAATGTTTGGATCTTTATTTTCGGTGCGATTTAAAGTGGCGTGGTGGTCTTTGCACATACATAATGCAGTATGCCTTCATTACCAGCATAGATGTGGCGGCCGCATGAATAGGGTCAATGTATGGTTTTGTTTTGTGATTTCATTACAAAAAGATACAATAAGTAAGTGGTTAGCGCATGCACTCTTTTGTCTCCCTCTTTGTGCACCAATGTGGTATCTCAAACTCTTTGGATTCGGATTCCAACTTTAATAACAATAGATCACCCTCCTCTATGGGGGTGCGATGATGCAACAGATATTTCGTTAACTTCTGCATAAACGGGTCAGAATACCAAAAGAGTGGATAAATTGAGCGTATTCATAGCCTTTTTCTACCCACCCCAAGCTTTAATACATACGCATGTCTATTCCGTCCCACAAGTTTTAGGTACAATGCATGGTTTTGCAAAGGAGAAAGACAAACGAATGTCTGCTGGTCCAGGAGAATAGTAAAATCACTACTTTTAGTCATTTATCCTAATATGGATCATCACAATGAGACACTAGCTCTTATCAGACACACTGAAGAAATACATGCGGCGGAAAAAAACCCCAGTTGCGCGTCCCCTACAGCTCGTGTACATCGCCTGCATGAGCCCTCTATTTCAAGATGGTACTAATACTAAAAGTAAATAAGTAAATTAATTAATATTGAATACTTTCACATGCAAGGCATAATTGCCAAAGCTATTTACAAGCCGCATGCACAAAACAGAGCGGTGTGGGAAAACCTTTATTCATACAGCACCCTCCCTAGTCCCCTAAATGGGTGTCATATCTAGAATAGATTGTATTTGACTGTCAAACTACGAGGTTAATCTTTTTAGGGGTAATAGGAGTATAGCGGTATAAAGGTACATCGGTATAGCGGTATGGCAGTAAAGCCTAAACATAGCCATATTGATGGCCTAAGAGTAAGAGGATGCAGGGTAATCACCTGGCTTAGCTTGTGTTTTCTTACAAACTTAAGGTATAGTGTCCTATCCTTAGCCACGGTAAAATCATTTGAAATACTCCGCCATGACCCGGAATTGAACCCGGGCCACAGGGAGGACAGACAGTGAGATACATTAATTCTCCCACTGACCTTAGCCACTCGACTGCTGGGTGTAGGCCTCCTCCATTTGGCTCCATACTCCTCGATCTGTCATCTTCTTTCTCTATCCATTTTGTGCCAGCATGTTTCGTGGTTTTTCCATCTCATCTTTGGCCTACCAGGTGTTCTTTTACTCTGTGGTGGCCATTACATTAGGTCAAGTCCCATGTTCAATTCATGACCAGTATAGAAAATGTTGGGTGAAGAGACGTAAAACACTAAATTTATGATATTTATGAATTTTTTCTTATTCAGGAACATTTCACGCTAGATGGTACCAACATCATGAGTCAATAACAGATATTCCCAACGAAATTAGAGATGATGTTTGTAATTTAGGGAACAGAACCGTCAAACCAACAACAGAACAGGGTCACCATAGCGCCAGCTGCTCCCCCAGGAAATGAATTTCTCCTTAAATGATTCGATTATTCTTACAAACGCCACTCGCTTCTCACCAAACATTGAGTATGCGGACGTATCTGCGACAATCGGCACAACGGAATATTTAGCGCCGGTTATCGTCATCCAATTCGCGACTTTACTCGCCATCATCCTTCTATTCAGCTTCGTGTTTTGTTCGTGCGAGCCATGCGCTGGCAAATCTCCGACAACAGAAGAGAGAAGACAAATCTTAAGGGAGAACTCAAGATATCCTGTACAAGGCAGCGGAAACGGTCTCCTTAAACCGGACGACAGTTGGACAGCGGACGGAAATACAACGATTATAAGAGCATATAGCGATGAAAAACTACCGGCTCGTGGTCCTGTGAGGATAAAAATCTTTACTAAAGGAAATAAAACTCATGAGATAGTTAGGGATGAAACGATTGATAGGATTACTGTTGTATGAATCATACCGGGACTTGGCAAAACATTCTTCATCCAGATTTCTATCAACCAGTAGTGTGACACTGATTTTGTACTTGTGAACATAATAACTTTACCTACTTTATTTAGAAATGACATTTGGTTTATGTGTATTATTGCGTTATCATATGCGCACATGTGAATACATCACACTGATTAATTACACAATTCTGTTCATACAATACACTGGAGAAACCTCAGGTGATCCAGCGGCAAAAAGCCTATGCTGCATTGGCTATTTTCCTCAGTGGTAGGCCAACAGCAACCAGCAGTAACACAGATTCGAATTTGCCGCTCTACCAAATCTGTCCTTGACCCAATGTACTGGAAACAAAAATCCTTCCCAGGTAAATGAAATCTACATTCTGATTGGTCATTGTGCCTGGGCAGCACAGGCTCACAGCGACACTATGCTGCTGGAATGGCCGAAATTGGTGCCCATTTGAGCGGCACGGACAACTGCACCACCCGTGTAAACATCCCAGTGACCCCGCCTAATTTCTGTGCCGCTTCCAGCTGCCGCACGGCCGCCGTGAAAATAATATTACAATCGTCAGAGCCATATGTTCCTTGACGCAGGTCTGATGATAGCCTTTAGTTATCAACTTGATTTAACTGTGACCATGTGAACATGTGAATTACTCGAGGCCGTTGCTGTAGGATAAGATCTTTGTATAGCAATGTGAGAGAACTCCCAATGATCATCATCTCGGACTCAGTTAATGCTCTCGTACACCCATTGACATTGCAGCAGGGGAATGTCACATTATTTGTTCGGAGCTATACACAGATGACCACTTCAAACTATATAACAAGAAGAGTGTCAAGAAAGCATGACAGGTAAGAGATAAGGAGACATTATTCTAACTGATTCACAACATCGCTCTAGCAGGCCATGCTGTATTTGGGCACCAAGAGTTTCATAACTGATAGTGGCCGCGCCTCCGATTCCATTGGTGATTCCATTCCATTGGTGAGATAACGAGTGAAGCGGCCCGAAGTTTTTTTTCGCATGACCAATTGTCCAATAGGAAGCCAGTATTTCATGTTTCCGGTTATCTGCAAAACATCAACAAACTTGTAACCTGGAACCAGATCATACTCTCCACGTTGGAGCTTAGTCATTATATGTGATATAATATCATATACAAACTGGTTTTTCATCTATTGCCGACTTAGCGATGTCTATTTAGACTGTCCACTTGTTTTACGCAGAAGAGAAGGTATTGATCGTTGTAAGTACGAAACGATAGTGTTGAGCTAAGCAAGCTGAATAGTCAGTCAGTGGCTCAGTCACTCACAGAACCACTCAAAGTCAATCTCATTCTCAACTCAGTCACTACTCAGTGCGTTAGTGGCTCGCTGACACACTGAGCGGTGCTCAGTGCCACCCAGTATCAAAAGTCACAAGATTTTAGTTAACATTCAACTACAAGTACGCTGGTAACTCTGTCTCACTGAGTTGACTCAAGACGTCAAGTTAACCGTGTGTTAGGGTAACTATTACTAACTACCCATTTGTTGACTCGAGTTGATTTACTGTGTAGTATTGAGTTGAAACTTGGTTACATTACATTAAAAGCATCACATGGATTGTATTTAGTTACTCGGCATGTGGTGTATTTGTGTAATACTACTGAAGAAGGACTGAGTTGTGTATATGACTGACTTAGTGCTTTTACTATGTAAGTTACTGACACGCACTATCGTCGAAGGACAGGTGTTGATCACATAAAGTCCGAGCATATCCCTAAAAATCTAATCAGTTCCGTAAATTGTCAATAATAGTTTTTCCTGTAGAGGGCATGGGTCAGAAGTTCACCAGACAATCAGATGAGTGGGACTCAGAATGGATCAGACGTTTCAATCACCGAGCTGAACCGCCAAAGAGCTTTCCTGATTTGAACCTACTACCAGCTGAACTAGGACTGAAAATCTTGTCAAATGTCGATGCTCAGGATTTAAGACTTGTCCAGTCTATCTGGTCACATCTAGCTAATGATGACCACCTCTGGAAAAGGTTAGTAGTTTATAATGCATCCAATCAGGGGACGATAACTTTATATCGGGATTGCTCAGTAGTAGGGCCAAGGCGGGCTCCTGTTGAAAATATGAGCTGCTCAATTCAATCCTTGTTCGAAACAAAAGCAAGCCTCACATTGAGATGGAGCGATTACACTGACCTGCCTGTGGTGCTCCATGCTATGTCATAACTAATGAAGAAAACCAGTATCGAACCATAACAGTGATGATGCCATCAGAAAAACGGAAACTTTAGCCACATCACAGGTTCCCACTAACCGTAGCCTCCGCAGTATCTGTTCTGCTGAATACTCGGCATCAGATAATTATCCCTTTACTGGACAGGTGTCCCTCTTAGCGATTTTACCAAGACCAGTCATAGCCGGACCTCATGCTCATCTATGGAAGGGTTTCAGGATGCGGATTATTTACAACAGGGAATGAATCATATAGTGACCATAGGAAAGTCAGTTACCAATTAAATATTTTTACTCATTAATATTATTACTCCTATCATTAATATTATTATTATTAAAATATTCTTATGATCATAATCAGTTTTATTATTACTTTTATTATTATTGCAGGCTCTGCTATCAATCATGGGGTTACTGCAGTGCGTATAAAACCCCAAGCAGTCAGCGAGGACAGCATTTCTGGAAGGCTCTGTTTACCACTTTAGAGGAAGGCACAGCGCATTTCAACTCTTCCCCCTCTACCGATGTAAGCCATATTTGCTGGAGCTCGCGAATGGAATTGGCCACCGGGCCATCTTATTAAGTAGACTTCTTTACTGCAGAGGAATGGGAAGTTTGAATTGTTTTTAATAATTTATTGTTCGTAGAGGGCACTTGGTCACAGTATTCTACAAACTTCCTGTATTGTGAGAGTTATTTTTCAGTCATCCTAATCTACTTGTGACAGTGTCAGGTCCTTGCCTCAATCTGATGGTTTTTGTGATGTCATAATGAATTCTTCGTGCTGGGGATCAGTAGCTAGTCATGACGACGCCTTGACGTCCATCAGCACGGGTATGCCGAAAATCTGATCAGCAAGGGAAGAATCCCTTGAAATACTTCGCCACTGCCGGGAATTAAACCCGGGCCACGGAGGGACAGACAGTGAGGTACATTCATTCTCCCATTGAGCTAGCATGACCCGGGCTACAGGAAGGACAGACAGTGAGATACATTCATTCTCCCACTGAGGTAGCATGACCCGGGCTACAGGAAGGACAGACCGTGAGATACATTCATTCTCCCATTGAGCTAGCATGACCCGGGCTACAGGAAGGACAGACAGTGAGATACATTCATTCTCCCACTGAGCTATCATGGCTGACCTTTTGTTACCAGTTACCTGCCTTCACATTTAATCCACTCCTCACTCTTTATCAACAGTTGTTGTTTCACCACAATATAGCCATCGGGCCTCTAATGAGCACACCAGCCAGTGGTATAAATCGAGTACTGGGTCGTGATTTCAGCCACCCATTCTCTGTTTCAGACTTATGATGGCTTAGGGCTGCTAAAACGTATGAATGTTCTGGAAGAAGATGCCAGCGAGATAGCGGAATTTATTCTTAATACAGACCTACTGGATATCAGACAGGTAGTCGCGCTCTTCCGGCAAAGGTGAATTTATGGGCTGAAATGGTCTTGTTCTACATAAATGGTATCGCTAAGCCAACGGCTTGTTTCCAAGATGGTCCATGGTTTGTCCCATAGATGTGATACTCTATCATTGGGCTTTTCATATTTACCCTAACAATCTGGCTTAGATGAGCGAAAAAGCACAAAATAGCCAATGAGTTTGGGATCGAACCCGAGTCACCTGGTCCGAAGTCGAATGCATTACCCACTACGCCACCTTTGCACTGCAAGCAAGAATTATTTTCTTCTACATAAAGGCACTATTTGTATTACCAGTCTCTTTTCTCGCTTTCTCAATTTTTAAAAACTGATAAGATTCTGACCCGTACCATCCCGTCCATTCAAAAGGTTCAGACCCCAAGTTCTTGTCCTTGAATTATGTTGAGTTGAAGTGCTCGCTCAATGAAGCGTGTAATTTTTCCTCGACATTCCTGTAAATGATTGATCACCTTGCCTGTGAAGACCTTATCTTCCCGATACCTAGGGCTGCAATAGTCTCTGCATCACCGTGAAACGAGGATTATGTGCTCTTACAGCGGAATACAAGCGGTGGGTAGTGAATTCGGCTTCAGACCTGGTGAGCCGATTCCAAACTTGTGCGTCACTCCCTCATCGGATTCGGATTTTGATTTTAAAATACGTGTAATGAGGCCCGCCTGCAGAGTACCAACCCTTTGGGGCAAACCGTGGACCACTTTAAAGAGAAGCCATTGGCTTAGTGGTGTGTTCTATGTACACCAGTATTATCCTAACCTGTCTTGCCTGGTTTGTCCTTTGTATTTAGGGCCCTTTCCTGATAGGGTAGGATTGCATACCAGGAAGCATTGCAGAGCTAGCTTATCACAATCTATATCCGGGCCTATATTTTGATGTTTCTTAAGTGAGTGTGGTTTTATTGCCCTTTGAACTCTGGCTTTTGAGTTACCGTCAATGATTATTTCTCACGAAAAAAAAGTATACCAGTGTTCAATACAATGATTTGGAGTTGTTTCTCCTGTGACTTTGGCGCAAACACTTCCATGTCCACGATTTGTCAGTGAAACTTCTTGGAACTGTGCCCATTTTCTGAGGCTCCTCACTCCTTTTTGCTTGTTTGTTCGTCATTTCTTCCAGCGATTGTTCGTCTGTGGTTGGACGTAGGCCATCCTTTTCGGTGTCCGCAGGTTGCACGTGGTTCCATTCGGGAGAGAGTCGGACATTTTTTGCAAAACTCACGGGTGGGCAAAATCTGATCAGCAAGGGAAGAATCCCTTGAAATACTTCGCCACTGCCGGGAATTAAACCCGGGCCACGGAGGGACAGACAGTGAGGTACATTCATTCTCCCATTGAGCTATCATGACCCGGGCCACAGGAAGGACAGACAGTGAGATACATTCATTCTCCCACTGAGGTAGCATGACCCGGGCTACGGGAAGGACAGACAGTGAGATACATTCATTCTCCCACTGAGCTATCATGACCCGGGCTACAGGAAGGACAGACAGTGAGATACATTCATTCTCCCACTGAGCTATCATGGCTGACCTTTTGTTACCAGGTATGATATCTTGGATTGTTACCTGGCAGCCCAGAATTATCGATGCTGGTTTCTACCGATCGCCCTCCGTAGCTTCTTCTTCAAGCTCTCAGTCTGTTCTACACGACAATCTGAATTCATAGCCCACCTGCTGACTATATTCGCTAATCACTATTCAAGGCTCAACACTTCCTTCAACCGAGGTGAGCTAAAACAGTTCTACTTTCTGGCAACTTTTTCTATCCAATATAGCGGTGGTCAAGCAGCAAATGTCATATAATGGCAAGGGAGGGCAACTCCGCATTAGGAATCCTGTTTTTCAGGGTTAATGGGAAACCATCTTTTTAGTGTCACTGATCTGTTGAAGTTCACTTCCTGGCAGGCTTTCCAATCCAATCCACTCATGCACTGCCAGGGGAGGGTAACTTCATATAATACTTCGATCCGATCAGAATCAGAGGGACACCCGGACACCACTTCGGCTGTTCAGCACGGTGTGAGCCATAACCACCAAGACACTGCTGCTGTTGTATGATTATCTGATTTTCCACTGTTATCATAGAGCGCCACAAACATGATAGTACCAGCGCCCCAGCTCATACCGGGGCTTGTTTATGTTTTGAGCTAATCTCTCACGGCTGCTGGCCCAGGGCTCCACCCACCGCTATCCCAAATACTGGTGTGTATCACTGTGTTACTGTCCCGTTGTAGAGGCAGTCTTAGTCCTGTGTCATTCCCTAATGCTTCTCTCGAATGATAAGACAAATCCAAGTATCCGTAACAAAATGTCTAAGCGAGAATATATCAAGAACACTACAAAAGCTTTGGAAGGCTTGGATTCCTCTAATATAGACACAGACTACCTCGGACACATGTATGACAATGTCTATCTTTGCGGTCATGTGGCACCAGCAAGGCTTCTTAATCTATGAGCGGCTTTGCAAACAGAGTATTGGTTATTATCTGGTCAGAATACGAGCATCTCTCTCCTTTTAATTCACGCACAAGTCTGCCGGTGTCCCCTGTGGTTGAATTGGCTCGAAACAACACCATGCTTCATCGTCCAACCCAACATGGGGACTCCAGCTTTATCATCAAAAGATTCGCTCTCAGCTAGGAGCTGTTTGTGGTGTGAGATTGTTTGCACACGTACAAGCCTCTACCGTATTAACCAGTACAGATCAGTCTATTATGTGTAAAATCAGCCTTGGGCTGTTAGGACTAGATAATGCACTCAGAATGCTTTGTCACTGATTTATTCAGTCATTTGGTTTGCTGGCTCTACTCTGCTTATGACAGATTTAGAAAAGCCTCTGGGTGATCCTCTTTTTCAGACAGTCTGGGGAAATTGTCTGATCATTATTAGCAAAAGCTTCCATCACGTTTATTGGGTTTATCCGCGTTTCGCCATATCATTGAATAATTAATCAATTTGCTCTATTTTTGTTTCAGGTTTTTATTTTTGTATTTGAGATAAATGTTTATTTTACCGTAATTGTTGTAGTAGTGTGAATGGTGTAGTCTCCGAACTGAATATTACTGCTGATGCTTCTGACATATAATAAAATCTAACCTAACATATACTCGTACCAGAGATGTATTGAAACATAATAGATACCTTGCGCAGGAATGAAACCTTGCGCAGGAGAGGACAACTACGAAGTGACTGCCATTACGCTGGCCCTAGGGTCTCTATTATTTACAGGAAACAATGATATGATCAGGATAGTAAAAAAATAGAACTTTAACAGCTATAGCTGAAATGGCATCGAGCAGCAACACCAGTAGTCCGTAACTATAGAGTTATTCAGGCCAGTGTCACTGTTCAGGTAGCCCTTGCGAGCAGTGGCTCGACAGGCAGAACAAAGTCTGTCCCATAGCCGGTGGCCATGCGGGAGAGTGGCTATGAGTGATCCAATTTTAGCTGGCAACAGTTTAAGTAAGCAGTG
>Ga0224511_10001200_pt1 | contig 15068 bp, 17 predicted proteins | sample SF_May12_sed_USG_2_FD_169988 | JGI IMG/M metagenome (GOLD analysis project Ga0224511, IMG submission 169988) | Sediment microbial communities from San Francisco Bay, California, United States - SF_May12_sed_USGS_8_1 | ecosystem: Environmental > Aquatic > Marine > Sediment | place: USA...
TTGGTCAGTGGTAAATTTTCTACAAATCGATATGTAAAAAGTACATGTTTTGCTGAAATTATGGCTTTTCAAATGAATGTTTAAGAAGTGGGATGTAAACTTTTTACTGGTATTTTCACTTTCCATGTAAGCGGTGCTGTCAAGCGTTTCTTGATCACGACGTTAGTAAATAAAAATTTGACATCCAACAACAAATTTCAAGCAGCTAATAGATTTGGGATAATGATTGGATAATTAATAAATCGGTATACTTTGACATTCTGGAAAAAACAAACATGTTTATGCGAAGGTGACCTGGAACTGTCGATGACCCGAAACTGTCGAGTTCACTGTATGTTTATGTGTATTTAACATTTGTATGCTATAATAAAATATTATTAAAAAAAATATCATGAAAAGTATAACGTTTGTTCTTTCATTCTTTCAACAAAGGAGCATTAAAATATTTGTGTTAATTTTAGTTTACCGTTGTCGCTACTGATGGAGGTCCAATCCCGAAGACTGACTCATCACGAGTCGTCGTGAACATTTGGCGCAATCTGCGTACCCCAATCTTCCAGAATACACAGGATTACTCCGCGTCCATTGCATGGAATACAGGCAGCCTGGGATCGACCGTAATCTCCGAGAATGTCATCCAGGCAACTGACGCTGACAGCGACAACTATGTATGCACTCAACTCTACGAGTCTCGACTACATTTAAATTTATCTCTACAACTCTAATTGACGACTTTTTTTAAATGTGTGTTTTCATATAGCAAAGATACATCTTAAAAATTGTTTGCATGTCCGATCTGTTGAAAATAACTGGAACAATTTATGCAAATTTTTAACATAAAATTTAGAGCACCAGTAATCGTATGTGCATACACTTAGCTGACAAACTGTTTTTTATGTAAAAAATATCCTCCTACAAAGTTCATCTTTTGTGCCATTGAGCAGATGCCGTACAAGACCCTGACATACAGCATCTCTGGTCTGACGCCATCCTACAGCTCCCTCTTCTCCATCAGCAACACCGGCCGCCTCACGCTCAACCAGCAGATCGACACCAACGTCAACAACATCCGCAACCAGTACCAGGTCAGATGCCACTTCTTCATTTTGGTGGTTCGTTGGCCGGGAGGATTTTGACCTGAAGAAATAATTAATCTGCTTTTTTTAAACTAACATATTAAGAAAATACTTCAAACAATTTAAAAAATTGAAATAGGTATCTGGGTTATTTTTTACATGCTGGAAGATCTTCTTTGAACAGACGTATTTTAACTTGTTAAATGTCTCACGACATGCTTTATGTAAGAAATGATTGTGTTTAATTTTAATGTAATATACCACGCTAATGCATAGATTATTTAGATTCTGCCATTAAACATTGTTGACCACAGTTATTCTTTTACCGTACTATATTCTGTCGGGTTGCATTGTGAAAGCAAATTGTGACCTGAAGAAAACAATTTTTGATGTCATTTCACTGAATGCGGTATACATTGCAGTAATAACCCACGGAAAGCTTCCTTTTTAATTTAAATGCAAGGCCTAAGCAGTCATGGTAGAATTTTTGTATAATAAATACTTGTATAATTCTCAGGTGATTCTCCAAGCATGTGACCAAGGCACTCCCCGCCTGTGTGGCACTGCCGTGTTCTACGTGAACATTAACTTCAACCTCAACGTGCCCACAATCACCACGCCAACATGCGGCGGCATTATCTCGGAGATTCAGCCTCTTGGAGACACCATCAGAACAATTCTCGCCAGGGATGATGACAGCGGGGTCAGTTAACTTTAGTTTTTACTTTTTTACTTATTATTTTATAAAATAAAAGTAAATTAATAAAATTTCACTTATATGAAACCTAACCGGGTTTGTTACCTTTAGTTTTTTACTTTTTAAGCAGGGTTTTTTTAGATACAAAATCAGACTTTCAGTCATATCAAACTTATGCATACTACGATAGTTTGCTTGCAAGTAGATTTTGGTAAATGTGAAATGTTCAAATTTGTTTCAACTATGAATTATGCTGGTATGTTCATTATCATCTGTTGACAGATCTATGGTGACATAACCTACGTTTTGAACCCCGTCACTCTGAGTGCCGGTCAGTATTTCGATATCAATGATAATGGCCAGATTACGCTGATCCGTGATCTGTACAACAGTGGAACCGATATGTACAACGTAAGAAATTTCCCCATATTGTTGCTTCTTTTAAATCTACACTAATAAGCCTTATATGTTATATTCCATTCACAGAGTTTTCTAAATATTTAAAGAAATAAGAAGTTAATTTCAAGCAATTATTTCTAAAAAAATGATTTTCCATCACCTACACTAAGGTACTACCCATATATAGATCGGATATCACACATCTTCAACCAGCATCATGTGTATAACTCTGGTGTGCTTGACATTGCAGTTCACCATCAGCCTGATAGACGGAGGGGGTCAGGTATCGGCCACTGGCAACACCCTGCTGTGTTCCTTCCAAATCCAGCGCAACAACCATGCGCCGTTGTTCCGCAATCTGCCCACAGTGTTCGAGATTCAGTCCTCCCTTAGTCAGGGGCTTGACTTCTTCACAGTGGAGGCAACTGATAATGACCCACCGGTGAGATAAATCCTCACTGTTCACTACCACACCCACAAATAAAAGCAGTAGTGACAGGCATTATAACTATCTGTGACAATGTAGGAATTGATCTTATAAGCAACCCAATTTTTAGACCACCAACGACTTTTTCTCAAAATAATATTTAACAATAACTTAATTGGGAATGTTTTGTTTATTGGTTTGCAGACTCTCCCGTTTGGCCAGATCCACTTCAGTCTGATCAATAGCCCCCTGTTCACGATCAACGCAGACACAGGCCGGGTCCGCCTCACTGGGGCACTGCCAGCCAATGCATCCACTGACGGACTCCTGGTATGATTGCTTCAAACATTCACTGTCTGGTTTATGTACTGTAAATTAAAATGATTCACATCGTAGACCTTATTATGAGAATTTTTAAAGTACATAAATTAATGGTAGTTAAGTACCAAATTATAGTTTCTATAAGTATTTTTCAGTTAAAATAAATGAAAATGCAGTGTAATCTAAATAATTTGCAATTCTATATTGTAGTAAATAAGTGTGATTGTGTCCGCAGATTGTTGTGAGGGTACAGGATCGCGGTGAGCCCGCCCTACAGGACATCTCCACCCTCCGCCTGGTCGTGAGGAGTAACTTCCAAACCCCCTCGTTCCGCGACCAGTACACACGCACGGTCAAGGAGACCTTCGATATCAATAATGCTCTCTTCAACGTAACAGCTGAGGATGGCGACCTGGTATATATGTTTGATATAACATTTTATACACAAGTCATGTACGAATTATATAACTTCTCTTAAAATTAATAAGAAAGAAGACTTTTTTATGTTTTTATCTGTCAAGATCATATATGAATGTTTAAATTTGTGTGTATTTAATTTGGTTTTCATTTATAAGTATGCTGTATTTATATTTCTATACTTCATTATTGGTTATTTTTTCAGCCCCCCAACAATGTGCAGGGCTACCACATTGACGACTCCAGTGCAGCCACGAAGAATTGTTTCCGTATCGAGAATAATGGTCGTATCTACGCTAAAGCAGCACTATATGTGGCACCTTGCAATGTTCAGCGCCAGTATAATGTATGTCATATCTTCACTAGACAACACTAACAAAGGCTTAACTTTTCTACTCAAATAAGATCTAGTTTTTTATATTTAAACACAAAGTTGATCTGACTCACAGTTTAAAAGAAACTTGTAAAAAATTCGAAGTCAGACATGAGAAAAAAGCAGTTTCAAGTTATATTTTTTTATCATTATGATGAGTATGATGGCAGTTTTACATTTAAGATTGTAGCATAATAATGGTTGTTTTGATCATATTGATTTATTCTGCAGATCACTGTGCGTGCTTTTGATGGAGGCAGCCCATCTCGTGTGTCGCTGCCCGTGGTTGCCACGCTCAACATCCTGCGTAATGACTTCACGCCACAGATCACGTCCCAGGACACGTACACGATCAGGGAGGATGTCGGTGCTGACTTCTCTGTTGGGACTATCACAACCTCTGACAGTGATACCACTGTGAGTGAATTTTGAAATATTCTAGTTCATTTTTATCCTAATCTATGTGTAATGAGTGACAATGAATATGTTAAAAAGTTGTAGCTATATACATATTTTATCTTTTTTGCAATGAAAAATATGTACATGTATATAACAAATTCAAACAACAATCAAAGATCAATTTGATTACATTTTACACAAGTGAGGCATTACAATATTATGCTGTTTGATTTAAATAAATGAACAATATATAAAGGCTCAGCTCTGAGTTGTTCTACTGTGTAAGCTATAACTACCTTGATGACCAATGTCCACCCATCTCGTGTGTCCAGGAACCGTTCTACAACCGCACATTGAGCATGTCCGAGTCAACCCCCACGGCCTACTTCAACCTTGACCCCATCTCTGGTCGTCTCTCCACACGTGCCAGCCTGATCACTGACACCAGGGAGAGATACTTTGTGAGTCAAACGTTCTGTTTCTTATAATTTCCATTAAAACAGAGTTTGAGTATAAAGTATTACAGAGCAACAGTATACAATTTGACATGCTTATATGACCAATTCATTTATATGTTATAAAAAAAAGAATGAAATATTTATATTGAATTTAATTTCTATTTCAGCAACCATCATAATTATACACAATTAAATTTATGCTAAAACCCTTTCTTTAAATTCAACAGATATAATAAATTTCAATGAAAAATGTAATTTTGTTCTAGTAATAATGTCAACTGTACAGGTATTTCATGCAGTTTTCCTCCATGTTGCCAGTTGTACCTGACTGTGACGGACATGGGTCCGATCCCCAAGTTCAGCAGCCGCTGGGTAACCATCAATGTGAACCGCAACCTGTTTGCCCCTCGCCACACGCAGACCACCTGGAGTAAGGACATCATGGAGGATCTCCCCGTGGGCAGCTCCGTTATCCAAGTGTTCGGTTATGACAATGATACCAAGGTGAGGTCCCCTTGTTTATACTTTATTCAGTTAAACAGTGTGGTAAAAAGGTGATGAGGCTATTTACGTTGACTTAAATCTATCACTTTTAAGAATACATTTTAATTTTTCTTTCTATTTGTTTTCAGAACCCGTGGAACCAGTTTATTTTCTACAGTGAGGGTCAGGCGAGCGCGGAACAGTACTTCGACCTTGACAGGAATGGTTTTGTCACCGTTCTCTCACCACTCTGGCTCGATCCCAACAGCCCACAGTCATACACTGTGAGTTACCTTCATTGCTGTTGTAGTAACTGTTGTTTACATCTTCTAGTTAATTTGAATCATTTGTATAACCACCTACAATTCCTTTTAAAGCATATCTGTTGTCTTACTTCTGCCCCCTTGATCTAAATAGCCAACCAGTCTAACAAAGATGGATGTTCTTTGTTTGACTAATCTTTCTAAGTCTAATTATGAGTTTGTTTGTTTTCCCCACTTTGCATAATAGAAAAAGATTATTGTCACTGTTTAATCGCCTTTGTCCCTTACTAAAAACAGTTGTGTTTTTTTCTCAATAAATTCTTACCGTTTTCTGTCATCAATTATCTAGTGTGGGATAAACTGTAAATATATCTTATATAATGATAAGACTCCTTCAAACTTTTACACACAAAATCTTTGCTTTTCCCCAGCTGAATTCCCGTATGAGGGACAAGCTGGGCGCCGCGGACGGCCTCACGAGCCAGATAGCGACTGTGACGATCAACGTGCAGCGTAACGACTACTGCCCATCCTTCAACACCATTCCTGCCCTCGCTGCCATCGATGAGAGCATTGTTCCTGTTCCAGTGATTAACATGGGCGATTACTTGAATGATAACGACCCACCAGTAAGTTGTATTATTATTATTATTATTATTATTATTATTATTATTATTATTATTATTATTATTATATCAATGCCTTAAATAATTTCCTTTTGTGTCTTCCATAATGCAAGCAATGCAACCATGGTCTTTTCTTGACATGCAAAGTAATAAAATAATAATGATAGAACGAAAACAACACTTTATTATATGCAGTTTTGATTAAACTGAGTTTATTTATATTATTTTGATTTTAATAGAAAATATTGGAATACAAAATTGTCAAGCATGATTGTTTCCTTCAATTCTTAATATTCTACTTTCTCCTTCACCCAGACAAGCCTGTTTGGACAGCATGATTACCGTCTGATTGGCGGCAACGTGGGTTGGTTTGACATCAACGCAGTTACCGGGGAAGTCTCAACACGCTCAGCCATCTACTCTGATACTAAACTCGCATACATCGTAAGCAACAACTCATTCATGGTGTAGTCTATACATTTGTCTATACATTTTTTTTGTCCTACTTCATAGTTTGGACTCTTGTTTGTATAATAAAATAATGACTACTACAAATTTGAACTAGGTTTTATAATAGAAAAAAATGCTTTTGTGTTATTGTTAATTATCATGTCTATGAAGTAACTCTTGAATATCACATTAATACTTTGTCTCTTGAATATACGCCAAATCTCATACTAGTATAAAATTACAGACACTTAACTCTGCTATTTAAAATATTCCTGTCTGTTATTAAAGTCAGCATAAGCAGCTTTCCTTGCCACTTGTTCCTCAACCTGATCTTGTGATAAATGTCTTATTTTAGTTCTGTATACAGTAAAGTCCGCTTATAAGGAACCCGCTTATAAGGAATTTCCGGTTATTAGGAACTGATTTTCACTCCCCAATCTTAAGCAAAGGCATAGTTCACTTAAACGTTTATAAGGAACTCCGGTTATAATGAACATATTTTTATAGTCCCAAAGTGTTCCTTATAAGCGGATTTTACTGTAGGTTGGTGAGTGACTGCTCAGATGGATGGGCAATATATACAGTATGTTTGTTAAAAGTCACACTATCCTGGTATCCTGCATGTGTTTTGTCTGTCTGTACAGCTCAGTGTGGAGGTAGCTGACCGGGGACCGTCCCGCTGCTCAGCAACGGCAACAATCGACGTGACCATCAACAGAAACCTGCGCACACCAAGGTGGTTGAACACTCTCCCGGGCACCACTGACAAGTATGCAACAACGATCGATGAACTGCGTAGCGTCAACACACCCTTCTATACGATTGAAGCTGAAGATCTGGACAGCAAGGTTACATATGATTCTCATCTCACAAAATATTTCTAATAATATTGCAGATTGTTTATATATCTACACTGTTGTGCGAATTCAAATCACAGATACCTAATCTAAGAACGGTAAAGACAACCCCTGTATTGAATATTTTGCTTGATTGTTTTCTAAAACATGTTGATTTCACTTAATAGTCATATTATACATTTAATGGTACTATTGTTTTTATTGCTGATTTTGCAGATCTTGTGGCATTATTTTAATTTGGTGAGCAAACTAACAACATATTATTTGTGATCAAGTTATAAATTACCATGGTATTTTGCAGGATCCCCACAAAGATGTTGAATACGCTATTCTGACATCAACCGACCTTTTCGGCGTTGTCCCAGCAACTGGTCAAGTTTACCTGACCGTCAGTCAACGCAATCTCATCCAGACCTCATACAATGTAAGAAAAACTGGAATATTACAGTAATGATTTTGTTCCAATGTCAACATAACACAAAACAATCTTAAAAAAACTGTAATAACTTACCAGGTATATCAAGACTTTTGTGTTGAGAAATCACTGTATAAAATTTAGCTGTGACTAAAAGCTGAAACCTAGTTGAAGGTAAAAGGTGAAAAGGTCATACTATTTTTCTTCTGTCCTGATTCAATATATATTTCTCATTGAGTTAATAGTAAGACAAAGATAATATTTTGAGTCTTTTATAATTTTTCAATTTCTACCATGATTATGTAAGAATAAATCATATTTTTTCAGTTCCGTATCCAAGCCTGTGACCAAGGTCTACCAACTCCAAAGTGTATTGAAGGCAACTTTACACTGACAGTGAACAGAAACCGATTCCCGCCAGAAATCACCAATCTGTATGCAGTAATCGATGTTCCAGAAAATCGCACAATCTCCAATACAAACACTGTGTTCAGAGTTACTGGGCGAGATAATGATACCATCGTAAGTAGCTTGATTTTTTTTGTGGGACCAAAAATACACATTTTAAAATACATGTATTACATGTATAATATAGCCTGATAAAGTTTATTAGGTTTTTGTTTTCACAACATTAATTATCATGAACACATTTTACAACGAAATGTCAAGCTAAAGTTTGAATTTACATTTTTGTTCAAAAGTCTGATATTTTTCAAGAACTAGTCCTCTAAGAAAAAATCTATTCTATTTTATAAAGTGTTTACCCACCTTACTGATGATGTTTCCAGTCTCCATTCAACCAGTACGAGTTTACGGCAATTGGGGATGACATTGCGCTGCAATTCTTCCGTATTGACCTTACCGGAAACGTGTACCTAACACAACAACTGGAAAATGACAACACCTTTAATCGACTTCAGGTCAGTGACAAAATGCTCAATATTGCTCTGAATTGGACATTAAATGTAAAAATAATTATTTCTATATTTTAAAATTGCTTTATAATAATATTGGATTACATTTGATTAAAGCTAAATTGATATTTTCAATGAATATAATTATTGCATGTAAAATGTAAAAAAGAAATGATCAACTTGGTGAGAGTTCCGAAGGAGGCAAAATGTCACAAAAGTTAAATCAACACTCCTAAATTTTCATCTCTGTTGCAGATGAGAGTTCAGATTACGGATAAGGGTAACCCACCAAGAAGCAGCGTGAATCTGCTTGTCTTCAACATTCTGCGCAACCAGAATCGACCCGTTTTCGAGGGAAACAACCTGAACTACAGAGAGTCAATCCTGGAAACATATGATGTTGGCGTGGAGCTTGTTACCGTGACGGCCATCGATCGTGATGAGGAGGTAGCTATATTTTTCTATCTGTTCATATTAAACCGGTTTATTGGGATTGTTATGATAAGTATTATACATGTATGGAGAAAAAATGTGTTTTTTCTTCTTTTTTTCTGACTAGATATCATTATATTTAAATTTCAAACCTAAATAACAATCTAACACTAACTTTCTTTTTTCTTAATCAATAGTCCAAAATAAACTGTCCTTAATTTCAATGTATGCAATTTATTTTCAGTCACCAAGCAAGGATATTTACTACATGCTTGATCAAACTCGCAACAATGCAGAAATTCTAGACTTCTTCCAAATCTCGCGATCTGCCGACTCGGTGAATGGCGACAAGGGAATCCTCTCACTGAGGAGGTCAATGATTGGCTTCAGCAACCGGGCTAACCGCTTCACTGTTCAGGTAAGATGCTGCCATACCTTTACATAGCTTTCATTATAAGAAGCAAGAAGAAAAAGATGAAATCAAATGCATTTCTTGATTATAAGTTATTTATAAGTTTAAACATTGGCCTCCGTTTTTCACATCTGATTTAAAAAAAAAGAAAAACAATTTCTTTTTCATAGATTTATTGCTTTGAATAAGATTATGCACTGTTTCATTTGTGTTTTAACAAATATGTTATTTTATTACACTAGGTGTACGTCATGGCCCGAGACAACGGCTCACCGCAGAACCTTTCTCCCCAACCTGCTGTTGTGGACATCGATGTGACGCGCAATACTGCACCATTCTTCACCAACTTGCAGACAGGAGACAAGTACACTAACGGTGTTGATATGACTCTTCCGGCCAATGGACTTGTGTACCGCACATCGGCCAGTGACTTGGACAGCGTGGTATGTTGGGTTCAGTTGTTTGTGTATGCTCTGTAAGTTGAAATTGTTTCCATGCTTAGGAATCTTAATTGCTTTTTTTAAGCAAAAGCTGTCATTTATTATTAGTGGTTCATATATTTATATAACTAGAGCTTCTAAATGTTATACATTTTCTCAGCACATTAAATGCTTCCATTCATTTCTTGTTAACTGGTATTAAACTCGCAAAAATGTGAAATGCAACATGATACATTTTGCCAATATATTTGCATAAAACTACATGAAATAGCGTTATTTTCTCACAGAGCCCATTCAATGAACTGGAGTATTCAATCATCGGTGGAAGTGATGAGATGCGACTTTTCAGCATCAACGCAAATGGCGAGGTCACTCTGAAGTCGGGAGCAAATCTGACGACGGAACCCAAGATCAGATATTCTGTTAGTAATTTTTTATTTTTATATTTATATGAGATTAATTTCTTTGTCATGGTCATTTAACTGAATATTCTTTCACAAGAAATAGAGGTTTGGTACCTTACACAATAGTGTTTGATTGTTCAAAGCAATTAGATGAAAGTGGGATTAAACTCATGAAGTATTAAATCTGAGTAAAGGCAAGTTAAGTAAAGCTGGGAATTTGTAGTTTTAGCCAATGCTGTGGACAAACGAAAATGTAATGACTGTATCCTCACTTTTTTACATAGATCTACATTCAAGTGGAGGATGGTGGTACACCACGTCTGAACGATCGAGTTGTGCTTGAACTGTTCGTTACAAAGAACTTCCGGACTCCCCAATTCACGAATGTGACGGGTGATACCATCACAAAGACAATCCAGGAAAGCGCTCCAGTTGGCCTGACCGTCCTCAGACTTACAGCTGAAGATCTGGATGTGCTGGTGGGTGCCCGGGATGAGATGTAGAAAATGGCATGAATACACACATAAAGAAGACCTGATTTGTACCTTGAAAACTATCCTGAAATATTGTTAAGAATCAAGTGTTCAATTTAAATAGAAACATAGAGATAATCATAGTATGACAAGGATTCTTCTTTTAATTCAAAAGGAGTTAACTATTAACTGATGTTTATATTCAATGTCAGAACAGAATATTCGGAAACGAGGTCCTGAAATGTGTATGATACTGTATCTAAAACTTAGTCTTCTTATTCTGTTGTTTTTACAGTCGCCCAACAAAGACTTCTCCTTCTTCCTGGAGGACCGTGTGTCGAACACCGGCGACGCTCGATTTTTCCTTCTCAACTCGGACAACGGTGAACTCATTCTGACCAAGACTGTCCTGAATACCGTGATTACCAACCCAACGGATGTCTTACAGGTGGGATGGAGATAATCTATGTCTGTAGATATGTAAAATTAGGGTCGTCTTAATATATTATTTGACCCTATGATATCACTACTGACAGAAAATATAATAAGATAACATACGAGAGTGTTCAACACTTTGGCACCAAATAAAATAACTTGTCTCACTTTAGATCTGTATTATTGCCTAGAATAAATTCAATGTTAAAAAAACACTTCACGCTGGGGTAAATTTCTAGAACTACTAGTAACATTTATGGCAGATTATTGTAATTATTAAGATTAAGTTTTGTAATGGGCATCAAATTTTATAAAATGTGTAAGTATAAATGAGTAATTCAACAAGCTTGATCATTCAGCTGAGAGCGTACGTGCGGGATCGCGGAGAGCCCCAGCTGTCGTCATTCATCAACATTGATGTGATCGTTGAACGTGTACAGGGCGCTCTAGCATTCAGCTCTCTTAACTACACTAACACTATCAATGAGGATTCACCTCTCAACTTCCGTGCTGTTGATACACGCGCATTCCCAGGAACCGTAAGAGTTTTGCTTATGACTACTATTTTATACTGAGGATATTTATTAAGTTAACCTTAATATAATCTATTTTGTAGTTTATTAAACTTTGTTTACTTCTGAAATACGCTTAGTGTTAATGTAATATGTTCCGTTAAAAAACTAAACTGGTACAACATAAATAAAGTTCTATGACTTGTTTGCCATGATTTGCTTTCTGGTTCCCACCATTTGCTCTCTGGTTCCCAGGTATCCTACAGACTGAAGGACGGCTTTGCAGGGAACCTGTATTTCCGTATTGATCCTGCCACAGGAACCATCTACGTCAATGCTGACCTGAGAAAGGACCCTGAACGAGAACGACCATTCTTTGATGTAAGCACTCGATTAAATGAAAGTTATTTTTTTAACTTAGTAAATAATTCTTGCAAATGCACTCTGTTGAAAACATTTTTTTTTACTTTTTTAATGTGATCAATTAAATTTGTCAAATCCTGGTACCTTATTGTTGTATACAGTCAACACCTTTGCTTCTTGGCATAACACATTTGTCACTTTACAATAATGCAAACTACAAACATAAAAAAGGACATGTAGCAATCATCTGATTGTATCTCTTAAATTGCAGATGATCGTTGAGGCTGAAAGAACAGAATTTGGTCTCCTCCAAAAAGCCACAGCGGGTGTCCGCATTTTCATCACCCGTAACCTGCATGCACCCAACTTCACCCAGGATATCTATCCAGCTAATGTTTGGGAGAAACAACCCAGGCCCGTGTCCCTGACCACCGTCTTGGCTCTCGATGCTGACAATGTAGGATTTCTTGTGTGGTTTTAATTTACTATTGCAGTTCATTCAAGATCTTTTTTATTAAATAACAGCAATTTTTTAATGAAAGCAGCAGTGATGGTGTACATCCTCATTTACATGCTTCTGTTCCACTTGTTTTCTCATATTTTACTTGCACTCTTTCACAGTCACAAATTTAAAAAAACCAACTCTTAATGACTTTTATGCGATATTGATTTTATGCGGCTATTTTCAGGACACCCTGCGGTACACAATAACTGGTGGTGATTTCATTGATAAGTTCTACTTGTTCCCGTTCAGTGGGGAGTTTATCCTTATTGGCAACCTGGAAACAGAAAACCGTGCCACTTATGACGTAAGCAGAAAATATCAGGAGATTTGTATTTTAATTGTAAAGGGGGAAGGACATGTGTTTGAAATACTATGTACTGTTAGTTAACTCTGGTGATTACTTCCCAATGTTTTAAATCGTTATTTTATGTTTAATGATTTTTTATATATGAAATAATTACTATAGGGAAAAAAATATTTTCAATCAAAATGTGTTTCAGATTAACATTCAAGTGTCAGATCAGAGAAATCCAAACCCTAAGTTTGACACGGCCATTGTTCGTGTCACTGTCCAGCGTGATAACTCCAATCCGAGATTCACGAACATCCCCATCACCTTGGGTATACCGGAGCTCTCCACATCCACGTCTGGAATCATCTGGAACATCACCGCTGAAGATCTCGACAAGAGGGTAAGGCAACACTCGCTTGATCATGGTTTATCAAAAATTCATCATGTTTTAGAAAGTAAATAAAAAAATTGTGTAAAAAATATGTTATTTATGTGAACAAAACTGTTAATGTGTAAACTTTATAAGGCAAGTTAAGTATCATAAAGCAATTTTGTATTGTTGACATTTTTGAAAGGAAACAAAATATATTTTTTTACATGTAGATCTATTGCATTTATCTTTGGAAAGAACTGTAACTATTCATTATTAAATTTTATTATTTAGGTAAATCATCCTTCTTTGTGTTGTGTACTATAGGGAACGGTTTTTTTTATCAATAGGAACATTGAGTTTTTGTGAAAACTAACATTCTCTAAATGGGGATATCTATGGGGACTAAAAAAGTGCTTTACTCAATATTTCAGTATAAAGACAATAAGTCATTATATATAAGTCGTAATAAGTAAATTATGACCTTTTAATTTAAGCTGTCACATTGATAAAAATGCAGCATTTATAATAAAATAAAAAATAACTAGGTTTTTTTTTACAAACATGCCATAAGAGTACCAGTTATGCCATGAGAATAAAAAGTAATCTCCGCATTCTTTCCTCAGGGTAACCTGACGTACTCGCTGGTTGGAAACGGGGTGGCTCCTGCCTTCTTCACCTTCTTCACGGTCAACGAGACGGCCCAAGTCCGGATTCGACCGGGCGTGTCTATCCGGGAAGATTCTGCAGCCTCCTACTCTGTATGTAGTTTTTTCATTTGAACAATAACCTAGAGTTAGTCATTCTGCAAGTTTGACTTGATTTCTATTTATAAAGAGTGAAAATGTTTTGTAATCATTACTTAACCCAAACATATCAAACAGGCAAGGGTAGGTTGATGGTTGTTAATGAAAAGTTAAAAGTTGATATTATTTGTTTTTGTCTCTCACTATGTTGCTCAACAATGAAATGGCAGCAAATCAATTTATTAAAAATTTCTGTTTTATGAATGTGTATTCCTTTGTTTACAGCTTGTATTCCGCGTGTGGGATTCAGCCTACCCGAACAACTACGACGAAGACGCAATAACAATCCAGCCACAACGAAACCCGGGTCAGCCACAGATTCTCAATGTTAACAACCTTCAGAAAGAGATTTGGGACACCCACGCTGTTGGCGAGACCATCATTCAAGTTAATGCCACAGATGCTGATCTTGTAAGTACCAAGTGGTTTAAAAAAATAAATTCTTACAGGTCATATAGATCTACATAACTTATACATAACTGTCAAAATGGAATAAATTATCACCATGCAAGAGTGTTCAAGTTGTCAAATTATAATTCAGTAATGACAAAAAAACTTGAAATTTTCATTAATTTTGCTAATTTTTCCTCAGTTATCCTGGTAGTAATTTTATTCAGTAAATGTCATACTAATATATTTTGAGGCTAATAGAAAACGAATATTAAATATTAATATTAAACTAATGCACCATTTGACATCAAGTCTCAGTGTGGTATGTTGTAATGCACCGTTTGACATCAAGTCTCAGTGTGGTATGTTGTAATGCACCGTTTGACATCAAGTCTCAGTGTGGTATGTTGTAATGCACCGTTTGACATCAAGTCTCAGTGTGGTATGTTGTAATGCACCGTTTGACATCAAGTCTCAGTGTGGTATGTTGTAATGCACCATTTGACATCAAGTCTCAGTGTGGTATGTTGTAATGCACCGTTTGACATCAAGTCTCAGTGTGGTATGTTGTAATGCACCGTTTGACATCAAGTCTCAGTGTGGTATGTTGTAATGCACCGTTTGACATCAAGTCTCAGTGTGGTATGTTGTAATGCACC
>Ga0224511_10001201_pt1 | contig 15064 bp, 2 predicted proteins | sample SF_May12_sed_USG_2_FD_169988 | JGI IMG/M metagenome (GOLD analysis project Ga0224511, IMG submission 169988) | Sediment microbial communities from San Francisco Bay, California, United States - SF_May12_sed_USGS_8_1 | ecosystem: Environmental > Aquatic > Marine > Sediment | place: USA...
AACTGCGTCTGGTGATACAACCTCTACTGTGACAACTGCGTCTGGTGATACAACCTCTACTGTGACAACTGCGTCTGGTGATACAACCTCTACTGTGACAACTGCGTCTGGTGATACAACCTCTACTGTGACAACTGCGTCTGGTGATACAACCTCTACTGTGGCAACTGCGTCTGGTGATACAACCTCTACTGTGACAACTGCGTCTGGTGATACAACCTCTACTGTGACAACTGCGTCTGGTGATACAACCTCTACTGTGACAACTGCGTCTGGTGATACAACCTCTACATTGACAACTGCGTCCAGTGGTACATCCTCGACGATGACAACTGCGCCTGCTCCTACCACTTCTGCAGGTGAGTATAATAAAACATCCTCCTAGTCTAGGTTGTTTGTAGTTTTACGTATTCACCATACGTATCCTGCATTAGGGCAAACTAAAGTTGATTTGTCTGTTAAAAAATAACTAATTTAATACATTAGAGATGCTAGGTCTGTATCTTAATATCCTTAAGATTGGTAACAAATTGTGCGGTATGTTAAGTATACTATGGCTGAATAAATTAATATTACCAAACGACATGCAAATCTTCATGGCGTACATTGTGTTTTGGACAAAACAAAATAAAACACAAAACAATGACAAAACAAAAAAGCAAAAATAAATTATTATTTTCAAAGCCAGGAATTGAAACCAGACCACTACGTGTTATCTGTGTTATTTTAATATGCATGAATAATTATATCTGGCATGTTCTTATATTTATGGGAGTGATTCTCTGCTTAAGTATGGTTAAATGTAAGATGTAAACAATTCTGGTCAAAAGATACAGACTGAGCATCTTTAAGTATAGCTTTTGCTGTAACGGAAATCTTGTTTAAGCCTTGTGATTATAAATGGCCCTACGAAGACAGTAACTGAAGATTTGTTGATCGAATCGTTTTCTTTGTTAATAATACTTTATTATTGCAATATACCTATGTTTCAAATTTAACATGTGATGGTTGCGTCCTATTATCTTCGTTTTTGGCATGCCTGTTTTTTCCTTTACTGGATACTTTTTGACGGTGTGCATTGAAGCTTTACCCTGTCCGCTTTATCATTTAAACACCTGTTCTAACTTAAGAAAATAACTGTTAATGTTTTGGTTTAAAAACAGATATACACATTTTTTGCGAAATCAGTTGTATGGTCACATAAAATAGAAATTGCATAGCCTTACATGTGTTGTTACTTTGATTATCTGGCATAAAAGTTTTCCAAAATGGGGTATGTGTCATTCTTGTTGCAGAGTTCAGCTGCACAAATGAAGATCCTTTAGTCACATCCATTCCCGATGAACAAATGACAGCATCTAGCGTGTTTGATTCTATGTATTTGCCACATTATGCACGCATCAATAAACCCACCGAACTGGGTTGGTGTCCATCACAAGAAGAGCTGGACATTGGAGCATTGTTTTACATTCAGGTTCGTTGTGATCTGTTTTTATTTAGTGTACGGTGCGTCCAATTGTGTTGGACCCTAACATTGTAAACATTATGTTGTTACTTTGCCTGGATTAGCTTGCCCGACAATGGCAGTAACTATGACAGAGTGTATAAATGTTCGAGTGTAAGTATGTAACAATTATCTAACTTCATGAGGCAAAACATGAAGAAGACAATGTATTTCATCAAGCAAATCATAGGTAAGTGGTCATACAACTAAGAGTATGTAGTTGGATCTAGCAGTAACACTATGTTCTGGAGGTTCAGTTTGCAATTGTATGTGCCTTTAATGTAACGTCTTGTTTGTAATGGATTTTTATATTTGTTTTTGTTGTCCTATCGTAATATTTACTGTTATACAGTATCGTTCTATCTCATCACAACCACTCCTTATTATATGTGTGTTATTGCCCCGTACACTTAAGCTTACATATTCAGTCACTTTGATCTATTTATATAGACGTTTAAAATGTACTTATATCATGTTTTACAGATTACGTTTCTCGAACTACACATTATAACTGTTGTTGCGACCCAAGGTGAAACATTCTTCGATAATTGGGTGAAATCCTATCGTCTAGAAACAAGCATCGATTGTATTACGTATTATGATGTGCAAGGCGTTAAAAGTGACTCCCTGGTAAATTGTATTTAAGATAATTATGATGTTTTAAAGAAACTATGCACATTGTAATTTTAAAGCATATCTCTTTTAAAATATATTAAATACTACCCTTTATTCGAGATATAATATGTATACAAATATGTTTACATCATGACATTGAATAGTTCTAAATAAACATTATACATGTTAAATGCTTGATATATTTAGAGGATTTGTATTAATTTGGCCCATCTTGGTACTTCTTGGTAAAACATATTCAGTAGTAATAGTTTTTCGATTACTGTGCTTGTACATGCATTTACAGATTTTTATGGGAAATACTGATCCCGACGCAATTGTATCAAATCAATTACCGACACACAGGCCAGCAAAATGCGTCCGCATGTACCCTTTAACGTGGGAGGGTTACCCAGCATTCAGGCTAGAGTTATACGGTTGCATGTGTCAGACCAACTGTCAAGTGAGTCTTTGTTTAATTTTTCACGAGTAACCTTTCAAAGGTACAACACCAATCAAAATATTTTTGCTATTGCCATTGACGATATAATAACATACGCCATGACATGGTAACTCCCCTGCCTGTCAATTACTAACCTACTGCATTCAGTGAAAATTAATAACCTCCATGTTATTTCCTTGTAAATGGTCTACCTATTGGCTATGAAATATGTTGTTTATAAAGGAATGCCAAACTCTTTATTCACCTCGGCTATCGCCTCATTCAATGACAAAGTGTTTTCCATTGATTATTTAATAAGTAAGTCATTTTAGCTATTTTAATACAGCATGCAGTAGCAAATACATCTTCGGAATCGACATTAGCCGGCAATGTAACCACAGCAACAAACGAAACAAATCGGAACGGAACCAACTCGAACGGTAAATATTATAGTATTAGATCTACCTTAAACGTATTCACAATAATGAACAAAATGGGGAATAGTGGTAAAGTGTAATGACCTATAAAAGTAGTTAAATTCATTTTTGGCATGCCAGAGTTTCAGTGTGATATTGAAGAGCCTATGGTGTCAGGGACAGGGATGAATGTTCCGGATAGCGCATTGACAGCAACGAGTGAGTTTGATCGTTGGTTCGCTCCCACAAATGCTCGCATAACTAGCTTGTATGGCTGGCGTGCTGCAGAAGGAGACTACAATCCACCACCTATTACACCGACGTTTTACATTCAGGCAAGTCAATGTCGATTTAACCTTATGATTCGCAACAATGTGCCCTGTGAATTATTGCCGTTTTTTTAGAGAACTACACAACGTTGTTTTAAATAGTTATCATCATAGCTTAAATTGACTGTTTTTTATGATAAGGTTTATTGATTTAATAAAAAGCATACTTATAGAATAATAAGCATCGCGCGTAGAGCACCGTACTCGAAATCAAAGAATAAGGGGTTGTACCCTAACAGGGATTTTCAAACGTTCCCAGCAATATGAAATAAGCACACGCGCACGCACACACTCACGCCTACACTTACGTACATCAAACAAACAAATAGGTATGAATTAAAAAAAAAGGGCATTGCATTTTATAACATTAAAACTTGTTATACTCTTTGTGTAGGTTACGTTTACCACACTGCGCCTAGTTGTGGCCCTAGACACTAAAGGGTCTGCAGGCTCGTCAGATTGGACAAAATCATACCGACTTGAAGCAAGCACCGATTGCACATCATTTCAAAGCGTACTGGACGCCAGTAACAACGTTGCGGTATTTAGTCATACATTTGTTCTGGGGTTGCTTATTCTGAGTATCCAACTTGATCAATAATCATACGGCCTTTTATTAACTTTAATAATATTATTTATTTACTATTATTATTATTTTAAATATTATTATACCAAATTTTTTGTCTGACAAATGCACGTAACAAAATGGAAAGTAAAAACTTAACCTAGGCTTTCGTATAAAGTTTTGCAGAATGAATATGAAAGTGAATTTGATAAAAATTACTTTTAATTAGGATATAGCCAGTAGAAAAAATAATACAAACTATATCCGTGTTTGTCTTAACTCTTAAGTGTAGTTCCTAATAATGGCATTTGCATTGGAATAAATGTGTATGTCTTTAAGCACAAGATGTTAATGTTTTACGTTCTTGTGTAATGCATTTGTCAGCAGTTCAGTTATTTTTGAAGATGCTACATATATTTCTGTCTAAAGATATCAAACATCTGTTATAATTATGTAGTTTACGAAATAAACTAACATTGCAAACAGGAGCTCAACCGTGCATCCCACACAAAACAAAAAGACAAACATTTCAATACTTGCCAAAGCCGGGAATCGAACGCGGGACCTCTTGCACCACAGTCTGGTGCATAACCTCTAAAACATTGTGAAAACTAATCGTAGCAATAACAAACAAGCTATTTAAATGTTTCAAAGTAAGCCGTGGAAAAATAAATAAACACAACTGAATATGTAGGCCACTCCTTTTTCTGTATTACATGTATTTAAAAACGCATGGATAGCTATCAACGGCATTTCCCCATATTTCAGTGCTAAAGTACAGTTAAAAAGTATGGTCACTTGATTCAGGCATAGCATTTTTAACAGACAACTGGATACATTCAGTTTGAATTATATTAAAAAATCCTGTTTTAATTCTTAGGGAGTAAAGTTAGGGCTTTTTTAAGCGTAAATGTTTCACTTAATTGCGTTTAGTACATTCGTAAAACATGTTAATGTATTTATGAAGGCATATTGAAGATGATGTGGTAGACAGTTGTTACCATGTTTCGAGATTCTGGCAATGGCACTTGCCTTTGTTTGCAGACGCAAACCTATTCCAAACCACTTGAATTATAGAGAGAATAAAGAATATATTAGTAATGGTGTTTAGTGAAAAATCAAATATAAAAGCGTATGCTGTCTTTATTTTTGAGTATATAATTACCTACTAACTATTCATATAGATGAAGTTATTTAGTGATTTAAGTGTGCCACCTTACATTCTTATTTAGTACGTATTATTTAATGTTTGCTTTCAGATATTTACGGCTAATTCTGACCAGAACACCATTGTTACAAACCGTCTACCTTCCCCAGAGCCTGCCTTGTGCCTACGCCTTTATCCACTCACGTGGAACGAAAGTCCTTCGTTGAGGCTGGAAGTAATCGGTTGTCTGCATCCTGACAACAGCAACATATAGGGACACCTTATTCTGAAAACAAACATGCTAAAGTATATTCTTTAGCAGCATGCACTATGTTTGTTTTGATTATAACATAATAACTGTTAAGCCTTTTTACGATGCACGTTTTACAGCCGTTACTCATTCAAATTGTTACCATTACATAATACTTCTTACTCATGTACTGTTGTTAAGTTTAGACATACACTGATATTTTTGGTTATGCGGTGCCTTTAAAACGCTTCTGCCTGCAACATTTGAACCAAAACTTATAACTCTATAAAATATGAGATATAAGGTACTGTCATTATAGTGTAGTGTGTTTGGTAGTGTGGCATCCTTCTTTACCACCTATGAATAGCTTAAATAAAACCGAGGCTGCTTTTTTCTCGTGCAGGCTATGATTCCTGAAGGGCTTTTCCTTTCATCAGATTAATTGTACTTTAACAAATACAAGAAAACAGAACTAAGGGGCTTCTGTGAAACATGTATGCCATCTTAGTCAATAGTCCAACCAGTAAGCGGGTGGTAATTTTAAGCATGTACTTTGTCTAAACCTCTAAAACAAACTGGGCAATTTACAGTTACTAATGTTTGTACACGCGGTAGTTTTGTGCTTTGTTTTGTTATGTCCTGCATTGCTCATGTTAGTGTTAGAATACGATTGTCCTGTCCAGACTGGCCTTATTATATTACTGTCCTCGTAAAGGTTTGTTGATTTTCTTTCATTAAACATATAGGGTCTTAATTAAGTCCAAAAACCGTACCTCTGCAACAGATATATTATAAATACATTGACTACATGACGCTAATCTTTGCATTAACATTAAGTAGACTTAGATGTAATTTTCATATGCGTGTTTCAATTAAATTTTAATCGCTTGACATGACACTTTCACAAAACAACAAGCTTTGCAGGAGAATAAACGGATCCATAATTATCTTAGTGTAATTTTCTTTAAGAGAAGAATTCTTTATTCAAGAAGTTTAACCACTTTTACTTATCAAATAACCCGACTTTAGAGAATAAAACTATCCAACTATAGAGACGCATGTCGTTATTAACGCGTTGGATGAACACAGACAAAAATACACCATAAAACCCGTTTCAAATCCTTCGAACTTACTTTAAATAACCATCTGTTCGTTCCCGTACTTCAGATGTAGCGCTTTTATCCATCGATAGGATATGATCTGGAATACAAAATACAATATGTTGTATCAGGGTGCTGCTGGGAACGTCATGTGTATGTTTTGAAAAACCCTTTCATGTATGATTTTATGGCTTACAATTGCATATGCTACACAATATTAAAACTAACATATTGAACAACAATAATCACGGACTTGACCGTGAATATTGTTGTTCACAAATCTCTTACTTTTAACGGATAAGTATCGTATTTATATTCGACATTTTAAAACATGAACTACAGTTAAATACCTAATGAGTAGGATAAACCGGAACAGTATACATTATATCAATTTATATTGTGTTATAAGTCAATACACAGCTTATCGACATACTTTTTTATTTTGAATGTCACTTTTGGGGCCTTAAAATGCATTTGTTCTAGTGTAGGAAACAAGTTTTCCGGGGGAGCATGCCCACGGACCCTTCTAGGAAGAGTGCGTCACCTTGAAAACGACCCGGAAACGCGCCTGCTTTATACCCTTTCTTTGACCGAAATTAAACAATTGATGAACTCAACAATTTATGGACACATTTTTGCGTCATTATGCTATTTACATGACGACGACGCCAGGCTATATAACATTATCTTAATATCGTATACAAAAACGAATGCAGGGTTTTAGTTAGTCACGAGGGAGTGTCGCAAAATTGATACACATCTGGAATGTGGACCAGTCTTGGCAACCAAGCTTCGCACTTATACATATTTCCTTGAAAACGCTGGACCGATGGTCTGATAGAGAAGGTACTAACATATTCAGTATGAATATTGTCAGACAGTGAGGAGTGGGTTAACAAAGGCTTTTTGAGGAATATGTCTATTGGCACTTATACCAGTATGCCTCTGGAAGCTTGGACACTGGACAGTGATGAGAATACACTGCCAAAAATCCTCATGTTATACATTGTAGATAAATGCATTTTTCGTTGCATTCTTATATATAAACATGCTATTTAGTGCTCTAGTTATCAATGGGAGATAACGCTCACAGAAAAATGTTTGCTTCATTCGAGTTGTTTGCTTATCTTTGTCGATTTAAATTCGTCCACATGTTTTGCTATACCAAATGATAACACAGCAGTACTTTCAACTCGACCAACATTGAAAACTACGATTTTGCGAGTGTTGTTGTAATGATACTTTACATTAAACTTGACACTATATCGCAAAAAATAGAACAAATACACTTGTAATATAGATAATGTTTAAAAACAAAACAAAGTCATTATTTGCCCTCTTGTGTTCCTAACAAATCCCACACACAAAACGAATAGACGTTATCAAATAAGAAACAAACTTATCAGTGTGTGATACAAATGTAGCTCTTGAGATGTTTGCTCCATCTGCTGAAGACAATGTTATTGTTTATGAACAAAAACAATGATGACACTTCAATCTAAGAGGGCGTAATTGGAAAAGTCCACAAGCATTGTTATGCGCTGATTTTGAGCTTTTAAACTAAGCCACCTATCTCTGTCGTCTATTCTATTGTATATAGGTAAAACAAAACAATGTGTGTGTAGTAGCTGACAAACATAAACCAGGCTTGAGTAAACAAATGTAATTGTAGCGCTTATGTTATCTAGGCCATCACTACATAAACGTAAGAACCATTAACAGTTGACACAAATTCAACGAGACACTCAAACTCATCATGATGTCCATTCTTTCATATCGAAGTAAGAATCTGGACAAACATAATCTTATTATTAATGTTAACGTTTGTGCCAATTTATTTTTAAATCCGTTTTTGTTAAATTTGAGTGCGGACATACCAAATTTGATATTTGACCTATTTGCCCACTGACCTTTAAATTTAACAGTCAACACTATGTATGGTATGAATTCTACTTTTCCGCGCTACACTCTTTTGAATCCATGTTACCATACGTGCACAATTATTTTACAGACGAACATTATTTTTAGCAGACATGAACCCTGACCACCAAATTTGACCACACATTTTATGATAACAAAACGGTTTGTTTTTTTGCGCGGCACATCGTCTCATCAAATTCTTCATGTGTGCTAAAGAATTTTTACATGTGTCAACCCATTACAAAGTACGAGTGCGGTCAAACCAAACCGTACGAACGGTAGCATAAACGGACGCAAAAACTGCGAACAAAATAGATAAGCTATATCGAACTAACCGCAAGCGGCCTTTATAATGAGACGTATTTATGTATACTTTTCACCTAATGGGCCAGCTCAGTTTCGTTTGATATTCAGTGTATATTGTGAAGGACGATGAAGTTACAGATTCATCAAAACAATCATTGAAACGGTATTCTCTCACAGGGCCTGAAATGACCTGGTGCATTGTCGCCATAATATATCTCCACAGACATTTGGATATGTTCCAGAAAAGACAGTTGGATTTGTTTTACAAATATAAACGGAATTTAATCATTAGAAACAAATTGACCTCTGTCATTTAATTATATTTTCGCATTTTAATCATTTGATGTTTGTAGTGAAATTAATTGTTTCTTCAGTCAACTTTCCATTCCAATTGACACTGTTCAAAATTAAAAAGGTGAGGATTTGTATTTATCAGAAAACAATAGGTTTGCCCTTCATTTGGATCTATAAAATGTCTGAAATAATAGAATAACAAAATGACAGTAGTGACAAATAAGATTTTGCTCCGCTGGTTTTGAATAAATCAAACTCATATAAAGCATTGTTTCATTGTATCAATATGTTTTGACACAAACCATTGTTCATACTTCATATCAAAATATGGGAAGTATTAGAAAATTCCCCAGTTGCACAAAGATAAGAGTTCGTTGGTTGACGTTGGGCAACACTGTTAAATAGTAGACCTTTGCTCCAGCAGATATGATCTACACATTTCGACCTTGCAATAATTAAACAAGATTGTTGATTTATATCAAATAATAATGCACAATAAACCCAACGTATTCATAGCTAATTAAGATGAAACTGTATACCTTGAGAACTGATTTAAACAATGCTGTAATTTAAGTGATTCTGTTGTTCTTGATAAATGACTGATTCAATCAGGGAGCTCAAAGTGTAGCCTTTAACAATTGCGAATCATCTACCTTTTAGATAGCATTTTTTTGTGAAAAGCATTTTAACACCCAATTTAAAAGCGTTGACCGTACCAAAGACGTAACTCAATATTTGTAGTGATACTTATTTTTATAAATTAGACCTACAGTAACCTAAAACGCGCTTCATGTTCGATGTTCGTTGCGTCTTGGTCTGAATGTATTTCATTGGTCTGACTGATTTATAAATGGGCCATCACGGTGCCGTAAAGCTTGTCTATGACTGCTTTGTTTGCAATATGTTTATCTTTGAAAATCTCTTAAATTTATACATGTTTGTATTATAAATCATTAAAAAATCACTACGAATGTTTCCAACCTTTGCTCGTGTTGACATGAAAGCTCTGTAGACTCCCTTCATTAAAATGAAAACTTGAACACAAGTTTAAGGTTGTATGGTCAAACAACGCGTGTATTTATAAACGACTAAAATAATTCGCCGTCATTGGTTACATTCTTCTAGTCGCAATCTGTATACATGCCTAAGTAAGTGTTATTAAGTATCTATGGATATCATTAAATTAAAAAAACATACAAACGAAATCAACACACTTACATGCGACATGTTTAGACAATGGTATTCAACAACAACAATAACAAAACAATTTCAATGAACAACAAATTCTATAAACTTAACATGGCCTGTTATCAAATTTGTACACAAGCAGGAAATTCAACAGTTACTTTATTTTATCAAGGTTTAATGTAATAACCATTACCTAATCTAAATAATGAACATAACAATTAACCAATTACTTGAATAATGTTCCCCGCAGGGAAAACATATTGATGCCGTCGTGTTCGTCCGTCAGTCCGCCTGTGCGTATGTCCGTCCGTCTTTGTGTCTGCTATTTCTTGTTCGGGACAACAAGAAACGTTTAAGGTAGGTATTTCTTACTGCTTAGAAGTGCAGTGCATAAAAACTGTTAGTCTTCATTGCATCAGCTTTAGGCTTTTACCCTTTAACATATTCAGTTAAAAACACTTTGAACATTTACTTCAAGAGATAATAATAAGACACTTTGCAGTTCCATATATGTCATTGAGCAGAAGTGCAGTGCATAAAAACCGTTATTTTGCTTTGCCTATTTTGAAAATGCTTTTTTTCATTTGTAATCCTTGAACTTTGTTCAGGACATAACTCTGAAAAAACAAGTTGTGAAATAAATATTGTAGGTAGATAAATCTCATTTGGTAGAAGAACAGCGCATACAAACATAACTCTCTGCTTTATAACTTTAGAGTTACTGCCTTTTTATAGAAAAACTACTCTGTGTCCAAAACCTATTTGAGGAGCATCACCAGGTTGGACCGGCTCTTGTTTAGCTTACCGGTATTAATAACGTATTAATAAATGTGTCACTTTAAATGCTTAAAACCCCGATCCGGCCACATGGTAAGTTAGCCATGAAATGTTTTCTACAGACCTACCTCTGACCCAAGTACGAGGGTACTCGTAATAGTTTAAATTGAAGAGATGTTCAAAGAGGAATGTTGTAAGCAATGTAGACATGTCAAATTTAAGGGTACCATGATAAAATGGCTCGTACAAAAACCAAGACACAGAACAACACAAAAACACGTAGAACACGAAGACGCAACATACATTTGAGGTAAAAAATCATAGATCCGCGGCCGTTAGAGGATGGAGGCGAGCCGGGGGCGCCCTCCCTGTATCCGCTAGTGGTTCATACACATCATCTATTAATCTATAAAATAATCAGCATGTCGTGATGTTGAATAATAAAATATGCAGACTGATTGTTTTAATAAACTATACACCAACCGTTCATTCATGATTGAGGGGCAAGTATCATCATAGTGGTGTCGGGTGTCACATATCATCAGGGGATGAGGAACATGTCACCCTGCTGAGATCCCGTGGCAGGTATACCGGAAACGGGCCATGATTGTTTGGATCGCACGAGTCCGAAGCAGTAGCCGACTGCACTGTTACAAAACATTTTTTTACATGTAACAATATAATAACTAAATTAATACATACAACACTTAATTCATAGAATGTAGGATTTATTTACCTTCGGCACTAAAACAATGTGTACTATCATACACACAGACTTCCTTTAGGGTTGCATGTTTCTCGTTTAATTTATTCATGTAACGCATACAAAACGTATTTGAGAATGCACAGTCTTCTTCATAGTTTAAACCCGACTTACATTACTGGGTTATGCAATACGGAAGTAATGCCTTGTAGGCGTTGACCGCGTACGTCTGTCAGCTAATTAATTAATTGTAATGCAGACGACAGTAGAGTCATTAGACAAACATCGTAATCGACATATGGTACTCATAAGACAATGGAAATCATGAAGTGTTTAATGATTTATGTTGTTTTCATATCAATTTGTTCTTCAGGTAAGATAGTATATATCGTATTTTCTTCTTATGTTTTTTTTAATATTCATTGTTAAAATCACGTAATTAGGTATACTTCTTGCAATCGACAGTCTTGCAGTTGACACATTTCGATAGCTTATATATGTCAACGTTGAAATATTTTGGAACTTATATCAATCACATGTTGTCGAAATGGTAAAGAAGCCGTAGTAGTGGTTGTCGTAGCGGGGATAGTGGTGGTAGTGTTTAATATGGTTCTTATCGTTGTTCTGTACAAAAGTTAACTACAACTTGTTTTAATTTTCAGGTTCAGTACCAAACGTGTGTGATGATTACGATTCCCTGACTTTATTACCATTTCTTCGTGAAAGGATAATCGGATATAATCCTCCAGAAGGTATTTCTGGCTTCGCGATATGTGACATGTTTCTTCCTGAGGAGTGGTACCGCATGGCAGATTTTGTGTTGACGAATGTGACACAAACTTGTGCAACGTATACACCTTGGCATAGAACAGGTTAGCTTAATTTGTTGAACTGTTAGTGTGTCCTTACCAATTCAATTTTCTACAAAAGCAAATAAAACGTTTTATAACATTGTATATGTGTAAAGCTGCAAAAAGCAATGTGCATGTTGTTGTCGCAGTGTTTGAGACAAGCCACTTTAGTTAAAACAAGCTTGTTATTTTGTTTGTTTTACATGTTTCATATAAAACTACTAATTGCGGTGCATTTTTAAGTACGCTTACACAAACAAACAGTGTATGCAAACCATCCTTTATAGATGCCACTTCTATTTATCTGGTGTGTGTGTGGCCGTGTGTACATGCGTGCGTCCGTCCGTGCGTCCGTATTTAGAATTTCCGGGGCAATGGATTGATGGACTCCACTATAATTACTAATATCAATTGTAAAACTTTATGTCGGGCACAACACTAATTTTGAAAACCTAATATGTGTGGTATTAGTGGTCAATGGTCAATTCAATCGAAAAACCTTTTATCCGGACTCTAACTTCATAATAGGTTATTGGTTTTTAATATTACTTAATACACCAAATACCTTGATGAGACGTCGCGTCGCGCGCGAACATCTGTTTGATATTTCAAAAGGTGTGGTCGAACTAAGAGGTCATATGTCATATTTGCTGAAAGGTGTTTTTGTCCGTACTATTTACTTAACCATGTGCCATAAAAATTCATTGTAAAGTAAATGAAAGAACAAAAGTTTCATAAGACTTAGTGGTCAAAGATCAAGATAAGTTGAAACGACGAATCAAGCAAATCTTGTGTGTGTCCGGGCTTTTTACTTAACCATGACCTGATTGTTAAGACATGTTTAGGAACAAATGCTAACATTGTTGAGACGGAATGTCGCGCACAAAACTTACATTTATATTTGTATAGATGTGATAAGACTTGCAGGCCAAAAGTCAACATTAGTCGAGATTATCGTTGCCCACACATTAAATTTTGATTAAAAAAGCCCTGACACTCATGTTTCCCTTGATGCGGCAAACGTTTCACGTGAATATTGTTTTTAAATGCCAATTACTTGCGGAGTACTGAAAATGTGCTACATAAATGAAATTAAAACAAAACAAAATTTCAACAGCACACCTTTTCCGATGTTAACGTCACAACATCCAGATGCTGTCATTGAAGATGAATTGTGCAGGACATTGGTTTTTGTTTATATTATAAAGTTGATATACGAGGCGTATTGCGACGTTTACTAATTTACCATCAATTAAGCTTTTGTGTTGCATGTGAATTTACCTGACAAACGACATAGTTTTACTTATGAATAACACTTTTAGCGATTTATGTCGAGCGCGCTTTTGGTTACTATGATAAAATTATCTGAGTGTGTTTACGCGTGCATCCGTTCGGTATGCGTCCGTTTGTCCGGATTTGGTTTGTCCGGTCGTAACTTTATAATAGCTTGACATATTATATTATTACAAGGTGCACATTTTAAACTTGATAACACGGAGGTTCACATGCTGATGTCTAACAAATGTGGCCTTAGAGGTTCAAAGTTTTTGCTTCAAATAATGTTTGTCATGACTCAAACTTCGTCTGGAAAAGATTATATCAAAACACTTTTCAAACTGGTAAAATTGACAAAACGGAGTGTCGTGGGGAGGAAAATCACTTGAATCCTAAATGTTGTGGTCGGCGAGTGGGATCAAAGGTGTTTTAAGGGGCAAAAGTCTAATTTGTCAACATTTGGTTTGTCTCGACTCATGCTTCACGATTAGTTTATGAATTTGAAACATGGCATATATTTTAACATTGATGAGAGAAAGTGTCGCGTTGAAGAATCATTTTTATCCAATAAAAGCTGAGTTTCGACGTAGCTGTCGAAGTTTAAATTTGGTCAATAATATTTTTGTCCAGACTCTCAGTTTGTTATACATGTAGATGGATTAGTTTTACAGTCACTTGGCACAAATGTTTAGCTTAATGATTTAATCCGTGCTTTTATTAAAACAATAATACATTTGTTGAAACACAAATATCAAATGTCAAGATTGGTGTAGATTATGCTTGTCAAGGATCTAACCTCGCCATGGCACGATATACTTTTAGAATACTTGGCAAAATTGTTAACATCGATAAGACGGAGTCTCTCACTGAAAAACAATATATTAAAACCTTAAACGTTGTCGGAAGACAGTGAGGTCAAATGTCAAAATTGTTCAAAATGAAACCAAGAATCTTCATTCCAAAGGCTCGACAACGTTGTGCTTTCGACAACAGATTTCCAGTATTAGAGGTCACCAAATTCTCTTTTGTACTTACACTTTATTCATAATCAATATGTTAGGAAAATAAATCGTTTTCTTAACCTGTATTTGATAGATTACTTAATGATTTTGTTGTTTACTAAGTGTAAATATCGGGACCTTGTGGTTTCAGCAGACAAAAATATTTAAAACAATATGCATTTTATACAATCTTATTGTTCCGTGACCTACTTATGCAACTGACCGAAACAGTTTTAGCAATTGTTATACATGTAGAAGTTGACCCAGGATCATTCTAGTAAAGTTTCATTAAGTTGTTTCGAAGAAAGTATTTTTAATGTGTCATTATAATAAGTTAATATGAAAGTGTGACCCCGAGTATGAACATTTTTTAGTCTGCAGAAC
>Ga0224511_10001202_pt1 | contig 15063 bp, 8 predicted proteins | sample SF_May12_sed_USG_2_FD_169988 | JGI IMG/M metagenome (GOLD analysis project Ga0224511, IMG submission 169988) | Sediment microbial communities from San Francisco Bay, California, United States - SF_May12_sed_USGS_8_1 | ecosystem: Environmental > Aquatic > Marine > Sediment | place: USA...
ACAAACCCTATGGTAATAGTATTGGTAACGAAGTGCCAACAGCTTTAGGTTGTAATGTATGCCCAAATTAATTTGAACACACATTTTGCTCTTTTGACACATACAAAAAGGATACAGATAATCCCCAGGCCTCAGCGCATAGAAGCGTGAGGGAAGTGGCTGTTACAGAACCAAAATTTTACTAGCAATGGTCTAACTGAGGTGGGGTGCCTCTTCCTCACCGCCTTCACCATCCCCAGCGCTAAAAACGCTGGATACCCATTACCTGCTGGGTGAACAGAGAGTAGTTTTGAAAATTCCCATGCATATGGATACGTAGAATCATTAGAATACTACCTGTGGTAAAATCCTACATTCAGATCCGGGCTAGCTGAAGGATTAGAGTAGTTGAATGGAGTATCAGGGGACAAAATCTTCTCACTAAAATTATCTGTTATGTTGCTCATGTAGTTATCTTTCCCTGTAACATTTATAAATATACTGATCACTCTGTTGTAAAGGGAATGTCTTTGCTACCCGTGTTGGCCAGTGAGGTAAAAAACCTATTTAGAACCATAAAATGACCTTATAAGTGGGCATATGGCTTGGCCATTACGCCTCTTCACTATATTATGAACGGAAGTCACTGTCCTATAGTCCGAGGCAGGTCACTATGGTTCAACAAAGATCGCAATGCCATGCTTGGCCCCTAACAGAATGATTCTGTTTACATCCAGTTTGTGTAGTTCAAATTTTTTGAAATAAAAATAAATCTCTCCTCCTGCCCAACTACAACCTGTAACTATGCATTTGGGACAGGCGCAATCACAATCGCAACCATGTCCTGAGGCCAAAGGTTCGCCATGCAGTGTGTGCCAAAGACCCTTAAATTTTCACTCTTAATTGCTTTTACCAGGAATTTCCCCCATAAGTTTATCCAGATATGTTCCCGTGGCTAAGTTATCAATCTGGTCGAATCTCCGAGCACTCAGTGGGTTCACATCTGGCCAGAGAGTGAAGCGAGTGTATCTCTGCTTATAACTATCCTCAAACCGATGTCCACTCGCCACTCTAACACCTATATCATCAATTGGGCGGAACCTAAAACAATAAGTAGAGCTTGTGACAATACATATTAGCAAGCCCTTCACTCCAACTTGCTAGCATGGGTTCGGATTACCATGGTAGAAAAAATGGAGGTCCCAACCAGTGGATAAGGGTCAAGATCACTCCATGGTTGTTAAAGTTCCACCTCTCTCTTCTCGAGTAGAGTGGCCGAGTGTCAAAAAAAGAGTAGTCAGTCATGATAGTTCAGCGGGAGAATGAATGTATCTCACTGTCTGTTTTCCCTGTGACCCGGATTTAACTCCTGGCAGTGGCGGAGTATCACACGCGCACGCATTGACACGCACGGCGCGTACGGCACGCACACACGCAGCATTCTTGTTGTCACATTCTTGAGATAATTAAAGATACACGCACACACACGCACGCATGCACGTGCGTGCGCGCGGGTGCTCTGTGCTAACATGGTGCTCTGTGCTAATCCAAAACTTGTGAAAAAAAAGTATCTACCCCGGCAGCTTCGCCATACAAGAATGAAACATTGATAATCATTCCTCCATAGGACCGAGCAATTCTATTCATAGCACACTGATGCCAAGTGACCTATGCGAACTCTTGATCAAAATCTTTGATACGCAATTTCGCTCAGGTACCTGCACAAACTACCTATTCAGTACGCGAAACTCATTCCTATTCCTGTGGCCGAGCAGCTCGGGTTCCCAGCATGGTAGGAGAGATGAGCATGCATTACTTTGCACCCACTATTTGATTTACTATATACCTGTCAAGAGACACATCTTCTTTAAGTGGATGACAGAGAATGTTATAGTTCCACTGGGAATAGACGGGATAGCCATTTTCATCTAGCCGTGATATGGTGGTTGGAAGATAAGCAAAATTCTCTTTCCTGCTCTTACGACCCGTGTTAGCCATATATCTCACCTTCTCCTGTTAAATACATTTATACAATATACTCAATACATACATCCAGTCCAACAACCTTTGGCGGACGTAAAATTATCTTAACTCACACGGATAGTATCCGCATTTCTAAGGCAATGGCTTGATTTCAGGATGGTTCATGGTTTACCCGACAGAACTGGTGCTCTGTAGATGGGCCGGGCCTCCTTTGTCCAATGAATCGGACGAGGGGAAAAAGCCCAAAGTGACGTACAAACTTAGAATCAAGCTTGAGTACTCGATGGCATAAGAGTCTGCTTTCTTCACGTACTTTCGATGGATTTGAGACAACGTGGTAGTGTCCACTTGGTGTCAAGCATTACTCAGCTATGGATTTATGTGAGGAGCTCACACTCACAAGGGATCCTTTACGTTCAGGGTTTCAACCCGGGCTCATACGATTTCAAGCCCAGTGGTCTTCCACTGAGCTGCTCCTCTGTTCCTTTGGATGCGTCTTCAGTCCGAATCTCGAGTATGTTTTAGCTATTCACAGTATCACCCACAGGTAAGGGCTAGTTTGGAGCTCAATATTTCTGGTTAATGCAAAGTTTTATAACCCGATTCACATCTGGATATCTTCGTTTTCATATCATTACAGAATGTAGCCCTGCATATAAATATATAATATTACACAGTGCAATATCAGTGATTTGGATGTATACTCTCCTTGAAATTGGGATGCTGCGCAAGCAAATTTTTTCCAGCATGAATGTCATTCTCTGCAAAGGAGTATCTCTCTCCGCTAACCAGCACCAGTAGTCGGGTTTTTGATAGAACAAGACAACACTTTCCTCAATTCATAAGCGGAAATTCATATCATTTGATAGGGTGTGTGAACATTGGCAGGGGCATTCACAGTTGAATGTTTTCTAACCTTCCAATCACTAACCCACATTGTGTATTGATTTGCTCTGGGTTTCAGCGGTGACTTATTGTATAAATGGGGTTTAGACTGGAGGTCCCTGGTTCAATTTTTAGTTTAGGCAAAAACTTTGTCTTTTGCAACACCGTCCTCGGTTTTAGATTCTGACATTGAAATCTAGAAGGCGCACCCTTAGAGTTACCCTCTCTATGGGGTATGCGGGTGCAAACAGAAAGCCCCCTAATGGCGTACCCTGGGAAACATTGAGTCAAAGAACCTGTAGGCCAATTTCTGCACCACTCCTGACAAATGTTCTGTCATGGAGGCAAAGAATTACTTTAGCTGACCCCAGGTGAGATAACTACAGACCTGAAGTTCAAAAAAGCTGGAAGCGTCAATTGAGTGGCGATCGCTGGCGAATGGTTCATCTATCTTCCCTTTACTATCCGCCTCAGTCCACATTCCCTCCAGGTAACAAAGTACCGGCTGAAAACAACAAATCATAAAGATCATCCTTCAAATGAACCTTCAGTAACAACCTGTCCCAGAATTGTAAGCACTGCAAGCATATGAAGTCCTTTGAATTGCACAGTAGGATGGTATCACAGGGGTGTTCACGCTAACCAGAACCACTCGGCAGCAGTGCATGTATATTTGAACAAACGCTATGACTCATGCCGATCCCGATTCTTACTGCTTGTACTTGTACTTAGATTCAATTCTTTCCAGTTGCTCGCCTTCACCTTCGACACCAGATTCAGCGTTCGTTTGCTAGGCTTTTTTGCAAATTTTTTGAATCGATTTTTCCCCTCTGCCACTCTCCCCAACCACATTAGTCATTCTCTGTGCATTCTGTTCCAAATTTTAGCAGAAACTGTCTAGTTTATGCAAACTGCAAATCTGAGCAGAGAGCTGGTATGTACCTTGAAGTATTTTCTGTAGTCTCTCTTTAAGTGATCTTGATCTTGCCAGGCCTTGAACCACATCTGCATTTCTTGGACCTGTCCAGCTACAGTCTTCTTTGACAAAACCTGTAATATAAGCTATATAAGTTAATCTATATTATATTATATTATAGTATATTATATTATATCATATCGTATCATATCGTTTTATATCATATTATATTATATTATTAGTGAAGATAAGATAATTTTATTTTGCATGGAGAACATCACTACCTCAGCAACTTGTTTTCGGGGTGGCACATGGTGTGCCCCAACAGAGAAGTTGGTGTGCCTCTCTTGCTTAAATGAGCTATTGAAGTTTCCAACATGCCCTCCTTATATACAGTGAAACTTGGATAACTCGGACTGCAGGGGACCACCAAAAAAAGTTTGAGTTATGAAAAGTTTGAGTTATGAGTTATGCTCTTCCTTTGCTTTTGCCATGTGGCCACCGTGGCGAGTCCATTTCGCTCTAGTGTATTCCATTTCCTGGCTAAACTTTGTGAAATTTGTAAGATTTTCTTCTCATGTGAAAAGAAAACAATTAAACTAGGTTTGTTACACAGGAATGTAAACACATCCAGCCACAGAAAAGGTAATTTGATGGCACTAACCGCAGTTTATCAGTTCGAGTTATGACTAAAAGTTCAAGATATCCCCAGCGAATTATCATTGCCCAGGCAGGGCCCATGAAGCTCGGTTTGAGTTAAGCAAGTTTTCGGGTTATTCGAGGTTGAGTTAATCGAGTTTCACTGTATTGGTATTTTACTGGGTACTCGTTATACAATGCACTGTTCTCATATATACAGACAGGGGGCCAACACCCATGTGCAAAGTATTTTCCAATCAGATTCCGTGTCAATGGTTGCTGAAAACTTTCTACGGGACCCAGTGTACCTGATCTAAAGATGAAGGCGAGATATTACAGTATCCGTATTGTACTATTCATGAAACATAAAATACTTTTATCCGCTGCACCTGACGTTAAAAAATTACACTGCTGCTGTACAATTTTGGTAATTGAAACAGAGAATTGGACACATGGAAAACCGTGAAAGGTAGTTTATCATCTCAGCTGATGTCACTTACTGATGGCGGGACATCGGGGAAGGGAATATCTTCAGTAACTCCGTAATCCATTGTGGAGGTGCTTGCCATACGTAGCTTGTAGTCATTGTGTCTAGTTCTGAATTCCACGCCATTAAGGACTGCGATCAACTCTCCGAGTCCAATAGCTCTGGGGTAGTTATTATGATTATGAATTCCAATCACTCGTCCGCTTCCTGGTTGGGATGGAAACTATGCTCAATGTGTGTGCAGTTAGTAGTGGACATAGTAGATCTCACAATGAAGAGACCTATGAAAGCCATCTGACTTTATAGAGCCTTGGCTGATTGGCCGTCTGTACGTTTTTATAGTCCTGTTTTACACAGATAGCACCCGTCATGTCTCCCAATTGGTACGTGGTGTGCCCCATAAAGCATAATCCAAATACTGAAGACTTGGCTCGACGGGTTCACAGACCAAAGCTGCCAAAGACTTTAAACAAATTCTCGCTTCTTCAATCTCTTTAGTCATCAGAGAAAGTTCAATTAGGAAACAGAATTGAATTTGGGACTTCCTTATTTTATTGTTCTTCTCGGGCGCTTGGCCGTCCTATTTAACAGACCTCCTTACAGATGTGGTAGGACCTAGAAATTATGTGAGGAGCTTAATGGTACAGTTGGTGCGCAGCATGATTAGGAATTGGACACAGGGTCTTTCAATCTTGAGCCACACTCGCTATTCCGCTTTTACTCAAGGGCATCCTTCACATGGTTTTACCTACCAGAGAATCGGTCTGAGTAGTATGTTTTGGTTCCGGATCTATATAATCTTCCCAACTTTACACCTGATCTTCCAGTAGATCTCGTTTGCTCCTCCTGATAGAATTGCTGAAGAGAGACTTGGCGAGCGAGACCAGATATGATCGCCTTCTGTTTGGTCTCGATTTCCTACAGAAGTGAAGTGGTGGCTGAATGAATACATACTTTATAGTCCTAGAGGATTTCACTCAGTGGTGGCTTAGTGAATACATGTAGCTTACTAGGCTTAAGTGCAGAGATCCCCACCACCACTTTGTCATTTGCCTTCTTTGGATTTGGCGGGCAGCACCCATATGTCTCTAAATACATTCACAGGCATTGGTTTTGCCAAAGTAGTCCTAGAAAACTTTTTACGATGGATGAATTTAGGGGCGCAGATCATAGAGGAGGATAACTCTATGGTGCATACTCGGTGCCACATTGTCAACGCCATGTACATATATAGTATTACAGTATAGTATAGTACATTATATTTATAGTATTATTATAATAAATATAATTGTATATAATAATATAATACAATATGTTATATAGGTATTATCTGCCTGTGTGGATGCATACACATCAATCACGACTTACATTGATTCGTTTTTCCAATGACTCCAGAGTGATGGTTGGCTTTGGTGGGGCCTTGGTTGGTAGCTGGTTGGCACCGAAGCATGCCACGGTTAGCACTATTAGGCAGGCTAACTTAATCTGCAATAAAAAGTCCTGTCATTGTACATTCAAATGAACAACATGAAGAACATGATTTGACTCCTGATTTAAGCACCATTTTGTTTTTCACAACTGGCAGATCGTGATATTAAACTAAGAAGGCCCAGTCATAGAGTTACTTTATTTATTGGGAAAATGACGCATCAAAGACTCAGCAATGTTTACATACCATTGTTGCCACTAGTCTGGAGCCGAAGGGGAAAAAAGGCGCAGTTCATACTCACCACATCCATACAGACGAATGTATAAAGGGATTGGTGATGGTTCAATATGTGAAATTTCATTCTCTATTTTTGTGTAACTGAACTCGACCCAAGGCTGAAGATGACTGTCTTGGTGTGACGCGGTGGTTACTTAAATAGATTAACGTAGCCACCTAGACAATGTGACTGAGATTATAATGTTTTGACCAAATGGGATGATGCTAAAGATTAAACTTGAGATGTAATTATGCTTAAGGATCGAATACTACATTAGCGGTGAGATAATAATGGCATCCATGTGTCTTGGGAGGCAATATGGTGCAGCCTCTAGACAGGCTACATGGCCTGGGCAGGGTTGGGATAGCCGAACCTAGCCATGCCCGGTTTCCAATTTCATTCAATCAGGAGACCCGGTCACTCCATGTCAAGGATTGTGAGAAAAGAGTGTGGGTAACTAAGTGGTACCCAAACCGGGGACCTCTGATTCTAAGCCCGGTGCAGTATATACTAGACGCCTCTTCATCCCAAAAATTCAACCATGGACATGAATCCTAGAAAAGAGTTTTGTTGCTTTACTATTTCTTGAGTTAGATGATTGGCCATGTGATGTTGTTAGTAGGAATGAACCAAGCTTATCAACCATTTGCTAGTTACTCTCAAGCGAACCAGTCACTGAGCGAATGTAATGCCAAACCTTTTGATGAATGAACCATTCAGTTTTACCAATGAAGCTAATATATGGGTTTGCAACCATGAAAATCTGGGTTCAAATCCTGGTCCGAGGTCCTTTAATCCTAGCTAAAAAAAAACGCCTCGCTATGTGATGGAGCATTGATACTGATCAACTGATGGTGCTCCATGCTAACCTATAACTAATAGAAAAAGTTTCAAACCCGACAGTTTCACCAGTGAAGGCATTACCTGATTCATGGTTAATCAGTAGACAGCACTGGGAAGTCACACCACACAAGTAACATTTGTATATTATACTAGGGATTATAAGTAGGAGCCAGATGTCATTTCTCACGAAAACCGATCCTCAGAACAGGTGTAAGGTAATGACATTAATTGGCCCATGTCACGTCAGAAAACCTGTATGGATGTTGGGAAGGAAATATCTGGAGTGAACCATGCGGCGGAAACGTGACGGAAAATGGGTGCGGCAACACATTCCCAAAGAAGAAAAACAATGCTGTTTACCATGCATCATCAATTAATATGGACATGTACATGTGCATGTACTTGAGAAAGGTTTGTAACACATGCGTGTGAGCTTGTGCATGAGCTCATTAGACCTATTGTTATGCTTAGAGGTTAGGGTAGGTGTGAGTTTGTAATATTCAATGTTTAGTGATAGCGGGATGGTGGGATGGAAGGATGGTGAGATGGCAGAATGGCGGGATAACGGGATAGCTCTGTCATTAAAATCTCTGGGCTTGCATCCGTGGGAACCTGGGTGCTAATCTAGGCCACGACGGGCTCCCATTGTGAGTATGAGCTCCTCACACTTATCCTAGCTCCTACCGCTCCCACAAGCCTCAGGCTTAGGAAGTTCGTTAAATAGGATGCCAAGCGCCTGAATAGTACGAACATGTAACATGTACAAACAATGTAAATGTTCGAACTTACATGTATGTGTCAACCCTGATTTTGGGACAGCTGGATAGCCTGATGCTGGAGCGCTGTGCTTGCAACCTTGAGAATCGGAGTTTGAATCCCGCTCATGGTGGGCTCCTGTTAGGAGTATGAACTCCTCACATTAATTCTAGCCCAAAAGCAAAACTGTTGGAACAACCAGCACATATCCAAGCAGCCTCCCCTTAATGGTCAAGAGTTCATACAAAAGAAGCAGAGAACTCCGGTTGAAGAATTACCGGTTTTTGTCACTAAAACTTCCGACCCTCTTTTAGATCGGCAGCAGCATCAGACGACTTGATGAGTTCATTCTCCCTTATAGGGCTTTTAAGTACACGGTAGTTATGACTCAATATGAGATAACTGTGACGTAATTAACTCGTTGTGAGATCATAATGAAGAGAAATGAACTGCTTTGCCCTCTAAATGATTGACCAATAAAACGCATGTGAATTGCGTTCAGTGATTACACACGGTAGATCTGTAACTTGAGAGCCATCATTCTGAATAAATATAAAGCAGACAAAGTAATTATAACCCAATGCGTGAAAATTATGACATCATTTACTTAAAGTGATGTCATATTATGGCAAAGTGGATGAGACTACCCCAGCTATGTAAGATAGGTATATGCTAATTGATTAAAGTAATTACACATAACTGTAGACCTGCAGCTTGCGGCGCAGATCATTTTGAGGTTTATACTTATATGATTAAAGTAAAACACAACTATGAAGATATTTGATAAACTTTATTCTATTTACATAATTTACATGTACTCGTGTATAGTTTACATAATTTACATGTACTCGTGTATAATATGTACATGTCTGCCTCTTTCCACAAGACAGTTATGAGATTTTCGTTTCCCATAAAAAATACAGTGGTAAGATTTCCCAGTTCTCACTTGTATTCTAGTACATGTACGCTTTTGCACCTGAATTTTGACTAAAGGTGCAGCTGTTGACCTCAAACGGGAAGCATTTCAACTCTGAATTTAACTTGTTGATTGACATACAGGAAATAAACACGCAGTTATTCTGATCAGCGGCATGCGGCTCATTCTTATTGAAAAAAAGAAGGTGGCTATAGCATATCAGTTCTGCGCCTTTCACTGTTCTGTGCAAGCAGTCAGGTGCTAGGCCTATTTAGCAGCTTGCCTAAGTCTGAGGTTTGTTCTGAACCGATATAGAAACTAGACTAGACATTATGTGATGAGCTCATACTAACAGCGAGCTCCTGACATAACCCGGGCTTGGATAAAAAAATCTATTGTTCTTAAGCCAAGTGTTCTAGCCTACTAACCTTATTCATCTCCTTAACCAGCTATCATTGTTTTCGTAGCTTTCTCACAGTTATGGCGATATTTGTTACTATAGAAAAGGCTCACTCATTTCTTATTACCCTAAATGTTCCTATATAATTATTACTCTATCTCAATGGATAGGCTGGTAATTCCTTGGGTTAAGCAGGCATCAACAAATAGTTGGCGTGACCTTTCTGTGGCAAATAACAGGCGCTGGTTCCATGCCCCGAACCATTCAGTACAGCAGCTGTATGTTTGGAGTAAACAATATCAGATGGGATCATAGATCTGTTACATTCGACTAGAGTTGGCTCAGAAAGCGAACGTAAGCGTATGGAGTAACACCATGGAGAGATGGACAACTTCTATAGGTAAGTGAGGGATGATCTTATCCGCGTGAAGCTGAATATAGGAGTGTTAAGAACACAGATTAGATTATTATAAGCGCTGTAATGACCAACAACAAACTAAAAATCAGTGTGAAATTATCAAATTAACACTACTCTAATTTCTAAACCAACCCCAGTGTCTGTTGACAGTCATGCGACAACGAATTTATATAGTATTGTAATGCATTTATATTATTCAAGGTATTATCCGTGTTTTGTTTTAAAACTGCATGAACCCGCATGTACCATTTCTACCCATTTTTTTGCCATCAAAAATACTTTGTAAACAATTAAAAGTACGCTACTAGTGCAAAGTTGAGCTAAATTCACCCATTATCTGCATAAGGCCAACCAGTAATATTCTCTACTACTCTGGCAAACAATACTCTAATGAACTGAAACATTTACGTTTTGTTTTACGGATTATAACAGTTGTTATATTAGGTATTTCCATATTCAATTCAATCAGCTGATCGACACTAGCTTCCTGCAAAACTTTAAGTTGATGCGTTAGACAACAGATTTGGGATGTATATTTGATGAGAGTACTTATATTTTATTGGCCTACTCCACCACATATACCAGTTAACTGATCGTCCAGCATACATAATCGTCATATAATAGTGGACATCCTAAGTCCAAGGCTTATTCTGAAGAGGCAAGAGCTAGTAATTATATGAGCAGCTTGCACTCACTCTTAGCTTGAATTTTTTCCTGGACCGGTAGGAGCTAGGAATTATGGGAGAAACTTACACACCCGGTGGAAGCTTGGTGTGACCAGTACTTAAACTCAAGGGCCTTTGATTTCAAACCATTGAGTTATCCAATTATTCCCCAATCGTGTGTTGTATATGTTCTCATCAAGTTGATATGAGGTTGAGGCTGGTATTACCAATAGTTATTGCCTATTAGCTCCCATGATACAATCCCTGTTGGAGACCTTTGATGCAAGTTTAGGAATGAAAAATATTTAAAATGTATTCAAATAAAAGCCAGATCTTCAGATGTTTCAAAACAAAAAGCGCTGATGTAGTTTTTGATTCAGTACATAGAGAGTTGGTTTCACAAGCAGCCCGAGTTCAGATGATTGTATGCCATACACCTGTGTATATGTATGTAGTATGAGTGCTGTTTGTCAAAGTGTGGATGCCGTAAATTTTTAAATGCTGTAAATTAGCTACAATCTATTTCCTCTATTTCCCTGTTGGGATAGCGGGATAAGCTCAATGGCTGAAGCGTTTGGCGCAACACTAAAGAACAAGCTCATGGCATAATTCCTAGCCCGAACCGCTCTAACAAGTCTTAGGCTGGAGGATGATTAACTTCCTATGTAAAATAATAAACAATAAAAAAACTAATTGCACAGGGTCATTGGTGTGGACTTAATTTCGACACTAGATGCTAAGAAACCTGGTGCAGCCTGTCAACTGCCCTCTTCCTTCATTCAGATCTGGGTTCGATGCTAAATTTCGCTAACTTGCACGCTGTGAGGTGAAAAATCTGAAAATAGGTCATCTGAGTATTCATGGCGGAAGTTGGCACAAGCTGTTAGTTCGATTTTGTTTGTCTAGAACATCCCTCTGACGCATATCAGCTTCGAGACGAGTGATGTCTGGAAATTGACTTCACCAGCGCATGTAGATTGTGGGTGGGAGTATGTGCATGTTTATACTACTGTATTATAGTGTAACCTTTGTGTTATATATGTATTTGAGCGCAAGTTATAAGGCCCGGTGCGGGATCATGGAGCTTGCTCCCTGGTTATCAAGAAGACTTTGTTGAAGCTAGGGAGCAAATTAAGGCTGAATGCCTTTCCTGCCACCATCATTGAATTTTCTTAGATTTAAACCCAAGACTTGCTGCACGCAAATCGTGTTTTCTAAATACTAAAAGCCCTGACTGTTCTTGAGGCTTGTTGGAGTGGTTGAAGCTAGGAAATATGTAAGGAGCACATCTTCACAGCTAGTGGGCACTCAGCCACTCAGTCACAGTGGGCACTCAGCCACTCAGTCACAGAAGGCACTCAGCTTGACTAAGACTTGAACCCAGAATCATTTGATCTTGAGCCAACTACTCTAGTCATTAAGCCATACTACTATCCTCTATCCACTAAAAAGACTGGTCTGTAAGTTTGTCTCCTCCTTTTATTGTAGAGGTGGTGACCCCCAGTTTGGTCACAATTATGCTACTGATTATATGTGGCTGTTGTGTATACGGTTGCTGCATATGGGAAGGCCGTCCTTCGAAACCAGATACTATAAAAAAGACGGAGGTTCAAACTTCTCATCTTGATAAACATCACAACAAACATAGCAGCCGAACCAGTATGCTCACAGCACGCACTACGGACTCTTTAGATTCCAGAAATTGCTCCACTGGAGCACCAGTAAACTTTCATCAATATTTTCATACTGTGCCAAAGCATCCAGCTGTGGAGAGAACTACTATGTACATAGCTAATGAAACCGCACGCAACAAACACTCACGGGATTGCAATTCAGCACATGGTAGTAGTTATAATATAAAGGCTCCATTATTGCTAGAAGAAGGCAACTCCACTGATGACCTGATTATAAGATGACAGTAGCTTATTTCAGACATGCTATCACTCTGGTACACCAGAGACTTTATGTAAATTTACATTATATATGATATGTAAATAGGGAACCTCCGACATTCTGTATTTCACAAAGGTTACAATTTCTAAACTGTATATGGTTATGTTCATACGTATATATGTTTTTATAATATATGCATATTTTGAATATATGAGGAATAAAATAATAACGTTATCGTCAATGACGGGGAGACCATGGTGCCATTTCTAGAGAAACTGCAAGCCTGGAAAGAGTTGTTATAATAAGGTGACAATGCCTAGAGCCAGCTCCTTGCCATTAGTGCTGACTCATTGTGAAGCATTTTGGTGCAAGACAGAGCAGATAGTCTGGAAAGTTGAGAATCAGTCAACCTAAGTTGCTTTCTTACCTATCACCCATCGAGAACTCCACTACTCTTTCACAAGAAGGAAGTGCGGATGTTTAACCACTATGGGATGATTTTGACCCTTACCTGAGATTTATCTGGCTGTTACGAAGCCACACTAGCAAATTGGATTGAGGGAGTTGCTAAAGGTGCAAACTGAGGATAAGTCCCGCCAGCAGTGAAACGTTAAATCACAAACTCCAGATTGGAAGTCTGAGCTTTATAAACGTGAATAAAATGAAGTTGATCATATTCAATTTGAGTGTATCAAAGAGAATGTATTCATCCCAAACACCATAACAGAGCTTTGAGCGCGTTTATCGGGTGATGGCTAGACATGCTATACTTGTTATGTTCCGGACACATACGCACCGAGATTTGGTTACATGTGAAATACAAACCTATTATTGCCAGGTCACAATAGGTATTTAATCGTAACATGCTTTCAAATACCATTATTGCAGTTGAGCATTCACAATGATATTTATATCAAAGGCTACTAAGCAACAAAAGCTTAGTTGGCTGATGGAATATCTGGCTAATAGACGTATCAGTAATCAATAGGGAATAAGTAGTGAGAAATCATACACGTGCTGAACGGGACACTCGTCACTTATCTTGGCAGGTGCTGTAAGTGTGTGGAGGTTCCATAGTTATCTACTTTTTCTATGAATGTTATCAAACTCAATCTAATATATTTTATATAGCCTACAGCTCATTACATTACTCAGTGTAAATGGATTAAGCTTGCTAGTATTTACTGTTCATGTCATTGTGTTTGCTAATCAACAGCGCTGATCAGAAGGAAAGGCGTAATAGACGTAATGCTGTCTTGAGTAATTAGTGACGACATCATGGATGTAAAGCTGCAACGGCGTAGTGTGACATTATTAGTACCTGACAGAGCTAAGACGGCACCAGGATTTAGCATGCTGTCACGTATTCCATCACGATTACGAGCGCCTCCGCTAATCGTGACAAGTCTTGACAAACAACAGCGACTTAAACGAGAGAGGACATTCGCGTCAGCGACCACAGCTGTCGGTAAGGCGCTCGAATCACTTTTTAATGATCTTGTGACGGTTCCGCAGGACGAAATTGATCTGGTTATTGGAAAAGCGAATGACTTTATTCAACAAATAAAACATCGCATCAACAAAAACAGATTCAACCTGAAGTTTTGGGAGCCTTATATTAGTGGACCTGTAACCACAAACATGGAAACCTCTATCAACAATAAGTTTGTTGATCTCATCTTACCAATAAAGCTACAGGATTTCAAACAGAAGCCGGTGTCAGCGGGATATACGATGATTCATATGAGCCGAAATCCAAGTTACGATCGGTACGAAGCGATACGGTCAACCGGACACAAAAACCTTGTCTCATCCTATAAGATCTCCGAGTGCATTCACGAACTAATTGCTCATATCTGTCAGAGTATGGATTCTGTGACCGTTCTTCCATTTAACAGTAACAGCTCTGATTATGGTGAAGGTACTCACCAAATAGTTGTGTTACTCAGTGACGGAGTCAGGCTAACAGTTCTACCAGTGCTAATACCAAAAGTGCTGAAAAAGGACCAAGATGGAACCCTTATTGTTGCGAGACCATACCAATTTGATACGGACCCTAATAGCGATCAACTATGGAGGTATGTGAGGCAACCTTTTTCTTACCATAGAGTGGGTTAGAAATAAGTAATATCAAGACGTACAATGACAACCGGGCATTTGGCCATCTTACTTAATGAATCTCCTAAGCCTGAAACTTGTTAGAGCAATGGAAGCTAGGAATTTCGTAAGGAGCCCATTCTCACAGCGGGAACTCAGCATGACTAAGACAAAACCTCAGGATCTTTCAATCTTGATCCAAGCACTTTAGCCGTAGAGCTGCCTTGTTAGGCCTACGTCAATGCTCCCGATATTTCCTTTTAGCATCCCTACTCTTCAGACATGTCCCTGTCATATCATCATTAAACCCATGGGGATATGCGAGCAGATAGTCCCCTGATGATGCACGCAGGGAAATGATGCATTAAACAGTCAGTAGGTCAAATTTTGTACTTCGGCGAACACCCATCAGCCAACAGTAAATAAGAAGGAGTGAGACATTGTGACTATGGTCTGAATAATGAATACCCAGCCCCATTG
>Ga0224511_10001203_pt1 | contig 15060 bp, 10 predicted proteins | sample SF_May12_sed_USG_2_FD_169988 | JGI IMG/M metagenome (GOLD analysis project Ga0224511, IMG submission 169988) | Sediment microbial communities from San Francisco Bay, California, United States - SF_May12_sed_USGS_8_1 | ecosystem: Environmental > Aquatic > Marine > Sediment | place: USA...
GGTCACAATTTTGCATTGAATAATATAAGGAAAACTTCAAACAACATCTTCTCTTGAACCACTAATGGGAATTTGACCAAACTTCACATGAATGATCCCTGGGTGGTCCCCTATCAAAGTTGTTCAAACCGTTCCAGTTGGTTGCATAAGTAGGTCACGGCGTCAATAAATAGATTTTTGAAATGAAACTTTCAAAAATCTTCTTGTCTGAAACTACAAGGCCTAGAGCTTTTATATTTGGTATATAGCATCATCTAGAGGTCCTCTACCAAAGTTGTTCAAATTATGCCCCTGGGGTCAATTTTACATTGAATTATATAGGGAAATCTTCAAACGACATCTTCTCTTGCACCGCTAGTGGGAATTTGACCAAACTTCACAGGATTGAAAGGAATGATCCCTGGGTGGTCCCCTATCAAAGTTGTTTAAACCATTCCGGTTGGTTGCATAATCAATTTAAATAGATAAAACACATCTAAGAAAGAAAGACACTTGTGTCTATTTGATCATCTACCAATAAAGAAAGAAGTGTGAAAAATATATAACGATAATTGAGTTCTTTAATGTTATTTGTCGGCGATCGCGTTATTGTATTAAAGAGGATGTGTGACCGTTAAATATGACACACTTGTGACAAACTCTGGATTTAGAGTATGTTTTGTAAGTAAATATATTCCTTTTTTTTGTTTTAAACATTACATTTCTGAGCGAGGGGATTTGGCTCAGTGGTAGAACACTTGACTGCCGACCCAGGGGTTGCGAGTTCGATCCCCCCTCACTCCAACTAAAATTACTAAAAAAAGGAGATATGTATTGGTTCTTCCCAGGAAAAATGCTCCCGTGTATCAGTGCTTTACACTGGGCACGTTGAAGAACCTGGTTTGTCATGTGTGGTGGGCGCTCCAGTATCTTGCACTATAGGCCACTAACAGTAACTAATAATCTATATGCCGAATGGACAACGCCCGAGTGCGTCGCTAAACAAAAGCAACCCCCACCCCCCACATTACATTTCTTTCATTGCCTTGTCAATGTGTGTATATTTGTATAAGTGATTTTGTTAATGTTTGGACTAGTGAGATTTGTGTAAGATTAATAAGATTTCTTAATCGGACTGTTTTAATAGTGTTAAATTAAGCTAGAGATTGACAGGAGTTAATAGTGATCGAAGATGTACTTGTGTACATTCTGCTCTGCAGAGGTCAAGAGCGGCAGCAGGCGATCTGCTGTGACCGCTGCAATAAGCGGCAGCATCGGCTCTGCGAGACTGGTAAGTAAAAAAGTCATGATGCTGATGATTGCCAAAAATAATAAAAGTTACTTTTACGTTTTCTTGGGTTTCCATATGAACTATATATACTAGTCAATGCACATGAGTTTTTAAAATATGTCAAACTATTCATATAAATGAGGACTTTTTAGGATGCAATGCATTGTTTACTGTTTAAATGATGAATATATGATGGACATTAAATTAAATAAACAATATGTACGTAATGTTCAATTGTAAATGTTTGTGTTGTCCAAAAATAGGAATAACCCAGGACCAGTACCGCCTCATCGCCAAGGGTCTGGAAGACCTAGCGTTTACCTGCAGCCGCTGCCAGCGAGAGGCGATGGACGTCGTTCGTGTTAAATAAATAAAAGTATAAATCTTTACAATGATAGATAAAAGTGTCAACTTTCACACATAATAAACTATCCATTAATCGCCACGTCAAACCTTTAGTATAATTGAACTTAATAAGCCATTTCTAATTGTCATACTTAAGAGGTGTTAACTTTCACACCCAGACTTTACAATGAAATCCTCTTATGGGGCCGTTTTAACCGATTTTTGCTATCGTTATGGGCCGTTTTGACCGAAAGTGGGGCCGTTTTGGACTGGGGCCGTTTTCGATTGGGGCCGTTTTGTCTGGCAACCCGGAAACAGCAATTGTTGTAACACGTGACTTTCTTGAATTAATTATCCTTTCTATTTTTAACGGCTACTGCGTTAGTAACGCAGTAGATTATGCAAAGGAAAAAGATGTTTTACCAACGATTCTGTCAATTTTCTTATTAAAATTTATGGGTCAGTAATAATGGATTAGTACACTGAACAAAACAAGACCAGTATTTACCGATAATTTTAATTTTTTTTTTCATTTTTTACGTTTTGAGCATCTGGAACACAATGGCTTTAAACATGAATATTGTAATGGATCATCACCATTACTATATAAAATGGATATGTATTGTCTGTGGTTTCAGGTAAGTGCCCAGTATTCAGTTAAAAATCTATTTATCTTTAAGAGTTAAAAATTTTGATGAGCTCAGAGCTGCACTTAATAATTTCTTTGTCATGAATATGTAGAACTGGGGTCCTACATGTACTGTATTTTCGGCTGAAATCAGTGCAATTAATAACAAATTCTGTGGCTAACATAAAAGGTATGAACAAAATTTTCTTGAACCTAGTTAAAGTTGAATTGACACTTTTCTGTGTACACACAGTACCGTATTCAGATTTACAATGCTTTCGCCGAAAAATTTCGGCGGTACGCAACTAATTTGTGTAGTTGGTTTAATATTTTAAAGCTCCTATTCCAGCCTTGGTTGAAATGAACATTTTAAATTCAAACTAAAATATGTCAGCATTGAAAGCAAATGATTAAAAACATAACATGTACAATAATGTATGTCAAATAACTTTTTACTAGATTATTGATATGATTTCTTATTCAGGCCTTGTTCCCTGAGGGCTTCACTTTCTTCAGTTTAATTTAACTTACTACAGCTGGTGTTAAGTGCCTGTGTGGCAGCTGTAAAATGTCGCCCCATACTTTATCATTGTGTAGTTATATTTTTCTGGTCCTCAGGTACCACTGACTGTATGTTTGTTTACATTTGAAAATGGAGTTCCGCTTATGCGCTAGGGGGCGTTGGTGGTTTGGCGTCTTTCATTACCACTGATAAACAGCTTCAATAAAACCGAGGGTGCTGTTTTCTCATTCAGACCTTGTTTCCTGAGGGCATCTCTTTCTTAAGTGTTAAACTGTTTCAGTCATGGTTTAACATAAAATCCAAACTCTAAACATGTGGAATGGTCCGTCTTGGGGGTTACCCCACCCCTATCCATCTTAATGAGGGCTTCCCTTTTTTCAAGGTATAACTATTTCAGTCGTGTTTTAACATAAAATCCGAAATGTAATTATGTAGAATGGTTCGTCTATAGGGTAACCCCACCCCTATCCATCTTTAAGTATAGCTATCAGAGTCAATCATATCTAACAGGCTACGCCCGGAAATGTGACATTGTATGCAAAAGTATGGATACACTCATGGCAAATATTGGTGATTCGCCTGAGTGAAATGGCTCGCATGTCGCATCTTTTAAACAAACAATGCACTTCACTGGCCTACCAGGTCTTCAGTAAACTAACTTCCGCATTTCCTTGTTGTTCACATGGAAATCTTGTGAGAACAGGCTTTGGCTAAAAATGGACAACTTGCTCTCCGTATTCTCATAAGGTAAATTTCTGCAGAAATCATTGAGGGGTTCCACTTGTGACAGAGTTTGGCATCAAATAGTCATCTTGGCCATTTCAAAAGCGTCATGGTTACTGTATACTATTTATTGTTGTGTGTGCTTGCCATTATTAAATCTGGCAACAAGAAATGGTATTAAATCTGTATTTTTCATTAAATGTAATGACAATTTGTTTTTATTATGAAAAACTGTACTGAAAGTAAACATATATTGCAGCCAAACTAAGGTCATATAGACATACAGTATGCTTGGCTAAAATAAAGAAGTATATGCTGTACACAAGAGGGGGATCACTCAACCATGCTTCTGTATTAAATAATCAGTAGAAGCAACACATGTTAGTACCCTGTAAGGGTATACTGGGAAATGTTAAAAAAGAAATGTTTGATTGTTTTTACCATTTTTTTATATTTTCTAATTAAATTATTTAAAATTATATAATTAAATAATTATAATCTATTATAACTACACTGATTTACTGATCAAAAAGATTATGCGAAAAAGAAACACTCATGATACAAAATAGAAATTAGAACTTCAAACCAATTCCATTGAAAACAATACATTGTCTCAGCTTTTAGCATTTTTCTTTTGTGTGCTTACTAGGAAAAGCTTGTAGCTTATTTTTATTCATTTATGATCTGTTAGTAAATGATAATTGAACTAAGTAACCCTGTTTGTATTACTGCACAAGGTTTATATTATAATTCATTTCCTATTTTTATGAACATTCAAGTTTATGTTTACTAAATATTGCATATATTATTGCATGTCAGTGCTGCATTTTTTTAAGTTCTTAAATATTACTAAAAAGGAAAAGTTAATCCATAAAGTGATGTACTATGCAGAATTATCTTAAATCCTTTACTTAGTTGTTGGTAATATTTGAGTTTACTATGATCAAATGGAAAACAAATGTTTTATTAAAGCAAATCAATCATTAAACTATGAATGTTTTAGTTTCAACTTTTAAAGCTTAGCTTTTAAAGCTGACGAAATGAACAGTAAATGGAGAATCAAAATTGCTAAATGTAGTGCCATGGAAGCCACATATAGGTGTGTTTAGGCTCAAAATATAGTACAATAGAAGCCCCATATCGGTGTGTTTAGGCTCAAAATGTAGTGCCATGGAAGCCCCATATCGATGTGTTTAGGATCACAATGTAGTGCTATGGAAGCCCTATATCGGTATGTTAAGGCTCAAAATATAGTGCCATTAGAGGCCCAGACCGGTATGTTTAGACTCAAAATATAGTGTCATGGGAGGCTCAGACCGGTATGTTTAGACTCAAAATATAGTGCCATGGGCGCCACAGACTGGTGTGTTTAGGCTCAAAATGAAGTGCCATGGGAGGCCCAGACCGGTATCTTTAGACTCAAAATGTAGTGCCATAGGAGGCCCAGACCGGTATGTTTAGACTCAAAATGTAGTGCTATTGGAGTCTTAGACCGGTATGTTTAGGCTCAAAATGTATTGCCATTGGAGGTCTAGACCGGTATGTTTAGACTCAAAATATAGTGCCATGGGAGTCCCAAACCGGCATGTTTAGGCTCAAAATGTAGTGCCATGGGAGGCCCAAACCGGTATGTTTGGGCTCAAAATGTAGTGCAATGGGAGGCCCAAACCGGTATGTTTAGGCTCAAAATGTAGTGCCATGGGAGGCCCAAACTGTATGTTAAGCCTCAAAATGTAGTGCCATTGGAAGCCCAGACCGGTATGTTTAGACTCGAAATGTAGTGCCATGGGAGCCACAGACAGGTATGTATAGGCTCAAAATGTAGTACCATGGGAGGCCCAGACCGGTATGTTTAGGCTCAAAACGTAGTGCCATTGGAGGCCTAGACCGGTATGTTTAGACTCGAAATGTAGTGCCATGGAAGCCCCATATCGGTGTGTTTAGGATCACAATGGTGTGCCATGGAAGCCCTATATCGGTGTGTTTTGGCTCAAATGTAGTGCCATTGGAGCCACAGACTGATATGTTTAGGTTCAAAATATAGTGCCATGGGAGCCACAGACTGGTGTGTTTAGGCTCATAATGTAGTTGCACGGGAGGCCCAGACCGGTATGTTTAGACTCAAAATGTAGTACCATTGGAGGCCCAGACCGGTATGTTTAGACTCAAAATGTAGTGCCATGGGAGGCTCAGACCGGTATGTTTAGACTCAAAATGTAGTACCATGGGAGGCCCAGACCGGTATGTTTAGGCTCAAAATGTAGTGCCGTGGGAGTCCGAGACCGGTATGTTTAGGCTCAGAATGTAGTGCCATGGGAGGCCCAGATTCAAGTTATGGCTCAGAATGTAGTACCATGGGAGCCGCAGACTTTTGTGTTTAGGCTCAAAATGTAGTGCCATGGGAGGACAAGACCATTGTGTTTCACTTAAAATGTAGTGCCATTGGAGGACCAGACCATTGTGTTTCACTCAAAATGTAGTGCCATGGGGGCCCCAGACCTGTGTTTCATTAAACTAGATCACAAATCTAAATATTATCTGGCATACCAATGGCGGGTCCAGGATCTTTCTTTCAGGGCAAATCCTTGATCCGCCACTAGGGTGGGTGGGGGCAGCAGGTATCTAGTCATTGGTTTCAAGTGTTGACGGTTGAAGTAGAAGTTATTTATTTGGATTTTGACGATATTCACTATATTTATGCTCCCCAAAGGGACAGCTATTAATTAATTTTGTATAAATAGTTGCCGCCTTGTTCGATGTCTGTCCGTCAGACCACATCTTGTCTAGGACAGCACTTAAACTACAAAAGGTATCAACAAGAAACTTTGTAGATAGATAGATCTCATTGAGTCGAAGTACAGTGCCCAAGAAATATAACTCTGCATTGCCTAATTAAAGAGTTATTGTCCTTTGTTCATTTTTACACTTTGAACATTGTCCGGAACATAAGATACATAAGATATGAACAAGAAACCCTGTAGGTAATTCTATCTCATTGAGCAGGAGTGCAATGCATAAGCACCGTAACTCTGTTTTGCCAATTTTATTTGTTATTGCCCTTTGTTAATTTTTACACTTTGAACTTTGTCGGGGACATTACTCTGAAACTACAAGAAACATCAACAAGAAGTTTTGTACACAGATGGATCTCATTGAGTAGAAGTGCAGTGCACAAGAACTGTAAAGTCTCTGCCTAACCTATTTTTGGAGTTATTGCCCTTTGTTCATTTTACATACATATGCTTAGAGTGTTTGGGATATAACATGAAACAGACGGTTTAGACATTAATAAGATATATTTTTATTACATAAAAATGGACATTTTAAATATTGGCAAAGCTACAAAGCTTCTTCTTGATATCTCTTGTAGTTTGCCCGGACAATGTTTAAAAGTAAAAATAAACAAAGGGCAATAAATTCAAAATTAGTTAAGGCAGAGTTACGGTTTTATGCATTGCACTTCCACTCAATACAATATATCTACCTACGATCTTGTTTAAATGTTTTATATTTTCAGAGTTATGTCCCGGACAAGATGTGAATAAATTGACGGACGGATGAAGAGGGACAAAGCGGCGACTATGCTCTCCCTTAACGTTAACATATTTGAGGTAGCACCTTGACGAATTACATCGATTTGAAATCGATGCGTAACGCGCATATTATTTCCCTTATTTCTCGTTTCATTGGGCTAATGGAAAAATATTTTATATACTTATTTCATTTTTATCTTATTAATAACATCATCTTATAATGTAAACGAAAATAGGCCGTCAATAATTATGTTACTATAAATCAATTTTAATGGAACACTTTTTTTATATATTAAAGTTGATGATTCTGAAAACGTATCCCCCGTTAAGTGTAAAATCATGGACCAGAATGAGATTCAATAACTTAAAGTGTGATATGTTATTATAACGAATAACAGTAGACGTATTCTCAGACAACCTGGATAATTGACCTTAACTAATATCATTTTTCATGGAAGCCAATCCACTCAAAAAAATATTTTTAGTTAAAGTTATAAAAAATTATACTAGTCTTAAAGTTTGACCAGCAACACTTCAATCATTTTTTGTTCATGTTTTTCCAGTATAGGGACACTGTTTTTATGCTTTTTTGTTTACATATAACATAATTCACTACGAAATGTTTTATGTTCAATGTTATACTTGACATTGCGATATTTTCATACAACAAAAGGTTTGTCGTTTTTTAATGCCCTTAAATAGCTGATTGGACTAAATAAATTTCGTGAAATCGTATATAATCAGGAAACAAAAAACGAACATATACTTACATCTCAAAATCGTAATCTTCAAGTTACAGTGCAAATAATATTTGAATGAGCAAAATGATGGTCATAGTCTCTTTGGATCCACATGGATATATTTAAATGTTTAAACGTTAAAAACAAATACGTTTTATGAAAACTAGTATAAAAAATATGTGTTCGTCCCGTAGGTTACCGCATTTTATCTTTTATTTGACAATATACAAGTTTATGTCATACACAATTTTCTGGAGTGTATATCCTCTTTATGGTGTTTTGCAAGTCAGAACATGATTTCATTACATTAACTCACATAACGTTATAGACACGTCATTACCATCTGCTTAGAAAGGAAGACTTTATGTTAACAAATAATCGGGAAGTGATTACTTACCAACGGTCCAAATTTCTTGATAGTGACTAATTGGTTAAAAATAATTGCATAATTGCATTTTATCTTTGTTTTCTTACCTAAAATATAAAAAAATCTCTATAAAATGAAATTCATGGCTTTATTACACGCCCCGTACGTTACTCATGCACATGTTATTAAAGCAGCTGTCCTCCAGAATATACTAAAATATCATTAGTTACACATTTTTCAAAATATCTCTTCAAATATATAATAATTATAAAAATTGTTAGATATAAAAAAACCTACAGATATGTTTTTGCTTTGAAAACAGACAATTTGCTTTTCTGCTATCGGGATATTCCTACTATACACAACGGTACTGCGTTACTAACACAGTATATTATGCAAAGAAAATATATGTTTTACCAACGATTTGTCAACTGAATTAAGGGGTCAGTAATAATATATTTCTCCACTGAACATAACTTAACATGTATTTACTGGTGATTTTATATGTTTTCATTTTTTGAGCATCCGGAGGACAGCTGCTTTAAAACGAGTAAAAGATATACGGTTTAAATATTTGGTTAGTAGCATTATAAACAAATTGTGATTATATATTTCTATATTAAGAAGTTACGTGCGATTTATTTTGTAGTGGAAAACAATTTATCGTTGTATCATTGAACAACGTCTTTTGAAATGTCCTGTAGGGTAAACAACAAAATATCTTTTCACTTGACTATTTAATAAAGAAGTTAATGTACAGTTGAGTACCAGCAAACAACATTTTAATAATGAGTATAATGTTAAAACTAACTGCATCATTATTTCTACAGCTACTAGTATTTCTTCAACTAAATGTAATTCATCGCTTGAACATAACCTTTAAAGGTCACAGCAACGCACAAGTGGTCATATACTACTTCATTTTTTCTTGTAATTTAACACATATTATCAATGTGCTAATTATAATGCGTGTTTCTTTTGCACTAAACAAACGAAAGTTGAACCATCACGCGGTCAAATCTTCAGCGATTAATCATTCATTTGTTTTTCTCAATCAATAACATCAAGAAGGTTAACTGCGAAATTATGTTCCATTTCCGTTCAGCATCATTGAGGTAAAATTCTAAATAAATGTCCGTACACTGTTTTATATATCGTTTTAAATAAAGTATTATCAACTTATTTTGTATATAAAATATGTAATAAACATTTAAGTAAATGAAAACAAAGGTGTCACATACGAGACAAGCATGCATAACATACGGGACAACTGTAAATCATAGTGTCCCATTACTGTGCTGACTGATACAGGTACATGTGTTCTTTGACAACTGGTATATATATCTTAAATAGCTGATTGAATAGTACAAAAATCAATTCAATGTTAACGATGAAATCTGATTTCTTCTTGGGTCCTTGGTCTATCGAAACGTATTTTTTCTATTTTCCAAAACTTGCGGTTCTGGAATTTTGTAAACATCTGCATTTGTTCAAATTCGCTATTGGAACCTAAAAATAACATTTTTATGATAGACAAAAATAGGTGATAGGCGTTAATTTGAACGGTTATCGTCCTGTATGTTACAGGACTCTGTTTTAACAATGTTTCTCCTCTATTGTAAATTTCTCAGATAGCCTTTAGAATCTCCATGCTCTAATATAAAAGATACGAACATCTAATGGTCATTTTGCATGTAATTGTAATCAGAATTTTAAAAAAGCAACACAATGTCAAACAAAAACCCTGGGGTCAATTTATTAAATGATTTTTTTTTCAAAACGTATTTTAAGTTAAACTTTACATTTTGAAGTAAAATGAGAAAGCTTTAAGCGTCGTAAAATGTAACATAAAAATAAGCATAGAAATATTAAAAATACTTTTGTAAGATATAAGATGCATTTCAATCGCACAAATATCGCTTAAGAAATGACAAGATAATGTGTATCAATTTCAATGTCTAAAAAACAATCACAGTTTTGACGTCGAAGACGACTTCATTTTTGGAGTACGTTTCATATTATTTGATTAAATATAACTGAATGTATGCATGTTCCATGTATAAAAATAAATCAACATCACTATACAGAAAATATCACACCCACAATAGGTGTCAAATAAGGAGATCCTGCAAGCAGCATTTTATGTTTATTATTCCTTAACGACTTTATTAAAACATCAACATAGACAATGCAGTTGTATTATCATTAGGACTAACTTAACTATTTATGTTACCATTCGCTGATGATGCAGAAGTATTCGCATATTCATCAGAATCATTACAAATATACTAAATTCAAGACTAGTGTAGCATTTAGGGTCTTAAATTTAAAATAAAAAATTATGCTCTTTGAACGTGGTCGGCGCACATCACATGATACTTACATAAATGGTCATAAAATTAAAATAGTCAAGTCATTCAAATATCTTGGAGTTCACCTTTTCAAAAATAATAATTGGAAAAGAACACAACAACGAGTTGCACAGCACGCATCTCACGCTTTACACAATATGTTCATCATACTCAACCAAACAGACTTACTCATATCTGAACAAATCAAGCTATACAACACTTTGGTTGTACGGCGCCGAAATGTTCGGTTTTCACGAATGCAAAGACATTAAAGCGCATATCCCAACATTATAAAATGAAATGCCAGCAAAGGATTTAAAAACACAACATATATAGTGGGTAACATTAAAGTACATTATTATTATTAACTCGCGCGACGCTATTTTGACTAGACTCACTCATTCTCTTTTTATCGGCCAAACCATGTCTGGAGTATATACGAGTATATGCAATGTTTACAGCTTCAATTTATATGGAGTTATTTTTAAAGTGACTTTATTTGTTCTACAGGGCATTTGCTTTATTATATCACAAACGGTTATCAAATACTATTTGTTACATCTTGAAATAGGTGATGACATGACCCAACCCCACTTAAAGCCCTGTTCCAACCCTTAATTGTTGAACTCAACATGCTCATAGTTTTAATCAGGTTTAAACAGGCATTATCACTGCAAAATACTGAAATACCAAACATCATTCATTTTTTAAGAGTCATAATAAGAATATGCATAAACATATTAATTTTGCTTTTATATTTTGTCCTTGAAAATTGTGTTTTTTTCGTGACCATGAAAAAAAAACACAGAAAAAGTAACACAGGCATTGCTATCTTTGAAATTATATTGAAATTTGAAAGAAATAGGATAAAATGTGTTTACATACATTTCATTTGCCTCCTTGGCATATCGTTTCACTTGCGTAATGTGCTTTATTCCAAAGAATAGTTTTATATTTCATTTTAGTAAAACTAATGCACACATGTGTTTTACTGAATATGTTTTGTCAATATAATGTATAATATGTGATGTCACGTAAAGTTCACTGCAGAAAAGTGTTATACTGCAATACCAACAAAATTTCAACAATCAACATTTTTTCAGTGTGCCAAAGTACAAAACATTTTTATATGAATATGCACTATACGTCCGGTGCAATAATTGAGCCTTTTCAGTGAAAATAAAAAATCGCCATTTCTTAAGCTAAATTTGGACGATATAATGAGAATGAGTGATCTAGCAAGATGCGCGTCGAAGGGAATTCCGTTATATTTATAAGCCGGGAAATCCTTCCAGGACCAGAGGACGCGCGTATTTGTTTTACATTTTTCAAACGACACCAATGAATTTCAATAAAATTCAAAGAAGACTGCTGTTTATTTTTATTTGTTTTGATTTTGGCAATTGCAATCAACCAAGACTGGGATTGGAGCTTTAAAGGAGGGATCCGAATTTAAGGGTAGGCATGCATGTCTTTGTATTTTCTTTATAGTTATCACATATCTAAAATCATTTCTGGGAAGTCAAACAGTTTAACTCCTTTAGGCATCTACTTTTGCAACTTTGGATGAACTGGTTGTCATCTTTGGCTTCAGAACAATACGTTAAATATAGTTGAATTGAAACTTTAACAGGTAAATGTCGCAAAAAAATCTCTTTTATTTCTTCCGTTTGTTTCAAACATGTACTGTCATGAAGTGACTGAAAAATGTCATCAGGTATACTGTCATTATTTCCACAAATGTCTATCGTCGAACTTTCAAAATGTTTTTCTAATACTTTCTTAATCTGTCCTTTGCCTAAGAAACCAAAGAAATCGCGTATGAATAGACACAAAGTGTAGTCCGTAGGGTTGGCTATCTCACAAACTGTCTTACTAAGTGTTATCATGGCGTGATGGCACGACGACGGAAACATCTCCAGCCTCTTATTGCACAATACTGAAGGCATAATTTGAGCTTCGTCTTTTTTTATAAATCTCTTCACCAGCCCTACATTCGATTTACTTATCAAAATAATTGCAAGTGCTGATAAGAGTACTGGTTCTTCATCTTTCCGATTAATAAATTGTGTTATGCATGCCACCATGCTTTTTAGTGAAACATCCGGACATGTGTGGCATAAACGTTCTATTTGCATACACCGACTATTAAATGTTGATTTATGTCCGTCTATAATGTGTTTTAAATAAGCTCGGAACCCTGGTTGGGTCGATTTTTCTTCAAAAAGACAAATGTCCCTATGCACGTCATAAGTTTTTACTGTTATTGGATCACTGGTAAAGTCATGGTATGTTATCAACCAATCATTTACCGTTATATTATAATAATAAAAACTGCCTGCGCTCATTTGATCAAGAGTAAGTTGTACTGAATATAATCCGTCCGAACCGCATTTATGAAGTTCTCTATTCAAGGCACTGGTATAAGAACTCCTTATATAAGCTTTCACAACATTCTTTTCTTTCGGAATGTAAACTGCAATTTCCTTTTTTATGGCAACCTGAAATGTTAAAAAAAAGAGTTAATAACAATGTATAATGTGAAAGCATTGCTTGACAACGCATATATTTAAAATCACTTAATATTCTGTAGGAAAGAATAATCATTTTATATGTGTAATATTGCGCGGGGCTCTGGGACCGCCTCACGGGAAGTCCATCTTTTGTCTGAATGTTTGATTGACATCTGCTAAGTATGGAGAAATGCTTTACGGTATAAATTTAGAAAAAACACGTGTTATCATACTTAACAATTGTTTACATTTTCCATTTTGATGCGTATTGAAAAGACAGAAGCTTGAAGGCTATAATAGAACAACAATCAACATTTTTGTACTAAATACACTGTACATATCATAATCTTAATATCTACACTGAAAAACATTTTCTAAAACATGGTTTTTACGTATGGACAAGGGTCAGTAAAATGTGTATTAGTTTATTAGCGCTGGAAACATAGTTTGTTTACAACTGCTTACAATAATATTCGATCGATTGTTTACAAGCGCTTTCGGCATTCGCCGCATTGACTCGGTGGTATAACCTCGTCGGGATATTCTGACCAGTAAACCATAACAATAACACGCTTGTATTGATGTGAATAGGGGTAGCGGATTATAAACATAAACCCTAATATATCAATTATGTCTTTGTGTATTCAACTAGGATGTCATTTTTCGCAATTACCTGATAGTGTAATGCTAAGCATTACGGCGTGCCATCCCGGCGACTAGGGTTCAAATACCTTTTTTTATAAATATTTTCTGTTACAAATCTGGTTCAAACAGTTTTCAGGAAAGCTTGCTTATTTCGTGTCGTAATGGGTCTTGCCACTTGAACATGTGCTAAATACATTTTTAGCATATTGCGAAGAGTGTTTTATCCTTCAAATATTGACTCTCAATGTCAATTATCAGAAATATTTATGGCATTGATGAAAACTTATAAATTAAACCATATTGAAAAATTAACTTTAAAGTTAAATTGAAAATAGATTTGTTATTACACAAATGTTTATATTTATATTTCATATAAATTACAAAAAGTCATAATAAAAAATATATACGGTAACTGTTCCGGTGTTGAACCTTTGCCCATAAAATTAGACAATCAATCCTGTTAAAAATAAGTCAACTGTTTAGCCCACTGAGCCATTTCATGTGTGTGACAATGATGGAACAAAAAATGTATGATTTAAACTAAACTGCCGATTACGCAAACCTTTAAACTAGGTCAATTATGGTTGAATATTGATACACCTGTTGACCTGAATGGACCCAACCTCAATAGCCCGACTGGGTTATAAGCAAACTGCGGTGACGTAGTCTGTCACATGACAATTGTAAACACGCTTTGGAAACAATGGCGACTAGAAAACGAAGTCGTAGACAAGCTACGTAGTCTGTTTTATGCCGTTGATGTCATCAATACCTGTTTCTTTGCTATATTTAGATATTTGGTTATCCATTCCGATAATCACCGAGTCTTCCCCAATTATTATCGGTAAAATACGATGCTGTTTGATCAGTCAGAATGTAAACAGAGCAGCAGTTGAAACAAATCGTTCTATGTATAGGTTAACTTTACGCATTGAGACGTGACCATAACCCCGGTTAGCTTATGTTCATCAAAATAGGTAAAGTATTGGAAAGGTAAAGAGATTTAACCTATCTGAGTTATACACAGATGATAAAGACACAGTGTATATACTATACTGGCAACGCCACAGCCATGTTAAATCGTAGCTCAGTCGGTTAGCGCGCGGTGTTGATTTTTTCCCATTTGTCACGGGTTCGAGTCCCACAAGGGAAACACGTTTTTCAAGTTGCGAAGATTGCATTTATGTTTAAAATTTCATATTGATGTAAATCTTTTCTGTTTTATGTGGTTTTACTAATTAAAATTTATATTACGCAAATATAAGAAAAAGAAAAACATTGACAACAAAACACACAAACAAGAGGGCCCAAAGGGCCCTAGGTCGCTCACCTGAGGAAAAGGTCAAGGGTCAAGGTGAAGCCATTTACAGAGGACCAATAATAAACCAAATATTGGTAGAGGACTTCTAGATGATGCTATAT
>Ga0224511_10001204_pt1 | contig 15056 bp, 8 predicted proteins | sample SF_May12_sed_USG_2_FD_169988 | JGI IMG/M metagenome (GOLD analysis project Ga0224511, IMG submission 169988) | Sediment microbial communities from San Francisco Bay, California, United States - SF_May12_sed_USGS_8_1 | ecosystem: Environmental > Aquatic > Marine > Sediment | place: USA...
ATGTATAATTAGAGGAACCGATGTGTAAAGATGTTAGTATTTTGTTACAAAAGAAGCATTAACATTCCTTATCAGAAACAAAAACGCACCATACTGAGACTTTAAAGACAGACAGTTTTTATTCTTATAGTAGTATTTTTTCATGGTATATTTATAATGTGTAGTAAGGTGCTATATTCGAAGTTACTGAAACTGATTTCAGACGCACGACTGGAACAGACACTGTGGTTATCACAGGAGTCGTAACAACAGTGAGATGGGTAATTATAACTGCAATCACGCAAAAAAGCGCAGTTTAAAATGGACATCTACGACAAGTTACTTTTAAGATAAATCCGGAAAATACACTGCGGATTACAAAGAAGTCGTACCTGCACCGATGTGTTTATTAAAACTACGCAAAAAATAGTTCAATGGACCATGGACATATACATAAAAACAACAAAACAATTGCATTTGCTCTTATTTTATATAGAACAGCAACGTGTTTTCTGATTTACATTTTAGCTTGCCAAAATTGTATAGCATTACACATAAACATTTTGTGCCTCCAATAAATAATAACTTGCAACACATTCGTAAACATTTAAAAACTATATTATATTGCAACGAAAAGCAGGTCACAATTTAAAAATAATTAAAAAGTTGTTGACTGTTCAGAACGTCAGAAAGAAGACAAATTTGTTAGAAGCCTGAACACCGTGTTCAAAACCACACAGTGGGTATCATATGGCGTCCAGGCTAAGATAGAGGGATAGACAAAACAAACGTTAAGTGGGAGATATGGTACATCTGTAAAAACATGTTGGCAATCCGCTTGGTTAAATTTTATCTAGCATATATCATTGTCAAGACTTCCTTTTAATGCACCGTAAGAAGGTCGAGGAATAAAAGCCAAAAAAATGAAACCTCTACCACAAAACTTAAATCACACTCAGAGAATAAAATATTTGCGTCCTATTACAGAGACGTAATGTATCGCAAATGTATGTTAGAGAGACAAAACAGCAAACTAAAGATAATGATCGTTTCTAAACAAACCCAGATTTTAAACACAATTTTATAAAGTATTGGACAGTAAAAGTGTACACGATCTTCCTTAAACCATTTTATATTACTTTTTAACAATATGGAAAATCTTCAATTAAGTTACTACTGTTATTTATTAGTCAAACGTCTTCTTTTCTTGCGAATGATTACATAAACATAGCGGTCATAACGGAGAAAAGGAGAACGCCCAGAAGAGCGGTCAGCTGGGCGGCCCCGCTACAGGTGGCGGCAACGGTGAGGGTTAGTGGGATGGCTCCACTTGCAGTTGAAGCTCCAGTTCCAGTAGCGGTGGCAGTCAGAGTCAGGCCGTATGTGTGTCCGATTGTTGTACTCAGAGCGGTGCTTCCGACAGACAGGACACCGGTTGAGCTAGCCAAGGAGAAAGTGGGTGCATCGGTTCCTACAATCAGAAAAATTTAATTGGTCTGGATAGTTATATCGCCTAAAAATCACTTAATAATATTGTATTAGCATATGTCTGAAAAAGATTAGGTTAGTGAATGAATTATGAACACAACAAAACGTTTGGGCTGTTAAAATTTCATTCGGGCTATGAAAAATTTAATTTAAATAGCCCGAAGGGCTATAGTCTTAAAATAATTAACGCGCAGACTGAGTGGGCTTGCTATTTCAAGTATGAATATGTGCGTTTACCTGAAAGAGTGTAGGTCACGGTGTCAGCAGATTGTTTGTCACTTACGGTCCAGGTTCCTACCACTGAGTCTAAAGCAGAAATAAGTGTTTGTCATTACATGCCTCTGACCAAAAATAGCGGAATCTAAATATATATTATATATTACTTTAGCAAGCAAAATCATGGCATTAAAACAAGAGAATGTCTTATGAAGTGTGAAACTTTAAAGATTATGATAAACGTCTCTGAAACAAAAGTTTTGTTATAAAACTTAAATAAAATATAAACACCACATTTTTGTGATAAAACAGTAGAAATAAAAAATGCATAGAGTAACAAATATCACAATATAAAATATATATTTATTGTTTGTTTTTAATGAAATATTAACTGTATAGTGACACTTTATGTCCGTTTGTACAGTGTGTTTGATTATGACATTTTAGTCTATAAATAATAATAAGAAATCATTTGCATTAGATCATAATTGTTCTTAACAGATATAGACTCGCATTATATTGTGTTTATACAAAAGATAAATGACCAACACTTCTAATTATGAGTCACATCAATGTTAGCAATTTGCTGAGTGAATACTTCTATTTAAAGTCGTACAATCATAATATATCATTCGTGTTATGGAATCTTACTTGCTGCGCCCCCAGCTACAGCACAGCCCGTCAGTGTGGTCGCTGAGAACTCCAGCTTGTTGGTGATGGTTACAGTCACAGTGACTGTTCCTGTAGCAGCGAGGCTATCGGTAGCACTTGAAAATAAAAAATATTCCTGGTATAAATCAAAAGTGTAGGTACTATAACCTATTAAACTTCTTACAATGTTCTAAACTAAATGCTCCGAGTGACCAAGATTGGGTGTTTGCTTTATACCTAACAACTACAGAAGTAACCGATGTTTATGTTCAAATAAAAAAAATGCAAATCCATATTTAGCATCATAACATGCATGCCAACCAAAATGCCCAAGAAGATAAAAAAAGTTTATTACAGTTCGTATAATTTTCACTCTGTAAATAAAAAAATTGTTTTTGCTATTAACCTGTGGTAAATAATTATCTATGTATAATTTGCTTTTTAGGTGGGGGAATAAAGAACTGAATTGAACATAATCGACATCCAGTTATATATGCAGGTGACAATTGCTTACCAACTATAAGTTTGTGTTGTTGTTTTATTCTACTCTAATGTAAGTGCTAATCATATTGATTCAAACACTGAAAGAAATAAAATCTTAAAGTATTTTCTTATTTAATCTAAATTTGAAGTTGAAAATATGCTTCAAAAAGAGGTAACAACCCTTGACTTAGATCGGGTATTTCACGAAATCTTAAATCAGAACTACAAATAGTGAAAAGGGACAACAAGTGACGCCTCAAATGAGCGTCATTTGAAAAATAATTTTATAAGGTGGGGACTGAAACAAATATTTAAACTAATTAATAAAGATAAACAGCATATATTTTTTACGCATAAGTGAAAACAATAATGGTTACCAACACTGGGAACTAAACTTTAAGAAAGAAATTAACTGGATATCTTATAATAATAGTCATCAATCAATACACAAAAATAATGTTAAACACTTTAGATATAAAGTTCTTCATAATAAACTAGCAACAAATAAGGACCTTTTGAAATGGAAAATAAAAGAAAACCCTTTATGCTATCTGTGTTACGATATTCGAGACACTCACCATTGTTTTTGCATGTCCTTACAATAAACCTCTTTTTTGGATTTTGATAAACAATGCATTTAATATATGCAACATCAACAAGCCTATAAACTTGAAAACATTATAATTAGCTACAAATATCAAGATAAAATTAACGATATATTATTAACGTCATATTATGGCACGCTACCTACTACATATACAATACATACGTTTTACGTGATGTAAGAATAAGTAGATTTGACATAAATTGTAAAACCTTCAAGCAAGATCCTTTATTTTTAAGATTAATCCAGTATTCGGTCCCAATACATTGGTGGGGCTGCCTGGCTGGTCAATATAATGCCATCGGGCCCGCAGTGAGATTCACTATTTCTTAATTAATGAATGAGTGTTGTAAGTCAACCGTTATGGCACAAATGGCGTAATATAAGTTTTATGTCGGCTCTGTTGTTTTAGTATTAACAGACCTGGCTAAGCTATCTAACTCTACAATTATATTCCATATCGTCCTACCTCACAACAAAAACGTATTTTGCAGCAGTCTCATAGTCAAGGGACTTTCCTGTAGCAACGTTAATTGCCCCAGTGGTGCCCAAAACCCCGACCGAGTCAGTGCTTGAAACCAGGTTGTAGCTTGATATAGTCCCACCAGATGTGGCTGTTGCTTGAAATATCTGAGCTCCAACAGCCACAGACCCTTCTACCACTGCCGACGCAATCTCTATATTCCCAGATGCAGTGGTGATAGCTGGTGTCGGCGAAGTCCAACCAGTGATTGCAGCATCTGTAAAACGTTTTGTTTGAGAACTTTGTTGACATTTATTCAAGAAACATAATGCGAAAGGGCGTAAAAATAAATTATTTATTTTTTCATTTAAGCCTAGATTTGATGAGCTTGTTAATGAAAAGGAAACATTCAGGTGGTGTTGTTTACCAATTTTTCATGTTCTACGGTTAGACATTTTGAGTCATGGAGCCAATATCTAGCGAATTTTAAGGAAATCTGATTGATTTATTTTGAATTCCTAAAATCTCGAAAACAGTCTGCGTATCTATCGCGAAATTTGAACACGGTGCATGTTTCTCTTTAAATGATTCACTCCACACGTTTAACCATTGTATTTGCATTATGTTTGAACATAAATACTCAATATGTACAAGGGCTGTAACAAATAAAAAGAAATCGGATCCGAATCTAAACGAGGTTTCTTGCACAATTTCGGATCCGGATCCTATAATTCATGAAAACGTATAATATAAATGTAAAAATACTAATTATAGACCATTTTTGTGTTAAAAACAGTACTATTACCCACCTTTGGTTGGTATATGACTTACAAATATCACACAGTTGTAGCTGGCGAAATTATCATTTTACAGACCTATTATCAGAATAAGACTTGCGTAGGTTATCCCTTGATCATTCTTGTTGAAAAAAACCCAGACCATATGCACATTGCATGTGCATGCGCATTCTTAAGTTCAAAACTCCAATAAGGTTTTGCAGATTTATTCAACTTGGATCGGGGTATGTTTTTCTCGGCTTCCCGAAATTAGTGTATGTAACAAATAGAAAAAATAATCATATCCTAAGATAGATTATTGGGATCATTGTTCGTAAACATCTACGTGGCCTGGTTGTCTAATTCTATCTGATAGTACATTTTGTACAGTTGAGTTTTGATTATTGCGTTTATTTTATGATTTCAATTTGTTTTCGCACAACGGTCAATGAGTTGATGTTATAAAGAAAGAAACTTGTGACACATCTGTTTGTAAAGAAGAAACATTTAGAACCGAAGTTCCGTCTTTCATAGTGTTTAAACCCGTTATACTTGTAATTCGTTTTTTGAAGTAAATATATAGATGGTTTCTGTAAAAATATAATTAAATTATAACTTTTTTCAGTCAGTGAATATTAAACCGTGACACTGACATAGATGTCATCCACACAACAAACAACACATACATATATATATATTCGTACTAACCTGTTACGGCGAAGATGGCGAGAGCCACAAAGGCGCAGAGTACCAGCTGATTCATCCTTGTAACGGAAACGAGAAGTTCTTCAAGTGGATCCAGGAGCCTACACCGTCAGTGTTCAAGTGGCCACGAATTTATACATATTCGTATCCACGGGATCCAAAGTAACTACAACAAACAAACGTCACCCCACAGATGAACAATAGTCTGATCTTATAAATCGGATGGGGTTTGTGCAATTAAAAGCTTAAGGTTAACTATTTGCATAATAAAAGTGCTGCAGTGATCTTTGCAAGATATTCAACAAATAGGCGTCGAGAACGCCATCCACTTATACAAAGGTGGGCGTAGATTTGAATGACGACCATGTAGCTTGAGTTTGACTGATGTTTTGAGAACTCCCTGAACCCCTAGCTGTATTCATTCAACGAGCTTTGACCAGTTCTTATGACTGTCCTTGTATAACCATTTAATATGGCATTGTATTTGTGTGCATAACAGTGCAAAACTAGAATAATCTAGAACCCAACGAAAGTACAAAGTCTGTGTTTGCTTTGTTTGCCTGGTGGCCCAGGATCAGCTGCGTTAGCTTTTTGAAGGCTGAAGTATAGCTAGTTGGATTAGCAGTATATTTTACTTCATCATTGAAGAGTATCGTCAGACTGCCCAGATCAAATTTTGTTCTTTTTTATCCATGAAACACAAAGTTTTTTCGACATCCAAAACATAATTATGCAACATCCAAGTATTTATACAAATGTACCATGGGTGTTCATCTGGGTTAAAGGGTTTTTCCATACGTATACGTACGTATAATAACCAACATAACACAAGCAGAAGGCATTTATCGCTCGACAACCGGAGGAAAAAAGATTGTGTAATTGTTGTTGTAAAGCTATTGTATTGAATAACATGCAATCTACAAACAAACAAAACTTAGCACTTAATCTAAACAGAATTGATTAGGAGAGTCGTCAACGTTTGTCGCGGGGTAAATGTACGGTACAATTAAAATCGAAAACAAATAACCCACGACATGTGTAATGAATAGTAGACAGCACTGGCACACTTTAAATACACTGCGTATAATATGAACATACGAGTAAAGAAAGGGAAAAACATACATTAATCTGTAAAAAATATTAGTTAAAAATGTGGCCTTTTAGTGTGTATAATACTAACTGACGACATATTTTTCTACAGGAGCCTTTCATTACTAGCTGGATTAGAAATATGGGCTCAAGAGAGTTAACGTCTTTGCCTTCCATTTGACCTGGTTACATAGTCTGTGTATCCGAAATCACACAATTAGTACTAAACTGGACAGGACATTCTAAATAATAGACATTTTTAATTTCATAATCACTCCTATACATTTGGCTTAACAAATAGCCACGATAGTATTAACACAAACACACACAAACACTTTTTTCTGGAGATCCACATTATATTCTCCACCGTCAATCGGATAGCAATGAATTCCTGTAGGAGGACCTTTTTACGTAAATAAATAAGCCATCAAGTTATATTTATTCACTTATTTGTGTGGGACATTTGACATTCTCGCATATTTTCAGTAATATACTGAATGATTTTGTTTTAATTACGACATATCCGATACCATAGATGTAGGCATTTTAAGGCCCAAATAGTCGTATTGTGTTATAGTCTGCATCGTCTGTCCATCCGTCTATATTTCTGCCCGTTAGCAAGTGTGTGTTTGTACAATAACCTTTTTCATTCTCACATTTAGTCAATGTGTCGTTCTCAGTTTCCAAGTCCGTAGTTCAAAGGTCAAGCTCACCCTTCTGACAAATGTCAAATAGGCATCCAAACCACAACATTGTTACTAATAATTTATACTCGCAATTAACTTGTCACAACTCATTCCCACACAGAGACGATGTTTCGCACACTGTTCCCTGGTCCCTAGCTCGAGGAGCAATGTCATCAAAGGGAGAGGAGGAGGGGGAGGTTCAAATAAGTGCCCAAAACGTTTCCAAGCCAAACTTTTGTTACTTTTAGTTCGATATGCAAATTACGTGCTACGATTCATCCCCACATTAAACGACGTATTGCACAATTTCCGTAGCTCAAACGTCAAGGTCCCTCTGGGATAAAAGATCATATAGAACTACAACTTTGTTACTTGTTATATGATAACTTGCCACAATTCAACCTTACAATGAGGCAATGTGTCGCGCAGGTCCATAGCTCAGATGTCAATGTCACCATGGGATTAAATGATGAAAGGGAAATCAGAAGTCTAAACCACAACTTTGTAACTGATAGTTGTTGTTTTTTTTGCAAAACCGTCTTACCATTATGGTGCAACTCATTTGCTGCAATTGATCTGATCTACAAGTTTCTGATCTATTTTTATATAATAATTGCAGATAACAAATGCTTAACGTTTCAGTATAAATCAGGTTGCTCAAATGCATTTTTAATTCAATCAAAATGTTTGTTAACTCTATGTCAAGTCAAGGTCTCAACTGATTGTTACATATGTTTTGGTATGCGTGCAAACAATGTCAAACCATAACAATATGAATTGAAGAGATGTTCAAAGAACAAATGTTGTAAACAATGTAGATATGTCAAGTTTAAGGGCACCATGACAAAATGGCCCGTACTAACACACAGGGCAAACACACGTACAACACTATGACGCAACATACATTTTCTCCAAGAAATGTTGAGTTACCGCCTTGGTACGGTCAATGACTTTCATTGGGAGTTTAAACCAGTTTAAGGCTATAGCAAACCTCACGATTTCTCAACATTTTTGGAGAAGAAAACGAAAGAAAAAAATTCATTTACTCTCTCCAACCAGATTGAAACTGTGTGGTAATATAGCGTGTTGTTTACTCAACAAAATAGCAACGCGTGAACAAAAGATGACAAAGCCCCACAATAGATGGTTTCATTTTTCGAGATCGCTCAATGCTCACGTCAGATCGCGGCACAATTGGCAATTGTTCTGTGTCGCTGTGGGATATTATTGAATGCGTTTGTAAGAGAATGTTAACAACTTAATGGTATGCTGATCTTAATAAGTATAGCGGAATAGAATAATACGACACTAGCAGTATAAGATATGCAATTGTGTGCATTGTTAATAAGACATGAATACCTGAGTGGTACATGTTGTGTACTTAATGGTAAAGTAGTTTTGTTTGCCACGACCAGTTTGGGGGCATAACGATTTGCTCTTATACGGATTTATGTAACCAACGATTCGTGTCGCACCAGCTGTAAAAGCTATTGCTTAATCTGTATAGCTATGCTACTTAAATATATTAATACGAGAACATGCGCACCTGGGGGTTTAGACCCCCTATATTCAATGTCAAGGTTATACTACAAGTATCAAATGTCCATTCCAAGGTCAGTGTAAAGTAGTGGAACCATCCGAATTCTACTATCGCATCTCTATTACTAGTTAGTATTGCACTATACATACCATGATAGTTTGTGGTGGATAATATGATACACTTTTCAACACTAAGTGGTTGTCCAGTATTACGTTTTTATCTTGCCCAAACCTTTTAAGGCACTGATTTTATTTTTAAAAATCTGATTGTATGACTTATTCCGTAAAATGGGCCTTTCCCCAAATTTTAATCAAAATTATTTATATCTGATCATGGTCCATTTTTATACAACTGATTAGCGATAGTTGAAAATCTGAGCTAGTAAATGAAAAAGATCATTCTTCCTGTTTGTGACAGACGTTACACACAAACAAAATGCAAGAAAGGAAAATATAGACAGGGGGGAACTAAAGTTGTACAGAACTGTGCAATGCATTAGAATGAAATTTGGTACAAACTAGCGTTATCATAATTTCCTATCCGATTGTCATACATGTACCTAGAGCATGAGCGACGAAAACAGCAATATAACGCAGTATATCATTTGCAGCAGGGTCAAGTGTACTTCAATATTGTAAAATTATTTACTCCGTTCATATTTATAAATGTATTGTAATATACATGAATAGTATCTCACAACATAAACTCTCAGTATCACTATACTGTACCAAAGAAAATTAGCTATGAGTAGCAAATCAGCACAGTCTGTTTTGCAAAAGTACACTGATATCAGGTAACACATTAGTTTGAATGACATCTATTCAATAGAGCTGATTATCGTGTTCATTGTTCTTATTCAATAAACACACTAGTAATCATATGTTACAATATTGTAATACTTTGTAATGCATCTTTGATATCATCACAGAAACATTTAACTTCACAGAAGTACTGCAATATGATCTAAACCCATTTATGTCTTCAAATAATATAACTGAGTTGTATTATTTACAGTCGCAATTCGTTCTAGTTGAAGTTAATATTCAGTTTTGTTGAAATGCAATATGCTTTCAATATAATATCAATATCATCTATTAACATTTTATACAAAGCAAACTGACAAGAGAACCACGAATTTGCATGGATGTCTATTGCACTGTCATTCTTCAATTGATATTGGTCTTCTATAACGCGAAATTATTCATTTAATGGACACATCCGCAACTGTCAATCATGATCATTTATAACAGTACATGGTCAATTGTAATCCAATAAATTATGATTATATTGTCAGGTGACAATCTGACCTAGAAAACACAAAAAAGCATATTCCCTGTTTGTGATAAACGTCTTCACAAGCGCATCTAGTGCACTGAGAGGAGCTTGGAAATTTGCGGAACGGTGCATGTCCAGCGGCTTATAGCTACAATTGTCAGATAGCTTTATGTCCTATTAACACAACAGAAAAATACTGTATGTGTGTGATACATGTCGTACAAGAATTAAACATTACAAGAAGAGGGTAGTTTTAAAACAAGGCGTGCGGAACTATGCTATCCGTAATACGTCATTGAAAGATAACAGTACATTTCATGGTTTGCTGTAATTACGGTCCTTGGATTTTTCCACTTTCATTCATATTTTTATTATAATGATTTCATCAAGAAAAGTTGAGTAACCGCCTTTGTATGGCCACTAACCACCATTGGGTTGTTTAAACTAGTTTTCCGCTATAGCAAATCTTACAATTACTCAACCTTTATTGAATAAAAATGAAATGCGTTTACTCTTTCTACCCAGGCCACATAGAATGTGATCAAAAATATTAGAGACAGTAGCATATGTTAACATATGTACAACTGTGATGTAAAGTATATTTTGCATGTACATATTTATTAGAAAAGTTGGCTTCTTGCATGAAATGCCTTAAATGCCTTATTTACAACGAACACAATACTTGTATCTAATAAAAATGTGTGTCCTTTTTATTTAAAAATGCACCAACAATACCGGGTATCTTTAAATCCAAAGGGTACGTGTTCCTACTTATTTGGTTAACCATGCTATCTAGTATAGCACACAATTTCTTAAACGTTAAAAAATAAATAGCCATGTTAATAAAGCAAAATGTGACTGTGTTATTAAAATATTTAGTCTTGACGTATCAACTTTTGTAGTTTAACAAATCAAGTAGCTTACTTTGTTACTTTAGGAAATTTTAAAATGAGTACCTTCAGGCAAAAAATATGCTTGCTTATGGAACGCCAAATCTACCTTTTATAATGCATTGTTGTTGTTTTTCTAAAATAGTAAGTCATAATGGACAAAAGACACGTCGTTGTTGACGAAAACCAAGACGATATGTACAGTTAGGGGCTGTTATGGTCAAATTACGTATCGTTGTGCTAAACGTAAATAACGTTGTGGACAAAAGGTTGGTCAGCATGTCATTACACAATTACATCTGATGATGACGACTAACAATTTCGGAATATTGGTCCGTAACATAATGGCTAACATGTCGTCCATAAAATGTATAATTAAAGCTTAGCGACTCATCAGTTGTTCAGAACTACCTTCCCCTTTTGTCCACATCGATCTTTAAACTGTGCACAAGGACTTGCCTTGTGTCTAGAATGACATATAAAATGACATGATTTTGGTGGTAAACTTTTATACCCTAACAACTTGTAAAAAAACTTGTTAGTTGTACGTACTAGCTAGACTTGCGCCAAAGGATTGCAGTTAGAGCATAAATATACGTACAATGCAGATCACATACAAGTTAACGATAACACCACATACGTGCATATAACATCTTTTTTGTCCATAACGACTTCTAAACTACACATAACTAGTTACTATTTGTTCTTTAGGAATCGTCTTTTGCCTATTACGACTTATACTTTGAGAATAACAAACGTTTTAATATCATTATATTATGGCGGATGAGGCGTTCCATACTTGATGCTTTACGCACTTGTTGTACCTCGTGTATCATCTTTCACATCAGCTTGCGAGAAGATCAAATTACATGTACATGGGATTGTCATGTGACAAGCTGACCTAGTCATCATATAAAGCGTACTTCCTGTGTGTGTTGAACCTTACCACATAAACAAGAGAAAGTACAGACAGATGAGATTACAGTTTTGCGGAACTGTGCTTTATGTCCTTCAACATCGAAACTAAATATACGTGAAACTGTAACATATTATAATTCATGCTTAACTTTTGAATAATATTTTAAAATCAAATAAAAGGGAACGTTTATTATACATGTAGATCTGAATCGATAGCAATCAAGACGGTAATGCGAATTCAATACAAATCATAGAGACAAACGTGATTTATGATAAAATCGCATTCAAGAAGGACATTAGTCTCCTGATTTATAATTGTGTTGCCAACATAATCTAAACAAGGACAAAACGGGCTTCAAATGTCGTCAAGTCCACTGATGGGATTGCAGCAATTAAATTTTCATAATGTAGTTTTATTACTTTTATTTTGTTATTATATTATTTTTTGTTATTATAATCATCACGATAATCATCATCATCAATATCATAATCATCATCATCATCAATCATCATCATCATCATCATCAGCAGCAGCAGCAGCAGCAGCAACAGTAGAAGTAGCAGTAGCAGCAATAGTAGTAGTAGTAGTAGTAGTAGTAGTAGTAGTAGTAGTAGTAGTAGTAGTAGTAGTACTAGTAGTAGTAGTAGTAGTAGAAGTAGTAGTAGTAGCAGCAGCAGCAGCAGCAGCAGCAGCAGCAGCAACAGCAGCAACAGCAGCATTAGCAGTTGCTGTTGTTGTTGTTGTTGTTGTTGTTCTTGATCTTGTTGTTGTTCTTGTTGTTTTTTGTTGCTGTTGTTGTTCTTGTTGCTGTTGTTGTTGGCGATGGTGGTGGTGCTGCTGCTGCTGCCGCTGATGTTGTTGTTGTTGTTGTTGTTGTTGTTGTTGTTGTTGTTGTTGTTGTTTTTGTTGTTGTTGCTGCTGTTATAATTGTAGTTGTAGTAGCTAGCAGTAGAACGAAAATGTTATAGTAGTAGGAGCAACATCGGTGTGAATGAAATTATTTCGTAAATACTCTTTTCTTTTTTATATATTATGTACTTTAAAGGCTTTAATACATGCTTAGACATTGACAAAACTATTTGAGACAACAATTTAAAGTTAAACAATACGTTTGTCTCTTTGGGCGCTGAATTTGGTAACATAATAAGCATTCATTGAACATTTCACAAGTGTCTATTAGTTTAATAGACGTTCTCCAACTCTTTTGTTATCCGAACAAAGACGGCATTGGTTTGTTGGACAACCTGATGCCATCTTATACGGGAGACAACCGTGTGACTCATCTCCGCCTCGTATTACAGAGTTGTGCAACTTGTGCTCAAAGCAGACCATGCTGGGATAAAGTTTAAAAGGACAGATCGTTGATAAAGCATTATTTACTATTCCCGTCTGTTTTATTTCCATTTCATGTAAAATCATACAGTTATTTATTACAAAACATGCCTGTATTATTATAAACAATATTACTTTAGGATAAACTAAAGTCATAATGTTGTTTCCAAACGTTACTTGCATGCTGTACGATATTCGTTGATTCCGGTTTATATTTAAGAACATTATATTCTAAACGCCACAACCCAAGAGGGCATTAAGAATTCATGAATGCAAAACATAATTGAGATAAAAACCGTATCGAACGATGTAAGCAATATATTAACAAAACAAACATTAAAAAGTGGTCTTAACAATACAAAATGGAAATACAATGTACAACCAAAATTGTATTGTCGCACACACATTGAAGTACAATACCAAGCATGTGTATTACACGACTTAGTTCATTAGTGTTGGCAATTTATGTTATCATATTATGTCACCTTAATGAGTTTATATGATTAAGGAAAGTGACAATTAAACTTTGAACCATATGATTATAACTATATGTATCTAATTTTTTGTTATTAAATTGCATTAGGTAGATCATTAGCCACAAGGTATCCGTGTCAGTTGTATGAAACCGAGAAGATAATAACCACATAAACATTGCCATCATTCTCGAGAATATTAACAGTATTACTAATACCTTGATGAAATAATAATCTTACGTATTCCTTGTTATGGCATATATCTTTTGTCGCTTAAACAATGGTGTGCATTCTACGACTACGGCCTTTATGCGAACATTGTTTGTTTCATTATAAAGAAATGTGAAAGGGGGCGAGTTAAAGGCTATCAAATTACAGTCCAAGGCTTTACTTCCAAAACTCTTGAACAAAAGAACCTAATTTCACCTATTGATTATTCCGTTGTCTTGTTTGTAGATGTGTTTAATTGAAATTATGAATCGACGTTTTGTGTCAAGTTTTGTATTTGTTATAGTTTAAAGGATGTTCGCCTTATTTGTGCTATATTTTACAAAATACCTGTGAATAATGACAATATGGACTATATCATGTATATCATCTTTGTCGTCGTCTCGTTCAACAATGTCCATTACTCGGGTATGAAAAACATTTGATATTGCTGATATAGTTGAGATGTTTGTCAATTTATAGTCGTTTAACACTGTGATTTCAACACTGATTAGTTAAGATGTAAAAGTGTTCTAAAAATAACCTATTAAATGAACATTTCACTATATAACCTCCCGTTATGTGCAGTACACTTTACCAAAATTTGTCTGACATTTTGCAAAAGTCTTTCTGTACTGAAACGAACGTTGCAACCAGTTTTCTTAATGATTAAACCTAGCTTTCGTTAATAAATTAATTGTAGTCTAAATGCGATAACTTGTATGTGTACAAATGCAAATAAAGTAGCATGACTTTATCATAGTAAGTATTAAAGTATTTGAATTAAAGTCGATCCGTACATCAACCGTCTTTGAGTTTTATGGTAGAAATTTACTTTGGCCTCTTTATAGGATTAAAAGGTGAGTTATAAAAAGCATAATTATGATATATTTCATCAAAACATCAAATCTAAACTTGCACAATTTCAGAAACTATAGCATCATTCACGGAGACAGGTTTTACTGTTTCCTCTGGTAGTGGCACACCACGAGTGTCAATGACCTTGACTTCGACCGTTTCCGAGGCAACCCCATATGGAACGACGCTGTTTACCTTACCCGCCGTGCGTTCGGCGTCTGGAACGGTGTCATTCACATTTAAGACAAATCCTCTGTGCATTGGAACTTTATCGACCTCAGCTCAGACTGCGACCATATCGCTATCGCATGGCATCGATTTGGACTACGAGTATATTCGGACGCATGTATTTGTTATTGAGTAGGTTTTCGCAAATGTTTGTATCAAGCATATAGAACTATTTGTTGGTTGTCATTCTTTAA
>Ga0224511_10001205_pt1 | contig 15056 bp, 10 predicted proteins | sample SF_May12_sed_USG_2_FD_169988 | JGI IMG/M metagenome (GOLD analysis project Ga0224511, IMG submission 169988) | Sediment microbial communities from San Francisco Bay, California, United States - SF_May12_sed_USGS_8_1 | ecosystem: Environmental > Aquatic > Marine > Sediment | place: USA...
TGTACATTGGGTAAAAAAGGGCTCTATGATTACTTGAATTTAGCTGGCATACTCATAAGCCAAATAGTGTGAATGGAAAAAATCAAATTTGACGCTGAATAAAATTTGATAGGCAGACGTGTTCGTCTGTCCGGGCAAACGCGCGGTAGAAAAATTTACCTCAAATCATTTACGCCTGTTCGAACAGCTGGTTTGAGCGAGTTTCTGTAACTTACGGCTTTAGGTCCTGACTCTCCTCGGATCATGCATTCTTTATAAGCCCTCCAGTTCTCCAGGATTATTTTACCAGCGTAAATCTTTCCTGTGGTCATTCGATCCCCCATCAACTCTACAGCAACAAATAATTATTGCATATCAACGGCTTAAGTCCAGCTTTTCTTCATCCACAGGCTTCCTCCAGAGTTTTCCAAAAGGCCAAGTTTCACCCCAACTGGTAATCAAGGCCAGGATTTAAAGCCACACCAGGCCCATGATCTAGTACGGTATACACTATAAGCCATCGCTTCAACTCTATGTTTTAACAGACACGCTCCTTTATCTTAGGCGACAACCCGCTGATCATCAACATACCGTCATTAGCAGGAACTAACAATGGTAGCATCTTCTTAGCTTGAACTGGCCAAAGATTCTGGATAACCTTTTTCAATTCTTCATCCAGCCTATTCATCTGATCCACTGCAAAGAGACTTGAAAACCTCACACAGGGTACATTCGCTGGTATACAAAATATTGTAGTACACATATAACTCATCAGAATCATGATTTCGTAAAGTCAACAAGTGCTGGCTGGCGATTATGTGTCATCAAGATTGATAAAAGCCTTTTCATAACTTAGTCCCAACAAAGACTTGCAACCTGCTTGAAAAGTCACTAGACTAAGGCTTCAAATTAATTAGGAGTCTCTTTTATGGAAACATCATTTGCGCTCATATGAAACTGTGATTAGAGTTTTCTTCTCTTCAATGGTTGTGCATTATTTTGTTTTTCTCAATTATTTGACAGAGACTCGAACCTGCAATCATTAGCTTGTGAGTCCACAATCTTACCAACTGAGCTATCCTGACCCCTGATATAGTAACAGTATGATTAACACTGTTTACCTGTGCCACAGTGAATGGACAGCGTTTCTCTGATCAAAGCAAACAGAGTGGTTCTGAAATGAACTGTCTGGTTCCTGCTGACAGGTACATTCATCCTAATCAGTTTCTGTCAAAAAAAAACATGAATTCTGCAAAGCGAGACAGCCAGTCAGTAAATAATAGAGGTATTCGCATGATTACGACCGAAATTTTAAACAAAACTTTGGTAGCAATCACTCGAACACAGGGTAGTAGTGAGGAATCCATTTCGATCACGAAATAACCGAGCTCGTGAATGCACGTAATGAGTTATCAGTATCTATTCCAGCTCTTCTACCACTGAGTGGGGATAACTCCAAACATGATCAAAGTTAGGTGGTCGGACTTTTCCCTGTTGAGATTGCTGAAAAGACAAGCCACCTGGTAATAAATAGCAGCAATTGTTGATGGAGAAGCCAGGGAAGGTTTGTCAGCGCAATAAGATCTATAGCGATTCCGCAGAATACAATGGTACTGACCCCGCCGCAAGTCTAAGGTAACTATACACACTTGGGAGTTATCATACCCTGTATGCTAATCTGTACGGACAGTTCTTGCCAAAGCCGACAGGTGGTTCCATTTTTCTCAGCATCTCATACATATCAGTGTAATGAATCCGTGACCTGAAAATAGAATCAACAAGGGGGTTTTAGGGAAAGTCTTACTCCATTATGTTTTTTAGCAATGCATCGCGTCACATTGCAAGAAGCGAGCCAACTTATTTCATTTCTATGATTGCAGTTGTGACGCAAACACATCTTGTTCTGTTTATTTCCTGGCATGTTATATTGTCGTGTGTCTGCGTTGACCCATCTAGTTCTCCCAACAGAGGTAGGGAATGCAACATTGTGTTTCCAAAAAAACAGGTCGAATTTGTTATCTTGGTGTAATAACCACTGCAATAACTAAATGAAGGATATGACTTACGTAGCAGCTGGATCGTACTCAGACCAGACACGAATGAACTCGTCCAGATGATGGGGTCCCAAAATGGAGGCATCTCGAGTTAGATAATCAAAGTTATCCATGATAACGGCAACAAACAGATTCAACATCTACAATGGTTGGTAGTCAGAGTACAGAAGAATGGGCTTACACTTGCTACTGGCACTGAACGTCTCGGTTTGTTACAAAAAGTCTTCCCAATCATCCAGCAGGAAATCGGTACCCAACTGTTTCCAGAGCAGGGGAAGGTGAAGGCGGTGATGAAGAGGAGTGGCGCCCCACCTCAGTTACACCATTGCCGGTACAAGTTGGCTCTTTAGCAGCCACTTCCCCCACAAGACCATACGGAAAGGACAGCCTTTATCCTTTTCTGCCATAGCTTTTTAGAAGTTGTTCTTTTGCTCGGAGACTTGGCATGTTAATAGTACATGACTATGTCTCTGACAAGTATAAGTGGAGGTTGTTGCTTATGCAGAGTTGTATTCCCATGTACTTTTGTTTTTCTTGTATCATCGCACCATCATGGCGAACTTGGCAGATTAGATAGATAGTTGCCTGTTGTCACCAGTTATGGTTTAGCAGCAAGCATCATGAGCTGGTCAGTTTCAATACTCTATCTCATAGTGAGGCTTGTCTTTTCTTCAGCTAGGATTGAAGCGAGGAGCTCATACTCATAACCGCTGTAACTGGTATTCTAAATCAGGTGTTTAAGATTGCCAGCGCTCTATCGCTGAGCTATCCTACTATCCCATTGTGAGTGCAATAAGCTTCTCACATCAATCCTAGCTCAAAACAAAGAGGCCTCACTATATATACGATTCGGTATTAATACTGCAACCACAAGCAATGCTCCTTGCTAACCCATATCTGGTGAACAGACAGGTCTCTACCAGGTAACTTCATAATAAAGTTCTGTGGCAATGTGTCACAAAAGAACAAATTTTAGTCTCATGCAAATATGAGATAAGCATAAGATGGGGTAAATGCGTACCAGGAATGAGCTGAGGAAGATAAAGCTAGTGAAGTATGGATAGGCAAAGTCAAGTCCACAATCATTACCCTCCATTCCTGACTTAGGATCACACGGTGATCCGGACAGACAGGAGAGCATTATCTGCTGCCAAGCTTCTCCTGTGGCACATCTGCAAAACAGACCATAATAACCGTAATTAATTCATATCTGGGATAAAGGTCACAATAATATTCTTTATCTGGGATGGAGGTTGCAACACTCTCAATTGAGATCTTGGACAGGAGAGAGCAACTCCATGATGACTACATGATCTAGAGTCCTCGTAATAGTTGTCATTACGGAGTCGTTCTCTCACACGCATTACTGTGCACTGACCTGAATAGTAAGATAATGGAGCTGAATATATTCTGAAAGTTGTTATGTCGATTGATGGCTGAATCAGGTACGGGCTGAAGATCTATATTTCCGAAGATCTGCATGGCGACGATCGCGTAGATGAAAAACAGCATCAGGATTAACAGACAGACGTATGGGAGAGCCTAGTAACAAAACGAAGGTATGTGAATCAATTCCGTTTCTGGTAATCATTTCAATTTTATTTTATTTCATTGTTCTACTCGAGCACTGAGCCTTCCCAGTGACATAAAGGTCACTGGTCTTCCTATTGGGCAGACTTCTTAAGCTGCAGGCTTGTTCTGGAGCTATAGGAGCTAGGAGTTATGTGAGGAGCTTATTCTCACAGTGGGTGCTCATAAAGACTAATAATCGAATCCAGAATCTCCCAATTTTGACCAAAGCATTCTATACCCAATGAGCTCCTTCATTTTTTCCTGTAAACATTGTATGTGACTCATTATATCCACAGCTGCTGAAAGACCAAAAGTTTGAGAATTTCACAAGATAAGTGCAGACCCACTGCCTAGCAGGGAGATGATACCTAGCACAGAGTAGCTGCCAAGTGCAGCAAGGAATTTGGCTTCTAATCATAAGCACTTCTAACACTTCACTCTAACGCCAAACTTGACATCAACCAAAGAAAGAACAACATGCACAACAAGCAGGCATTTAGGTAAAATGAATGCAATGTGATTTCTGTGACACAGGTGAAGCATTGATTAAAATACTGCAAAAAATGATAAAAAGTACAGAATGATTTTATCTACAAACAGTGCAGAAAACTGTGTATAGTCTATACAATGCTTGTACCTATAGACACATGATACACATTATAAAGCATAAATATAGAATAGATATCGCATATAATTTTACATAATATGCATTATATATGTCTATGGCTGTACCAGAGTTTGTGAATTAAGCGGAGTCATCTGTATCCACTGTTTTGGCTACTATTGCGACGTTTCATCCCATACGCGCCACAAGGTCTCTCTAATTCCCCTAACCCACAATAAACTAAACTTCATAAACTGGCTCCAGAATGTATATATTGTAAACTAGCCTTAAAGGAACTTCGGTCTGGAAACATCGCAACAGTTGAGAATTTGCGGAGTTGTGTACCCCTCTACAGAACCTGAATTTAGCGATTCTACCTAATAAAGTATATGACTCGCTAGGTGAGCCATTCGCTCACTCAATGAAAATATTGCTCACTTTGGATTGGTATTACTGGCGATTCAGTGCGCAATATTTGTGCAAATATATGAATATGTCTTCTATAATAGTTCATAACATCGATGATTGCGGCAGACTCAATTGATTGAACTAGAAAAAGGAATTTACGTATAAGCTAGGTATCATCGTGCGGAATTTGGGGCTACTTTTGGTTTATGTATATGGAAACACAATCCCGCAAACTCTATAGTGTTGTGTTAATTTAATTTTAACAAGCTTTAAGCCGTCTAATTAGTTTCAGATTACCACTGTATAAACAATGAACCTTACAGTGCATACGCGCAATGCCAAACCTGTGACAGACTTGCTCAAACACTTTAATGTGAAAAGAAGCTATGAACCTATCCGAGTTTAACGCGTGAAATAAAAATTTCCAAATGAAACCAGGGGAGATCACTCCACAATTGCTACAGATCATTTTGTCTCCAGATGGCATCGGCTGGTGACGTGTAAAGCATGGCCTACAGTAAATCAAAATCTCTCAAACCAGGAACTTTCGGAAACAACTAAGAAAGTCTTTAACACCATGACGATAACGCATGATAATCAACCGGATTTTAGCAGTAGACCTGATCGTACGTAGTACTCCGAGTGAATGTTTCCTTACGAGGAAAACACTAAGATAATCTAAAAACCTGGAAAGTGAATCTATGGCCATTGTGAAACAGTAAGATAACCCTAATTTCAACCATTGTTTATTGTTAAAAGATAAGGGATGCCCTGGTACATTTGAGATAAAGTAAGCAGATAATGTACCATCATCTTTCGAGAGACAGTAGGTACTATCTCCAGGCTGGTACTATCGAATAAGGAAAGAAGTAAAACAATGGTCTGGGGATTTTCCTGACTACAGTGTCTTGTTATCATTCAACACCGAAGGTGAGAAGGAGTCGGCCGTGTTTTCATTGTGGAAGAAACAGGAACGAGTGTTGAATCATGAGTAGCTTGATTTCATCAGCTGAGAACAGAACTACAGTGGCTTTACTAACTACAGTGAGTACGACTCAGCAAGCAACGACAAGAATATTTACTACTCCACAACCTCAAACTACACAGCGAGCAACAGTCACTGATCTTCGAACTACAATGACCACAATGATACCTACATTAACACGCACAACAAAATCAACCACACCAACAACAGTGTTGTCAACCACAATCACGGAAAAACAAACCACTTCATCAACAACAGCTGCAACCTCAACACCCAGAATAATAACAAAACCATCAACAACACTGAGACCAACAAAAGCATTAACAACAATGAAGAAACACGTAACTTCACCTGCAAATGTAACTAAGGTAACTCAAGGTCACTTTACACCCATTCAGTCAACGACTCAAGGTCACTTTACACCCATTCAGTCAACGACTCGAGGGAACACAACAAAGATTGCCCTGGTGGGAGAAAATTATCCTTCAAAGACACTGGAGTTAACAGTCGCGGTAGCTGTTCTTACCACACTCCTCCTTGTTTGCCTTGCGACAATCAGCATTATGATTTACTTCCATCGGTAAGTTCAATTTGACTCTTATTCACCTCTCCATATTTTCTTTTCTTTCTTAAAATTCTACTCAGGGGCTTGGCCATCCTACTTAGCAGTACCTCCCTAGGCCTGAGGCTTGTTAGAGCGCAAGAGCTATGATAAACTGATAATTGCTAGAAGCTCATACTCACAACGGTGGCACACGTGATCTGATTTCAAATTAAGGCTGCCAAGGTTGCGATCCCTGCGCTCTGTCATTGAGCTATCCAGCTATCTCAACTATAAACGATCAACTTTACACGAACTCAAGCAGCCCCCGCCCTGGGTTCATCAGAATATGCTTAGAGCAAATCCCAAGAACACCTGATTTGCTGTCGGATTAGGAGTTTCAAAGGTAGCCTGTAGTCAGATTTCAGGATTTGGTTTACCAATGGGCGGTATGGCCAAACCATGAAGGTCTGTAAGAACATCACAAGTCCACATATATGATCAGAAGGGTTCTGTGTTGAGAGACACGAGTTGGTTGGGTTTCTGGGTTTCTCCCAGTAACTAACCCTTGGTCTCTACGTTTTCATAGAAGGTCTCGTCCAAAAAATCAGCACATCAGCAGGGTGTTAACGTTAGTGGAGGAGAAGTTACACTCGGAAAGTAGAGCTCCTAGCAACTTCTACACCACCGCAGGTAAGTGGAGGCATTGCCCTCTCCTTTTTTATCATCACAAGTAAAGTTGGTATTTGCCTTGCCAGTTTGGGGTATAAACAGCCATTGCTGGTCCTATAACATTCTATATGACGATTGCGCATATAAGTAATAGGGCTCAGCATATGAAAATTAATTTGTTAATCCATGTTACAGTTTGAGAAATATTTGTAAGCTCCAAATTAAGTGCAGCGATTCAGCGTGTAATTTTAAACAAGATTTTATATGCTTAATGTGAAGAACAAACAATTGAATATCTATCAGCTACTTATAACATAGTGCTGCAGCTTCGAGACTTTGGAACCCTTTTAATCAAGACCGTTTAAATGCAACAACTTTACATAATTTCAACACTCGGCTACGTAATTATGCGATACACAAGATATAGATGTTTTAAACGCTGACCAGGACTGTCAAACGGACTCTATTTGCCGGACTAATGTCTTTGATTTACGCTTTCTTCGCCTCACCGACCTTAATGTAAAAAAAACTTCTGGTCTTGTTTAAGCTATCCATGTAAAATGAAATTATTAAATCAAATCAAACATCTTATACAATCTTCTCAGTGAGATTTAGCAACTCAATTCAAATGACACCATGCTTCGATCTTGTGTTTAACTCCAATAACTCTAAGCCTTGCTAAGTAACATTTGATTCACTCGGGATGATATAACCAATCACACTGTCTGTGGGTTTATCAAATCATGCTTATCATAAGCTGTGCCTGTTTTACTAGCTACATGTATAACCTACGGCTAACATGTATTACATGAATACTGACTTTTCTAAGCCAGAGGGCAGAATGGTCAACCTACTAGGGGCCTTGGCAATCCTTTTCAATGGACCGCCTAAGCCTGAGGCTTACTGGAGTCTAGCTAGAAATCATGTGACGACCTCATAGTTTGTACAGCGGGCTTTACTAGAACTCGAACCCAGCATGGTCAGTCGGTAATTTAGCCATACTTCTGCATACATGTAGTTATAGATGTTGAAAGTAAGCCAGGCAGCCTGGACAGAACTAAAATGCCGAGAGAAGCCATTGAGTTGCCGACTATCGCGAAGCAGACAAGAACAAAAAACAATCGGAGAGAAAAAGCTTCAAACTCTGGCTCTTTGCCTCCGTCTAGAGGTAGGTTAATCACTAGCAAAAACTATACTTTATAATATCTATACCTTGTACCTCTACTTTATATACCTAAGACTAAATCGATGCCTATCCCTATAGCTATCCTTATGCTCGTACTTATATTTATACATACCCATATACATAAACAACTAATTTGCAGAAGAACTTTTACAAACAAGATCAAGGGCAAACTCTACAAGAGATTTAACTCTTCGGAGAAACCGTGTTTCGCCTGGCAACTCTATCGCTAATACTTCATTCAGTGAAGATACTAAATTATCACCTCTTCCAGTACAAGCAACTGTACCCAGTGAGGTAAGTTCATCAGCATTGAACAGTAACTGGATTAGCGATACTATTGATAGGAGAGAAAAAATCTTATCTAATCTAATACCATCATGTTGAGAATTTTTAGTTAGTTGAAAGTATGAGGGGTCTGTTTTGTAGTACATAACATCTGATGTGGTTATGGTGGCATGTGATGATGCATATAGCTCTGTTGAGTAAGTGTTTATATACTGCTCTGTAACCATGAAAAGTCACGACTTTCCTCAACACTGATAGAATTACCATGTGCAGATTTATTTTCATTGTGCCCAGTAGAGATGCTAAACTCTGCGAGTGATTTGAATCCAGTGAGCTTAAAGAAAACAAAATGGTACCCGGACTAAGAACTGAACCACAGCAGGGGCATCTGCTTGATCCTAAGCCCAGTGGACTGTCCACTAACCTATTGTGATACGCAATAAATCCAGAGTGCTATTCACTAAGTCCGGTATGCTATCAACTAAGGTCAGTGTGCTATCTACTAAGCCCAGTGTGCCATCCACTAAGCCCAGTGTGCCATCCACTAACCCCAGTGTGCTATCCAATAAGTCCGGTGTGCTATCCACTGAGCCACAGCCCCCATCTCCTCATCATATAGCACATGTGCCTGTATAATGTAGGCCTACCATTTTGCTCTATCATGTAATGTTTAAAATACATGTACATGTGTTTATTCTTTTACAGTGGCATAACTTCCGCTGGCCATCATAGATTGCCAAGAGAGGATGTCTATGAGAATACGGTCATCTCCCGAACTAACTCGAGTCGCCAGAAAGACACACCTCCAGACCCAAACTCAGTGTCCAATGCAATGGTTTCACAACAGAAAACTAATGCGGTAAAACTTCGTTTATCCTTCGACGCTGGTATTCGACCATGTTACTGAGCTCAGGACACTAAACTATCTTGCTATCCATGACAATGCTCTAGCCACAGGGCTATCTTGTTATCCGATAGTGATTTAGCTACTGAACTATCTCAATAGTCCATAATGCTCGAGCCACCCAACTATCCCTCTATCCCATAGTGCTTCAGACAAGGGGTTATTCCGTATTCTATACAATCATGGATATGCGATCGAGTGATCCCTCATTAGCCGAAAAAACAGTTATCTATTCAGACTGAGAGTCGACCTGTATGAAGCCTGTGATTGACTTAGCCAACTGACCAGCCATGTATGCACCGAGCGAGCGAGCGTGTCACAACTAAGCTCATTTTTACAGAATGACGTAGCAGCTCCAGTAAGCACTAGAGAGGAGTCAATCTATCTGAACCCAGTAGAAAATAGATATGTTGATATGTCGGGGATCTAATTCCCAGACCTATATGAGGTATGACCCTCTAAACTCCAATTAGGCTAGATAAACATTCTGTGTTAGTAACCTTCCAATTTCCAACATGTATGGAAAAGGGGTTCGGCTAGTAAGCAATTTGACATGTGAGTCGTTTTACGGGATAACGGGATAGCTCAATGGCTAAAGCGTTTGGGTCAAAACCGAAGGTGCTAGATTCGTGCCCTAGTCAAGTCATAGTGAGTGCCCATCATGACAATGAGCTCCTCATATAATTCCTGGCTCCTACTAATCCAAAAAGCCTCCGGCTTAAAATGTTAGATAGATAGGATGGTCAAACACCCGAGTAGAAAACATCGAATTGAGCCTTGCCCATACATAATAATCCTAACCTTCGAACAAGGACAACCTGCCAGTGAAATCTCATTGTGAGACTGTTGGGTATGTCCTGATAAGATCAAACAATGGAGGCACCTAGGGCTCTATCATGATGTTATGTGAGGTTTTGTGATTGTAGGAGCCAATAAAAAGGCAGTAAGAATGTTCAAAAGCCAATGTTTGACTGCAGTTTGACAGCCAGCATGGACCTTACTACAGGACCCAACGGCTAGTTAGACGTTCAATTAGTATCCAACGGAATTTTTGATTAGCAGATTAGAACCTATTTATTTTTTATCTATTTTCCTATAATACATTATCCGTGTTAATCACCCTGCACACAATATAACAATTATACAGCAATATAATGTGTCATGCCTGTGACAATTTGTAAAAACCCATAGAAACAAATAAAATGCAGTGTTATTTTTATGGGGCCAAGGTCGTTTTAATAACCAGCCAATTACCAGCTCTCATTACAACCCAGTGGTGTGTAAGGAAGGACAACTCTTAAGGAATGTGGTTTAGTCTATAGCTTAGTAACTAATATGATTGCATTGCTACACAACTATGGTTGTAATGGGACAAGCGACAGTCTGCATCATTTACTGCTGCAGTATGTCATGACTTGATCTGTTGTATTGAGTATGAGATACACTCTTTATTTGCATAGTCATTTCTATAATTTCGAGCCCTGTATTATTTGGTTCCTTCGGCGCAGAAGACGCATTGACGCTCTGTTTATAGTTTGAAATTTCTTAGCGACTCTAAAATGGTGGGCAAAGGCCAACCCCTCAATAAGTCGGTATGGTTCAAATCATTCTATGCGCTTACTAAAGGACGGTTAAGAGCTTTCATAGTTCAAGGTCACAATGATTATGACTCATCCGTCTGGAGGAGTAAACTGAGTTAGTATGAAGCTAGAAATTAAGCTTACAAGAGTTGCTCATATCATAAGCAGAAAGATTTCTAGAATTCGTAAGCCATTAGTGGATGAGAAACAAAACCATTGCAAACCCACAATAGCGAATGCAAACAACGGATAAGATACGCAAGCAACCAAAGAAAAGTGTTGAACGTACGCCATCCAGATATACGTGAAGCAAGCACTAAACTAGAACACTCTGTCAAACCTTAATGGACTGCACGAATGTCCAGAGAAGAGTTCGAATCGTGTAACTTTGTCGAAGCAATTTGATCAATCGTGCCGCTCGGAACAATCGAAGAAATCCTAAGTTTATACTCTCCTTGCCCTGACCTTCTTTCTGTAAAAGCGAGAGGTGTGGGGCTAGTTAACGACAGTACCTTGATAGATTGTATAAATGTCCATAGGAGTGTTCGGATTGTGTAACTCTGTCGTAGAAGTTTGACGAGACGGGCCGCTCGGAAAAGTCGTAGAGAACCCAGTACGCCTTTTCCATCGCCAGAATCATCCTTCTGCACAAAAGAGTTAAAGTGAAGACAATCCACAAACATCACGCAGTGTACCAAATGATAATGAAGAGGAAATGTGAAAATGGGCCATGCTCTAATATGTGACCGATTCACAAATAACATGAACCATGCATCAGTGAATTGTTTTATAGTTTATGCAGCACTGAAGTTAATAGTTAAAGCTATCAGTGTGATCAAAGTGTAAAGCCGGAAATATCACATCCTCATTTTGTTAGATAGTTGTAAAGTGTCTGCGTGTGTGAGCAAGCGAACGAACTCATGTTTTATATTACCGGTGGATCATTCTGCAGGAAGAATGAATGAATCAATAGGCATGTTAAGATGATACAATGTGCCCGTGTGACCAGTGATCGAAAGTTTAGAACGTGTCATAGCTAACCATTCAGATTACTCATAGATTGTTAGCTCGTAACTGATGACATGAAATGGGGAAAGGTCATTGTACAGTTTCTTAGTAAAATGAGGGCAGAGTGATTTGCGATCAGTGCCAAAAAGAATGTATTAAGTGCCCATAATCAAATGCATCAGGTGCCAAAGAGTTTGTGTGACTGAATCATTCAGGTATATTGTGGGAGCAAGTTTACTAGTAACTAAACTGGGCGGAATTGAGAAGGGTGCAATTAATTGTTTGTGGATCACTCAAGTCATTGAATAATGCAAATCATAACACTAACTACGTAGCATTATAAAAATTGACACTTGTGGCTTCATATCTACATTTTATGTACAGAAACTAAAAGGCCTTTGCTTAACTTATAACGGAATATAAAACTTTGTGATGAAGTACTCTGCCTGGTAAAGTTTCGCAGATGTGTTTGAGTTTATACGAGAATGTTCATCGATGGAATCCTTCGACTAATATTTGTGTAGTGACGATGGATGAAAATCATATGGGGGCAGATGGCGTCAAATGTAGATTGAAACAAGATATTCCTTCAATGTTCATCTCAAATTATTTCGCTGTCAGGCAAGAAACCTCTCAGTGGTCCATGTTAGTAACAATGCTAATATCCGATGATCGTTTCAAGACTCCTCAAACATCCGAGAGGTCGCCTCGAATTATCGAGTTGTCTAACTCAGTGACATTTATGTCACTGAACAAGGATTGAGCTAGACAGTGACACTCATGTCACTGTCGATCCTCGATCAACCATCATTCGCTGTAATTTCATACAGACTTTTCTTGTTGATAAAGTCGATCGCTGGTTAAGGATTCCTCAATAAACATTCGCGCATAAACCCAACAATGCGCAACGCCCATGGCTTGAAGCCTATAACGACCCAGTAGGAGTTTAATAAAACTGCGATGTTGACACAGTGCAATGGTTAGTTTGTTACGGCCAACGCTGTTTGAAAGTTTTTACGGATTCGTAAAAAACAGACGTAACTGGAATCGGACAGCTTGGCCAAGGCCATGTCATTCGGCTGGCAGAATGACATGATAGGCATTTTGAGACAAGCGAGTGTTGCTGTAACACATTTACACTGCCAGATAAAATCTTTTTATAAAGATTCCAAAGCCAAACACTTAGCCAAGTGACACAGGCGTAATATTTGCTTCTTTTGATAGAGGAAAAGTGTGAGTTTGCTTTATTTTCCGGCTCGAACAGACATCAAATGTGACACAGTGTGTCAAGTTTTTTTACTTCGTATTAGTCAATTTCCCTAAATTTTGTACACATTTAAAAAAGAGGTAGGCTAATCTGCTGTTTAGCACGCAGCAAAAATATTTAAAATGAAGTCAACCTATTTTTCTCACTCTCATTTAATCTCTGCTCATTTCTCTCCTCTTAAGCATTCATGCGAGAGGCAAGCTTTAATGTGGATATTCAGCTTAATATGTTCCCGGTGCTCTGACTTTGCAGCAGGATGGCAACAATCGGACACTCGCTTATCCGAAAACATCCATTTGTCCTTGGCACATTCGAATGCACACCACTCTAGTTTTTATATCTGTATATTTAATGACACAGCAGGCAGAGTACTCCACCCATAACGGTGATTCTTCTCAAATAGACGTTTGATAAAGTGAAGAGTTAAACTTACCATATTCTATAGAAAAATAATAATATAAGTGTTATTATTAGAACGACATCTATAATACATGCGGAGTCATCAATAATACGTGTCTATGATACATGCGGAGTCCGCCAGCACATTCAATGCTAAATGGGAATGTCATGTTCGATATGCAAAACACAGCACCCGGGATTTGTTTGTGAGTCAGATTTATGATGTACTCAAACCTATCCTCGAAATCCCAATGATAGGATGGTAAATTTATCAGCCAAAATATGACAAGAAGGAATGTGAGAACACATCGGTGTGGTACATGGTTAGCTTATTAGGGCTTTTGTGTGATCATTGTGGTACATGACAATTCAGAAGCAATTAACAAAAAAGTTAGGGTATTTGATTCCATGCAGTTTATTATCGTAACGTAACGGTGGAATCTTTAGTGCCTAAGAGTTATAGCTCAACGGGAAACTGAATGAATCTCACTGTCTATCCTCCTTGTGGCCGGGTTAATTTCCCACCCATGGCGGAGTATTTCAAGGGATTTTTCCCTGACTGATCACTTTCTGCCAACCCGTCGTGAGCCAGCGTGGCAGAAAATGGCTCAATCTCCCCTCACTGGCACCACAAAACCTGTGGACATCGAAGAGTAAGGGTGAAGACCAATCACAATCACCATAAACAGCGGGGAAGTTTGAGATTTTTTCCAGGCTCTATTCAGTAAAACTGTTCTTGGGATATGGTGACGATGGCTATGGCATCATTGAGATTTTGAGAATAGGTCTAATGTCAGCTTCAGTTCATCTCATAGCTAGCAATGAAGGAAAAATACCTGTGGGCTCATCTGTAATGACTAACTCGAGTTTAATTCTCATGCATTGCTAATGTTAGCGCAGAAATCATATAGGCAAGGAAACACAACTCCTAAAGAATACAGCGCGGCAAGGTCCTTTCAGTGACACAAGTTAATGTCACTGATTTTGTCTAAGGTTTAGCAACTAATGAGTGGATTGCTGTTAACAACTTGAGTTGTAGTCAGACGAAGTATTGCCTGCATTGCCTGACTACGAATGAAATCTTTTTCATAGTAAATTCGTTAGAGCCCGATATAGCCTAGGGTGGCACTGTGGCTGACTGGTTAGAGCATTCATCACTGGGGATTTGCTATCTGTCCCTCTTCAGAGCAGGGGAAGGGGAAGGCAGTAAGAAAGAGGAGTGGCACTCCATCTTAGTTACACCGGTACCAGTACAAGTTGGGTCTTTAACAGCTACTTCCCCATTTGGCAATTGGTTAAGTAAGGGACAAGCTTGATCATTAAAGTTGGTTTAAGCCCCATGATAGTTGGCTAGAGCTCCCAGTAGTTGGCTAAAGCCCTTTGTAGTTGGCTAGAGCCCCGCTGGTTGGTTAGAGCCCTCAATAGTTAGTGAGAGCCCCCATAGTTGGTTAGAACCCTGTATAATTGGTTAGAGCCCTGTATAGTTAGTTCCATCATGAGACTCTTTTGACAGTCCTGTGGATAGGGTTGTATAATTCAGGCTCTCACAGGGAATTGTAACAGGACTTACCGAGAGATTTGACACAAAGATATCCACTATGCTTCCAACTAC
>Ga0224511_10001206_pt1 | contig 15055 bp, 4 predicted proteins | sample SF_May12_sed_USG_2_FD_169988 | JGI IMG/M metagenome (GOLD analysis project Ga0224511, IMG submission 169988) | Sediment microbial communities from San Francisco Bay, California, United States - SF_May12_sed_USGS_8_1 | ecosystem: Environmental > Aquatic > Marine > Sediment | place: USA...
ACAGTGCATACTTATAATACAAAGAAATCGGGAACCATCACAGGAAAAGCGGCCATTTTGGAACCCCAATTCCAAACGAATATATGGGTTGCGTCTGTGGACGCAACCCAAAAAGGCAATCACGATAAAACTGTTCTTCGGATGCAGTAGAAAACATACATTAAAGAAATGAGCGCGATGACTTGGAACGTTAAGGATGTATAGACTGATTAAAAATAATAGGTAATGGGTAAGATATATAGGTTAGAGTTACGATGAGATATTCAGCAATTTGGGCACAGGCAATGTCGGAGGTAAACAGTCACATATTTTTGTAAATCACAAAAATGTTTGAACATCAACAGTAGTTATGACCGCATTTGGGGACACACTGTATGAATTGGTGCCGTCTTGATTACGTTCGGAGAAACATAAACACAAGCTGTGCGGTAATGTGTGTGAAAGCAGACAGTTGCAGTTGGTTATATATAATTCTTAACGTTGTTGTCCATACTTCCACAGAACCTGAACATGCTGTCGACTAAGTTAATATTTGAAAAATGATTTGTTATATTTAAATGGTTGCAGTGCATTCGGAGTACTGCATGTAAGGCAAAGATTTTACGAATGAAAACAAAAGAAGGAAAATAACATCTATGAGTTTACTTTTAACAATGCCATTAAAAATTGAAGTTCCATATTACTTTTTACAAGTTAGTGTTTTCGAATGAGACAGCCAAAATGGTTCCTTTAAACTAACAGATATCTTAAATATTTGTAATATGTTGCTCCAATTTAATAACCCTTATTACTTTATTTTGCCCTTTGCAAATTGGAGAAACAGTTGTTTATGTTGGGAATCGAACAAAAACATATTAAATATCATTTAACAAACTACTATCAACTCGTTTTAGTGATATAATTAAATCATTTAATCTTCATAAATGATTTAATAAAGTCAAAAATTAAACACGAAACGCATATAACATTTCACCACAAAAACAGTTCTTGTACAATAGAAACTTTAATTAAACTGTGTTTTATTGTTGTGTAAATTTACTTTAAGATAGAAAAACCCGAACTTTCATGTTATGAATAGTTATTAAACATATGTATTTGTACGATATTTTAAAGTTTACTATTTATGTTATTTTTCCCTTTACACACTTGCAAGAAAACTTAAAGGCGCATTAGTGTTCAGAATCACCAACATTAATATAAAAATAGTGTTCCATTAAAAACAGTTTATAGTAACATCACTATTGACGGCCTACTTTCGTTTAAATTATAAGTTGTTGTTAAAATAGAAATGAAATAAATAATTATATAAAATATTTTTTCAGTAGCCCAGTGGCAAAATGTTTATATTTTGGCGCGAAAAGCAATCGGCGATATCGGGGGCTAACGGAAATATAACGTTACGCACTGATTTTAAATTTGAAATGCACCCCGAATGCACCAAACGTCTAATAATAGGTATAATCCGAACGGTTACGGAGGCTTACGAGTCACACCAATTGCTTGCGGACTTGCTTTATCAAGCATTTATTTAATCCCCATCGTCGGATACCCACGGCCGACATTGATTACGTGTTATGTTATGTTACATGTAAATCAACTGTGGGTATCCGAAAATGCTAATTTCGAGCGTTTCCAAAAGCTAAATGATTAGTCACATCAGAAGAACCCATGTTAATGATTGTTTGTCGACACATATGAGCTCTTATGAAACGGTTGATGGTTTAGACCAATTACGAGATTCACACGAACCGAATGTTAAATAGAGAAATTGGAGAGTTCAATATGTCTATGTAATTGACATGTATAGTCACCTTAGTTCAAGTAATGAAAAAGATGAATGTAACGTCATTTTGTGACAAATTAAAAACTGTAATAAAAGAAAAAAAAGAGAAAATACGGTGTATCACTTATATAATATTTCCTCCTTGTCATTTAAAATTCATTTTATATCAATCTGTGGCAAAATATTATACTATATATTTTACGTGATGGATATGTTATCATACGATTTTCCTGCCGCCGGATTAGCACCGTACGAGCTCCCTACAATAGTACGTATGGTATTTAAATAAAAAGACGACAGTAGATGAGCTAAGGCCGGCCATGTCATAATGCTTAGGTCACGTTTTCTTTAACAGTCATCATTCTGTAAGAGGAATGCTTTAACCAAAAATGGCACGCATTATGTTACTATTCAATATTGTTATGTTTGATCATTTCAAAGAACCATGTTTGTATTGTCCTCACCTATGTCTGAATACATTTGGTACCGGTACACCCATTACATACTGACGCATTGCAGATCTTATGACTTTTCGGGGTTGTATCTCTGTCCATACATATCGTATGTAACGTTGTGTGTGGGCGAGGAAATAGATGCTTGGAAATAAGTCTCGAGATAAAATGGGGAAATGCGAAATAATTGTTAATGTTTTGCTTTGTTAGTAGAACTATATAGGGGAAGTATTTCGCGTACATCTATGGAAAATGTGAACACTGTTGAACGCTATAGATTTATTATAAATATGCAGACTTGGTCGTGTATGTGATTTTTTATGACAAACGAGTAAATATTTTAAGAAAAATCGGTTACATAGCAAACGTGTATTCTCACAAAGTTACTGGTATTTTAGGGTATTCCTTTCAATGTATTGCATGTGTGTGTTGATTTCTGCCAAGGCGATATGGCAAGCAATCCAGACGATGTCTTTGCTAACTGTTAAATCCTCACATACATCTTAACAACGAAAACGTTTCTAAGGAGGATGTTTGTTTTAAAAATGTACAAAGCACAACGAACTAAGAATTAGGTAGGTGTTATGATAATCAGTTATTTATATCGATATTATGTCCATATAGCCGTTGGCGTTTTAAAATTATATACCGGTTTCGATGAGAACGTTTATCAATTCGCTCAAGTGTAAAATCTACTAGCCAAAAGTTGATTTTATTATAACTTTAACTAGTTCATACGTCAACATATTTGCAACAAACACCGCAGACATGAACATACTTAACTGATATAAAGTGCCGATTGCTGACAAATTAATGTTGGCAATTCCATATTAAAATTTTACGGCAGAAGAGTAAGTGTAAGACGTCTCACTTAGTTTCATCCTTAAAGCGTGGACCACACAATGATTGTTTTAGTTGCAGTTAACGAACACATATTAGTGTGTCTGTGTTTGTTGTTTTGTATTAAGGTAGTATGATTTAATACGGAGGAAATCCTAAATCCTATATGCATGCTGTTAAATTGAATACTTCTGTTATTTTGCTTTATAATAACAATTTTTCGTTTTACTATTCTGTTAGCCTTTTAAAAAAATTGTCAGATCATGTTTGCAAAAAAAATATAATAAGTCATAAGTTAAAAATTAAAACCAAAATGTAGATCATCCTGTCAACAATGTGATGTACGAATATAACATTTATTTAAGTTGTGTTTAAATTGTTTTCGGGTAACTGTTCAAATTTAGCACGCTATGCATAACAGTTTAACGTTAATATCGTTATTTTTCCCTTTCATTCGTGCAGAAATGCCAAGTTAGACAAAAAACATAAATGTGTGTGTTCTATCATGTAATTTCTAATCACAAGCGTTTTCAGAAACTAAACCAAGAAGAGCCACTGTATATAATTGTTTCTTGGCAGAGCGGATACCTACATGTAGCACAGGGTTTACACTAATGCCAAGATTCACACGGAATGAGCAAAAAGTAATTGGAGAGCACCATCTATCTATGTAATTGACATTTACACTGACATTACTTCTTGTAATGAAGACGATATATGTAACGTCATGTGAATCTACCAATGAGAAAATGTAATAAAATGAATACCAAAATAACACTTAATATGTGTTTTATTGTACAAATATGATATTTATGACATATTATATTAAACATGTGTAATATATAAATGACATATATTTTAATATTTATGTGTGATATATATGACATATAGTCTTTATACATATTTGATATATATTACATAATATAATTTGTTATACATGTGATATATATTTGGCTTTCAGTGTGCTGTGCAAACTAGCAAATGTAAAATGATAATCGGAGATGGCGGAACCTCCCTTCTAAATAAATTCATCAGTCTTTATATGTTTTTATATAGAACTCTTGGAACTAATTATTGACTTTTTAATTTATAGGGAAAACCCTGAATGAATACAACAAATACACGTCAATGAAGAATTAAAAAGCCTATGTTTACTTAGACATGTTCTATTTCGCATAACGAGATATTTGTAAAATAGTCTATGGTTAAATATTTATTTTCTAAACATAAATAGTAATAAACCGGTTTGAACAAAAATTGAAGACAAAAACCACGCAATACCCTAATATATTTAATAATGATCTCATCTACAACACCTTAGAATTTTTCTGGAATTGGCCTCGTTTAAAGGATTACGGAACAGCTAATTTGAACACAAGGTTATTACGTTATTTATGCTGTATAGACACAACTGTGTCTGGTTCTTCATCACTAGTTTGGGTTACTTTCATCAGTTTAATTTAACTTCTGATGAACAGCTTCAATTAAAATGCGGCTTCTATTTTTCATTGCAGGCTGTGCTTCCTTGGGGATTTCCTTTTCGTCAGTTTAAGTCAAAAGGTTTAGACAAAATAATCTAACAAAAATGCGCTATGACTGCTTATGTTGATCAAATGTGTTGTTCCAAACAACGACACCTACCTTACCATCGCTATACAGTGATGCGATATTCACATTGTAGATTTTTAGAGTTTTTCGTTTTATTTATGTACAGCGATGTATTGATATTAAACTGATGAAAGGGAAAGCCCTCAGGAAGCATAGCCTGCACGAGAAAACAGCAGCCTCGGTTTTATTGAAGCTGTTCATCAGTAGTAATGAATGATGCCACACTGACGCTCCCTAGCGCATGAGCGAAACTCCATTTTTAAATGTAAACAACATACATGTACACTCATGATCCCAGAGGACCAGAAAAATATGACTACACAATGATTATAATGATGACACGCTTTGGCAATTTAGGAACATCTCAAACTTAAAGTTTTAACACAATAATCATGCTTCAATATTCTATCTATACCACATTCAATCATTTCAAAATTATAATTATAATGTTCTTTTAGCCACGGGCCACATTGTTAAACAGGATTGATGTTGATTGCGTCCTTTATGTATTTAGTATCGTATGTACTGAAGTTCTGACGAGTAGACAAGTAGTACTACTACGCGACTTTAGACGCACCAGACAAGTACATGTATTCCCATGATTGTCAATCCAATAACATATTTATTACACACGTTTCACAGGCACAAATTACATTATTGCAGTTTCTCCGTTAACAAAATTACCCAAAAAATCTTATTCAAATCAACAATTACATTTGCACAATCAACTGGCAATAACCACTTGTTGTAATGTTAGTTTTAAGGCCGCGCGACACGAATTTAAATTCAAAGAAGTAATTTGGAGATAAAAGTCTCACTTTGCATAATGAATGTTGAAATGAAATTTGTCACATTCAACCGCCTGTAAAATTTCGACATCAAATGTAGCGCAAAATTAGCATAAATATGCATGCTAACGAGGTAAAACACGGGAAAATTAGGCTTTTTGGCACTTGACTACCTTATTTTATGTACACATGGAAATTCTCATCATGTGCGTCAATTATGTTTGTATATCAAAATACATTTATCCGCAACGAAACAGAATTATATTTAGAAATATTGTTTGCGTAGATGTGTAACAATGTCAATGAATTTACTGCCTTAACGCTCTGTGTTTATTACATACAGTTTAGTCCGCTTATAAGGAACTCATCGGGACCATGACAATGTGTTCCTTATAAACGGAAACCCTTATAAACGTAAAGTAAACTAATTCCTTGATAAAGATTCGGGAATGAAAATCAGCTTATTATAACCGGAAGTTCATAATAAGCGGGTTCTTTATAAGCGAACTTTAATGTATGCAGAAATGTTTAAAATTATATGCAGAAGTGATCTGTTCATGGATATTGTGGGTTGTGTTACCTACAGTTTCTAAAACAAAAATTACATAGCCACTACATTGTATGCTAGGTTCGGTAAAAATAAAAAATAATAAGCTCCTCAACAACAACAACGTTTCAGTGATGATGATGATGATGATGATGATGATGATGATGATGATGATGATGATGATGATGATGATGATGATGATAATGATGATGATAATGATGATGATGATGATGATGATGATGATGATGATGATGATGATGATAATTTTTCCTAATTTGTCAACGCATAATTATAGGCAGTGCCTTAGATTAACGTCTGTGGTTGATACATGTATGTCAGTTCTTCCAGTAGAACATATCATGTCATAAAGACATTGCTGCTAAATGTGTACTTAAATATCTCTTTTATACATGTATATTTTAACATATGTTAAAAGCATGTCCCTATGCTTCCTTTGGACATTCCATTTACTCAGCTTCATTTACTACAGTGTATTGTGCTTGTATAGCGGCTGTTAAATGTCGTCCCGTGTTAGATTATTGACAGTGTATATTTATATTTGCTGGTTCTCTAAGATCATGATTTGTACGTGTATTGTTTACCCTGGAAATAGAGTTCCGCTCATGCTCAAGGCATCAGTGGTGTGACATTACTAAGTATCATTGATGAACAGCTTAAGCCGGGCTGCTATTTTATTCATGCAAACTATGCTATCCATTTTACTTAGATAAATGCAATATCTTAATATCTACAATAACACTGTGCTTGATATTACTACTTAAATGCATATTGCTGCAAACATTACAGTCCCAATTCATAATATAAACACCAGAATACCAAAGACATGAGCAAAATGGAAGAGTATAAAATCACGAATTTGGTATTAAAATGTTGGCGATACAAAAGTTAAGGTTTTACAACAGAACTGTAATTATGACATCTGACTTAGTTTCTTTTATACAGCTTTATATTTGTATTTTGCAGCAAGGAAACAAATAATCAGTTGTGTTTTTGTTGTTGGTGGTAGTGTTTTTTTGTGTAATAATGTACGAGTGATAATGTTCTGACAACATTTCATTAGCCTGTTCTTGTTGAAAGTCCCATGTGAACAATAAACATGGGCCAGCAATTGCGATGGGTTACCAATTGCACAGCCAATTACTCAGCCTGGAAATTCACGATATGGACAATATTGCTTAATTCAATGAACAGTTCCTCAACATTTTATGCCCTAAGCCAATTAGAGAAAATAGTCGGGTATGTTCGCAATAAACTATTTTTTTTTAAATTCAGTAATACACTTCTACAGCTACTAATTGATATAATTTAATATTTTGATCTGAAGACAAAATTTAATAAAGTTTCAAATTAAATACAAAATTGCATATACATCTAACCGCAAAAAATGTAACACATCAAGAAAACTTTAATAAAAAATGTTTTTGAATTTATTTATTTATTTATTTATTTATTTATTAAGATAACAGCTCAGTAGATTCATGTAACGTGTAGTTATTAAACGACAATAGTTATCCATTATCTCCAAGTGAATTTGCTACGCTAGTTTTACCTTGTTTTTAATCTAAGGCTTGTGAAAATTCAAATCAGACTCAAAGCAAGCATGAAATTGTATGCTTTTGCATGTATCTTCTTATTTCGAGCGTTATTTAGAAATAACTAAATAACTATTACCTTGGAAGACCCATTGTTCATAATGTTTCTTGACATATTGAATCAATCTCTAATAAAACAGTATAGTATTTTGAAAACAAATCACATTGACCGAACCTTAAATAAAGAAAGAGGACAGCACAATCTGTCTTTGTAAATGACATTTTAAGTGACATTACTTCTCACAGAGTATGTCTCCAAAGCGTTTGTCGATTTCACCTGCAATAAAAGAAGATGAGCAAATAACGTAACATAAAGATCTCTTATAATATATACATGTGTCTATCGTATGGGTTAAACTCACTTGTATGTCAACGGTCATTTCTAAAACTAAAACATAACTATTATGTTATCTTAATTATTTGTTAAACGAATGGCATAAAATGATTGCAACAAGGTCTTTTGAAGTATTTTACATCGCACTGGATACGAACATTGGCACCGAAATCATATATCGAATATCACTAATACGTATGAGATGTTAAGACTATAGAACAGAATGCTTTATACTGTATTTAACCATTTCATTTTGTAAACAAAATTCATATTCTTTCAAACCACGAAACCGAATAAAGTGATCAAACACAAATAAAAAATGTTTTGTTTAAACTGATGAAAGGGAAAGCCCCCAGGAAGCATAGCCTGCACGAGAAAACAGCATCCTCGGTTTTATTGAAGCTGTTCATCAGTGGTAATGAATGATGCCACACCACTGACGCCCCCTAGCGCATGAGCAGAACTCCATTTTCAAATGTAATCAACATACATGTACACTCCATGATCCCTGAGGACCAGAAAAATATGACTACACAATGATGTAGTACGGGGCGACTGTCTGATGCCATCCGAATATAAACAACTTCTAGCAAACACACATAGATCATTTGACAGAAGAAATGTCGAGTTCTATTCTTTGTCACGCTTTCTACTTGTAGCATTAGCCTAGTTAACGAAATTGCCACGGCAAGAAAATGGTAAGATTTAGCTTGGGAAAATAAATATGATGTGAAGATTTTCTTTCATTCAAATGGTATTTGTAAAAGTATTTTCTTCATTTGCTGCCTCTTTTTCAGTTTCGAAAACTTGAAAAGGTTTCAATTAACGCAAACAATTTAAAACACCGTCTTGTTACATTTGGTTTTTAACGATGCCAGGAATATTTAAATCAAAATCCAAATGCATACCTGTGCAATGATTTTCCCGCGCATTGGGCGTGCGTTTAGATTTGTGCTTAAGTGTGCATGTTTTACCAGCTGCCCTGACAATAAACTGGAACCCTTCATCATTAACTGGCCGTTCAGCACTCTGATTCTCGCTTTGTGGGTCCCATGAGTCGTCGGCTTACACATGACCTTGTAGCAACCGTCAACCGGCTTGGCGTTAACAACTCTTGACGGTATGAAGTTCCCTTTGGGGTCCTACCCATCGACGGTAATTGCGTCAAAACTGTCCCTTTGCGGTCGTCCCTTTGCCTCATGAGAACACTCGGATAACCTCGGCTTCTTGGCCAAGTGGCGCTTCTACGGTGTCTACCGGTGTCTTTGGTGGATAGATGGCGGTTGAGCGAATATTTTCCATGCCAAGAACGAAGTTCTTAAACTCTGGACCCATGGCATTTCGATCAAAGGTAACGTAGGAATTCTCTAATGGGCAAGAATAAAGGTGTTGATCATTTATTAAACAGAAAACATGGTATTACTTTCATATACTTCTACGGCAAATAAGTGCCCTTACAGAACCATCATAAACGTCATCTCTGTTCAGGACGTATAATAGTCTATAATCAATACAAGTGCATGCAAACTCAAACTGGTATGACGCTGACATTTCTTCTTATTACCATTAAGCTTTTCCAGACAAATGTATGCCAGACCAGCTGTTTAAATAATTGCAACCACTTTCAATCTAATGACGACATATATATATCTGCGCTAGACACTAAATCCCTATTAACAAGCGGACATTTCTCGGTAAGCAGCTGACCTTCAATTCTTAGAGTCGGTTGATAATTGTTTCAGTTAATTGAACGAACTCGGCAGGCGTGCACGAGACTGTGCGACGAGAACTCCCGTGCGCCCGACATCAGGAAGATATAATACCGCAAATAACCACATTGGTTTTGTAAAACTGATTTCTTCTCTTGAAATATCATAAACATTTACATTGAGAGAAGTAATATGTGAAAACTGTTTTTCGTCATAATTGTGTAGAGCAGCTGCCCCTTCATTATCTGTTTTATGGGATAAGAGGAAAATTTTCCCGGTAATTATACACATAATAGTAGTTGTTAATGTCGTCTCATCTGTCTAGTATGGAATAATTAGTATTTTACACTTTACAGTAGGCATCTTGCTCTACTTTTGCGATTGTCCTTGTTTCGCATATTAAGCACAAAGTGCAGACAGTGCACTTCAATGGTATATTACGAGTATATGAATGTAGTCCATGCCTAATACATGTATAAATAATGAATATGTGGTTGATTTAACGTTGTCTTAAAAGTCAGAATCGAATCTAAATTCTTTTAACGAAAGGAACAATGTTTTCGTAAACATGTATTCTTGTGTGAAGTATCCTTTGAGGACTTTAAAATGTAAACTATACAAAATTTTAAAAACAAAAAACTGGTTTTTTTTTTTATAAATTACCAACCCAAAAACATGCCGCTACAATTTACCTGACAATAACACAAAGCTAATGAGGCAAACTATATTCGAAAAACGTGTATAATTATATGTTTTATCACAATAACCATGTATAAAAACTAACCAATAATGATTAGTACATAAGCATAGTACGGACAACCACATATTTTAAAGCATTCTTATTTACTAACTGTTTTCACCCAGTGTGTACCTTAATTATTTACTCAGCGTCTTTATATTGCACGTGATAAGGAGCGTCTGAACCTTGACTTTGATTCTAACTGTCTTACATTGACTTGTTTATCGAGCATCCTTGCTTTTTTATTATTCAGCGGCCTTGTTTTGGTATTGATTCAAGGTGACGTTAGATTATTTTTTTTGTGAATATATCTGAGAAAAGGAGAACTTTCCAACAAAGTTTATATTGCATGAGGACAATAGTTGCAGTGAGTTTTTTTACAAGCTATTTGTAAATTGTTATAAACGATGTCACACAAATGACAGCCCTCAGCCTATTATTAGCGGAACTCGTTTTTAAACTAAAACACCCCACAATCAAAGACCCAATCCCAACGTACCAGAAAAATATAACTACACAATGATGTAGTGAGGGGCGACATTTTAAAGCCGCCACCTAAGCACAAGACACCAGTGATCGTCCTGACATTGTTTCGTTCCCTGGGCATCTATACCTTAATTCTGTTACTCAAGTTGTCCTTCAGTTCGCGCCTCCGAATCACCGGCGTCCATTTCAAAGTCAATATCCTTCTTCATCGATTCTTCCTTGCTGTTCAACGTGCTAAACTCGTCCTCAGTTTCCTGTAATCAGAGACCATGTGTATAGAGTTAATTTTTGTCTTGGCGCATTACAATTAAGTAAACCAAATCGAATATCGTGACTGGTATGTATTGCAAAGTCGTACACACAGCGTACAAGCATGTACATGTAACTATAAAAGGAGAAATTCTGACAAGTGTGGATTATGGTTTAAGCGTTAAGGTTATGAGTTAGGTAAGATACTCAAAATCATCTTTTATTGTATTTACCTGTCAATTTTTTACACAGAGATATGTATATATAGGTTATGGGTACTACAAACGGCGCCCAGTAACCCAAACATAAATATGTTGTAACCTACGGAGACATTGAAACATTACAGAACACAACTGCTGTACCTTTTTCAAAGGAAGGCTGTGGATGGCTATTTAAATCGTTAATTGCCAAATCAACTTCGAATTTACTGTTTGGTCCGGCCAAACATTGTGTTTGCGACTAATAAATATGATAGCACACTATGTAAATACATGTATAGTATACCTCCATTACGCTTTTTGCAAACGTAATCTTGTCCTCTAGCTTTTTCGTGAGTTCATTTACAGTCTGACGTTCTTCTTCGTACACCTCGCCTATTTTCTTGATCACGTGACCGTTTGCGGGGTCATCATCCAGCACGCTGCACATCTTACATAGTGGCTTGGAGCAAACCTTGAACAGTTACATACTTATGACAAACCTAAGCATATATAAATTATTCTAACATTGCTGACAACGCAGTTCTTAAATGGTTATACATAATTTTATATAATCATGAGAAGAATTATATAGTCGGGTGAGTGTTGAAAGTCATATAACTGACTTTTGTTTACAAAATGCACTTTTTACATTTTATTATGTGTATTAAATAGTAATATGGAAAAAATTTACTGCTAGAATCGGAAGGGAAGTGGTTCTTTTGGCAAATTGTATCAAACCTATCAAAGAAAAAAATCAATGTTGAAAGTCTCATAACTGCATTGTAAGCTTGAAAAACAAATCAAAAGTTTTTTTGAATGACAAATATTAAGTTATTTTTACTGAAATGGATTAGATTTACCAACATTATAAGTTTACAAAGTTAACCTTTTTGATGATAAAAATAGATTATTTTGTTAAAATGCACTTACACCATTTTATTAACCAAAACAGTCAGTGTTAAAAGTCACATTACTGACAAAACTTGAAATATTTTATTAACAAGCTTGTTTTTCTTTTTGAATTGTTGTGCACTATGTTGAAAATGATAAATGCAATCTAAATACTAAACAAATATGTCATTATAGCCACAAATGACACATTATTTTTTATAAAACATTGAAAATGCCAGTTATACTAGTTTCAACATTGACTTTCATCTCGGATCCATGTTTACATTAATTTACGTAAAATAAAAAATTTAACAGGAAATTCCTATGTTATAATTCAAAATTTACTTAGAATTTACGACAAAATCTTCTTTAATTCATATGAAAGATAAAAAACAGTTTTTTGTTTTTCCTGAAAAATTCTAAAAATGTCAGTTATATGACTTTCAACACTCACCCGACGATATGTTAGTGACAACAAATCATAAAAGAAACAAATTAACCGCCATAATTATATAGCTCCAACAACGTAAAGTATGATGTTAATCATTTTAATTCATTACTTTTTAATTGTTTGGAAATACTGTGTATATATAAATGACAATGATGAAGATAATCTTGTTTTTACAACGATTTATTATTTTATTAGAGTCGTTTTTACATCCAATTGGCTGCATACACTTGTAACGCTACTATAATTTTCTTTAAGTTGACATAGTGTTTGTTTCTTTAATAATTTGAAATCAATTTACCTAGACTTTTTCATAATTAGATATGCAACCGACAATAACAATTAATATTCGTAATGTTCTCTAGTTTTGTTTCTAATTCAGTGCAAAAGTTTTTTCCCTAAGGTGCTTTTTAACTATGACCCATCAGGTCTATTCAGATTGTAGTATAGTTTAATATTATCCATACTTCTTGAAATGCGGCCTACTTTCTTTATATAACTATAACCATTATAGCGCCAAACACGTGTTCTAGATTATTACAGAAACTTTTGATTTAAATTTTAGTTTTAAGGTTTGAAGGAAGTTTTTACAAAATAAATCCTTAACCGCTTTTTTCCTCGTTGCCTAGTAAACTAGCTTGAAGCCGGAAAAAATCCAGTTTCAGCGACTCGAATCAATAATGTTGACAGTTAATTATGTGTAAGGGTAATTATGGACTTCGGTTAATATGCTTGGTTTGCAAACAAGGAAGTTGAGCATCATGACATTATACGCATTCTTATACTGGTATACTTAGCTCAGAAGTGTCCATTAGTGTGCTAGCGTGCATGTACTTTTATTAAGAACAAAATGCGCGTTACTATATTATACAAACGCCTGGTAAAAACGTCATTTTTACTGCATGTTTTGCTTGGTAGTTAATGCTAGTCTACATACTAAGTAGTTTCCTGCCATGCCGTCTACTGTAACATCATGTTCATATTCTGGTAACAAGTGGCGTGATTTCTTTTCTTTTTTTGGCGGGGGGGGGATTTACATTTTGTTTTAAAATATGTAAGTTGCTTGCGCTCAGCAATGTCAGTATGACACTTTGATTTAGGGGCCATATTAGCATCTCAGGGAAAAAGATAAGGGAGAACTTTGGCTCTACATTACAACAAAACCAGAGAACAATACATACGTGTAAGATGTATGTAGGTTGCAGATATAATTGTGTATACGTGTACGTAAATTATTTGCAAATTATCAACAACAAAACTAGCTGTAATTTCCCTTTCACGTTGATGCGACGGAGTTTTGCGTTGACGAGTCACATTTGTGCTGTTGAAGGTAGGATCAGACTTAGAGTTCAATGGTAAACATTGGTCGAAATAATGTTTCCTATGCCATACTAATGGATAGATGCATTTTAATATAACGTGGCACACTTATGAAGTTGAGAAGAAGTGTTGCGTAAAACAATCAGAATCGCGACCTGTTTGACCTCGTGAGAGTGAGACTGGCACTCAAAATCAACATGATAAAATTTATGCAATACAACACCTCTGACGCAATAATCCGGCGACCAAATTGTTTGTAAAGGAACGACAACTCGGCCGGAAGATTGAAACCAAAACGGAAAATACCAATCTTTTCCAGACATTGTCCACACCACTCTCCGTCCCGACATAGTGATGTCCTCAGCCAAGGCAAAGAAGATTGTCATTGAGGAGTTAACGGTGCCTTGGGAAGAAAGGTGTACCCAAGCGTACGAGCACAAGAAGGCCAAGTATGAAGACCTCATCCAGGAGTGTAGGCAGGCTGGATGGAAGGCTAGGAACTACCCAGTCGAGGTTGGATGCCGATGGTTCCCTGTACCATCATTGGGGAAGATGTTCCAGGATGTTGGCATTGTGCTAAAAGCCGTCCACTAATGGGAGTGTTTGGCCAACACTATCGCCCACCACTTTGAGCTTGTCCTGGGTTAAAAGGGAGAAACAAGCAGTGACAAGTGGTGCCCATCTGATGACATTAGTGGAGGCAGTTCAACTGTATCAAGCAACATGTTTTCTAAAGGGTATAAAGTAAAAAGGATTAAAACGGTATTATTTTACATGTAATTTTAAGAATAGTAATATACCTAGATGAAAATAATTATATTAAATATATTTTAGTATATCTGTAGTGTTAGTAAGAGAATAACATAGTATGTCACACTGTTTTCGCTCAGTTTTGTTTATATTATTAATTCTGCAAATATTGTATTTCATCTGCACAAACTGATGTACATGTAATGTAGAAAATAAGAAAATGTTTGTTAAAACTTCGGAACTGCCTTCGGACGTTCATCTGAAATTCATATGCATAAATCATAGAGCGTCTAGCGTT
>Ga0224511_10001207_pt1 | contig 15055 bp, 7 predicted proteins | sample SF_May12_sed_USG_2_FD_169988 | JGI IMG/M metagenome (GOLD analysis project Ga0224511, IMG submission 169988) | Sediment microbial communities from San Francisco Bay, California, United States - SF_May12_sed_USGS_8_1 | ecosystem: Environmental > Aquatic > Marine > Sediment | place: USA...
AAGAAAATTGAAAGCATCTGTTTGATAATATTCAGTATTCGGTCAGACATTAGAATGGCCGCTTTGCTTGATGATGTGTACAGCGATTTGGATACAGACTCTGATACACAAAGCATGATTAGAATTCCATCGAATTCTGATACAAAAGAGGAGTTTTACGAAGTACCACTGCCCGCTCTGGAGGCACCAGATGTGGATCCATTTCATCACTCGTATTTACCGACGCGATACGGACCCGAATTCTATCTCAGTTCATCCATGTCACATCGAAGTAAACGACACATTCGAGACAGTCGCGAGTATGAGACCATGCGGAGGCCAGTGCGCAGCATGCTGGAAGTACGTGTCACACCGTGATTGGTTCATGTAACTCATTGGGCATCCAATCAGAGTCTCAGTAGTGTTATTTCCTGTAGGCTCGTATTGAGGAGCTCGAGGAGGAATTGGAGGCTGAGCGTGCCGCCCGATCCAAGGTCGAGAAGCAAAAGAACGAACTGCAGCACGAGCTTGAGGATCTCTCTGATCGTCTGGATGAGGCTGGTGGCGCCACCGCCGCTCAGGTTAGTCACCGACTCTTCTTTCTGGTGTGAATCTTATTAAATGGAAGAAATTAAACCCGGGCTGTTAAGATAGCTCCCAGACTCTAAGAATTGTGTAGCTTACAGTGAGCGAACATACTGCAACCTTAGTAAGCTAGCAATGGGCTTAGCCAAGCAATGATTCAATATTCAAATTAATTGGCTCTATTTTAAGCTCAGGGCTTCTTGCTGTGCACTATCTATCTACTGATTACGAATCTCAATTAAGCCTCTCGCTTAGTTCTCAACATCGCTCAACTGAATGCTGTACATAACTGATTGATACTGGGTAGTTCTTGCACACTCCCCTGTCCTCTGTTACAGATCGAGCTCAACAAAAAGAGAGAGCAGGAGCTTGTCAAGCTCAGGCGCGATCTGGATGAGGCTGCCATGCAGAGCGAGGCAAACTCTGCCTCCCTTAGGAAGAAGCAACAGGATGCTGTCAACGAGATGGCCGACCAGCTCGATCAGCTCAACAAGGCTAAGCAGAAGTGAGTGGACCTGGATGCAGTGACACACATTCAGTTCTCCTTAGTGGTCTACTCTCAGTCTGTTACACATGGCCTTTTAAGTGATCACTAAAATTCTTTTCTGAAGTTTGGTATCTTGGACGATTATGATTGTCTTTAGCTAGTGTTATTCCTGACCAGGTCCGTGTTTAAATCCGGGACCTTCTTGGTAATTCTGTCTTTAGCTAGTGTTATTCCTGACCAGGTCTGTGTTTGGCTCCGCAATAGAATAGTGTAACATGTGCTGCTTATTCCAGGGTGGAGAAGGAGAAGGCGCAGATGCGCTCTGAGTGTGATGACCTCTCCTCCCAGCTTGAGGTTATGGCCCGTGGCAAGGTAAATAAATTCCCTAACATCTCCATCCCTTCTACAGGGCTGAGCAGGAGCGAAATAAATATAAAATCGAGCAAGATAGTTTGCTCGACCAGATTGCTAAGATGGACAAGGCCAGGGTAAACATTTTTTTAGATTTGTGTGCGACTTTTATACTCTTATAGAAGATCAACTAGTTTGAATTCTAAAAAGAAGTCACCCTTCCACTGACAGTTGCGCATTTTTTGTAGCAAAACGCTGAGAAGCTCGCCAAGAGCCTGGAAGCTCAGCTTTCTGAGCTCAACGCTAAGCTCGATGAGCAAGGCCGATCCATCAGTGACCTGCACAGCAGCAAGAGCCGCATGACTCAGGAGAACCAGGACCTTACCAGACAGCTCGAGGAGGCTGAGCACTCCATCGGTGCCCTCACCAAGGCCAAGGCTAAGATGAGCGCCGAGCTCGAGGAGGCTAAGAGAAGCCTGGAAGATGAGAGCCGCGCCCGCGCCAAGCTCGCCAACGATGTCCGCAACCTTACAGCTGACTGTGATACCCTGAGAGACCAGGTCGAGGAGGAGAGCGAAGGCAAGGCCGAGGTCGGCCGCCAGATGGCCAAGGTCGCCGCCGAGCTCGCTTCACTCAGAGCCAAGGTTAACAGTGGTGAGCTGGGTGGTGGTGAGGCTGATGCTGAGCTCAAGAGAAGAATGCAGGCTCGCATCTCTGAAATTGAATCTCAGCTGGAGCAGGCTAACAGCCGCAACAGCAGCCTCGAGAAGGTCAAGAGCAGACTGACCATCGAAATCGAGGACCTGATGGTTGAGGTTGAGAGAGCCAACTCTGCTGCCTCCTCCATGGAGAAGAAGCAGAAGCAATTCGACCGCACCATGTCTGAGTGGCAGGCTAAGCTTCGCGACACTCAGGCTGAGCTGGAAGCTTCTCAGCGCGAGTCTCGCAGCTTCTCCACTGAAGTGTTCAGACTCAAGGCTCAGATCGAAGAGGTCAACGATGTTGTTGAGTCTCTGAGACGCGAAAACAAGAACCTGAACGAGGAAATCCACGACATCACCGAGCAGCTCAGTGAGGGAGGTCGCAACACCCATGAGCTGGACAAGGCCAGAAGGAGACTCGAGAAGGAGAAGGAGGAGCTCCAGTCCGCCCTCGAGGAGGCTGAGGCCGCTCTTGAGCAGGAGGAGGCCAAGGTCATGCGCTTCCAGCTTGAGCTCAGCTCTGTCCGCGCTGAGATCGACAAGCGTGTTGCCGAGAAGGAAGAGGAATTCGACAACACCAGACGCAACCACGCCCGCGCCCTTGAGTCCATGCAGGCTACACTGGATGCCGAGGTTAAGGGACGCTCTGAGACTCTCCGACTCAAGAAGAAGCTCGAGCAGGACATCAACGAACTCGAGGTCCAACTCGATGTGGCCAACCGTGGACGCGCCGAGGCTGAGAAGACCGCGAAAAACCTGTCTGTCGACATCAAGGAGCTGCACGTCACCGTTGAGGAGGAGATCCGAACCCGCGATGACCTTCGTGAACAGCACGCTCTGTCTGAGCGCCGATGCACCATGCTCAATGGTGAGATCGAGGAGATGAGAGCTCTTCTTGAGCAGGCTGAGCGCGGACGTAAGTCTGCCGAGAGTGAACTGCTCGAGGCGGCTGACCGTGTCAACGAGCTGTCTGCCACCTACGCCCAGAGCAACGCTCAGAAGAGGAAGCTCGAGGGCGATCTCTCCTCCCTCAACAACGACCTTGAGGAAGCTAGCAATGAGCTGCGCGCCGCTGAGGACCGCGCCAAGAAGGCTGCCCAGGATGCCGCCCGTCTTGCTGAGGAGCTGAGAGCTGAACAGGATCACAGCATGCACCTGGAGAAGCTGAGGAAGCAGCTTGAGACCCAGCAGAAGGAACTCCAGACCCGTCTGGATGATGCCGAGGCCAACGCCATGAGAGGAGGCAAGCGCGCCCTCGCCAAACTCGAGGAGAGATGCCGATTCTTGGAGGCAGAACTCGACGGTGAACAGAGACGCCATCAGGAAGATGTCAAGTGCGCCCGCAAGGCTGAGCGCAGACTCAAGGAGCTGCAGATGGCTGCCGATGAGGACAAGAAGGGACAGGAGAGACTGACCGACCTTATTGACAAGCTGCAGAAGAAGATCCAGACATACAAGAGACAGGTTGAGGAGGCTGTAAGTATAAGTCCTATCTATCTTCAGCAGATCTCAATTGAAACCCATCTTTATTGAAGCATAAACTTCTGTTTCTGAATTGAGGCCTTTGATGTTGTCTGTACAGTCTCTGGAACAGTTGTTCGCATGTTATCACCCTCTCTTATTCACAGGAGGAGATTGCCGCTGTTAACCTGGCCAAGTACAGAAAGGTACAGCACGAGCTTGAGGAGGCTGAGTCTCGCGCCGATGAGGCCGAGAACAGCGTCGCCAAGCTGAGAAGCAAGAGCCGCAGCAGCGTCAGCCAGAGCCGAACTGTCAGCGGAAGCGGAGTAAGTTATTTTAGTAATTTTAAGTAGTTTTATGTCATTGAGAGTAAACTTGTATAAATTGGAATGGATTGCTTTGCAAAGTTTATCGAGTTTGATATCCATATACAATGGCCCTATCGTCTTATAGAATGTAACTGTCACTAAGACAACCCGCCGAATTGTCTCTGAGAGCTCTTCCTAAAAAGGATGAAGTAAGTCGACTGAACGAAGCCTAGCACGAAATCACAAAACTGCACTGCCTGCCATGTGCCTGTATTATATGTAGCCTGTCTGTGGATTATTTGAGTCAACTTGCAATCCGAAACTTGTAGCTGTAAATCTAACTGGTGGTACGTGGTATAGTCTATAATAACCAGTTTAATCTTGTGCATGTACCAACCAGATAAACCTAACTTCCATTCCTAAGTACCCAAACCTGAAAGACTACGCGATACCATAGACTCAAAGTCCTCTAAAATCCTTTGGGTGATAGCGCTCAAAGTTTTAACATGCATGGTGTGGTGTACTGGTGTTCTGCTAGACAACATTTCAGCTATTGTGATACTAAACTGCTTGAGACCAAACTATTGAATTCTCAACTCTTTGAACTGCTTGCAATGCTTTGTTCTAGTGTGAGAACTGCTTTCATTATTCCACTATTTAAACCAAAGCTCTTCCTTTAATATGTGAAGTAATATTGAGCTCTGTAACATGCATATTGGATCCCTCTCATCTTCGATACGGGCAAGTATAACTCTTCAAGTTGATGCTACAGGAAAGAATAACTTCCGAATCTTTTCTCTTCAGTTTGGCGGTGGTTACGTCCCACGATACACTGGACGCAATGATGACTTGGCAGAAGACCAGCAGGAGGAAATGTAAACTTTTCACAAATACACCTTTCGATCATCTCACTCAGCTACCAGGATGCCCGACCCGGATGCTGACAGAGTGACTGAGAGGATGAGACTAGCTAGTTACTTCCTTGACTGTAGAGATTTTTATTTAGGTAACAAACCTCTGTGACCACTGCAAAACCTTTTAAAAATATGATGATGTGATAAATAAATAATCAAATAATATAAAACTAATTTTCTTTTATTGAAAGCTAGCATGGAAAATGGAGAATGGAAAGGAAGCAGGATATTTGGTGCATGAAAGCATGGAAATTATCGAACTGATACAGATACTATAGCAGTGACATAGCACCAAGAGGCGTTGCAATATTTATAATGCTGAGCAAGAAGATGCACAAAATTGATCAGGATCATGGTGGCACGCGAATATGGAAGCTCTATGACCGAGGACAGTCTCACTGCACGGGACCGAACGCGGGCGGTGGAGAATTACTCAATGACGACTGTGGATTAACTGGTTGCGGGGTTCTCGGGGAGATTCTCACTGGAGAAAATGCGCTTCGTTCGCCTCCCACTGATTGGAAGTTTACATAAGTAGCATGATTCACACTCTGCTTAGCAGCGACTACGGTCGGCTGAATCGGGGTCGGCAGCACAGCATCAGCGGGTCCGCGTGGTGAACCATCATCGAAAACAATCAAATCATCCACAATGTCGTTCACGGGTCCGAATGGATCAGGGGGTGGAGCTGGTCTTCTTTGGGACGTGGTCGCTTCGCAAAACCTATAATTATCAGTCGGTGTATGATAGACAGATCTTGCGGCACCGAGTGACTCGTAAGCTGGTGGGAGGTCCTTCCTGGGCGGGGCTTCCTCAGGCGCAGATGGTTCATGAGGCCGTCTCAAATCAGTGGCTCTCCTTGAGGCCGGTTGTCTGCGCTCAGTCCGTATGTCCACAGCGAAGGTACTGCGGCTGGTACTGCAAGACCCATAGTCTCTTGTTACCGTGTATCCTGTGAACAGAGAAGGATAGGATATAGGAACAAGACATGCAGGTAAAGATAGGATAGGATGGGAGAAGGGGGGAGAGGGTACGACATGACGCGGTGAACAGGGATATGGGGACAGGAAAACTTTATCTTATGTGGATAATTTTATTATTTGGAGCCTTGTTTCAAAAAACAATGCATTTCGCTGCGCGCATCACCATTATGTGAAACCGCCGTAGATACATGAATGATAAAATATAAACCCATTGTACTAGTTTATTAAACTGGATATTCTACTAAAGATTTATCATATGCAAATGCACATAGCTAGTATGGGAACGTCATTAGTTTCTCCAAATCAATTATATCAGACCTCATATAAAAGATATGGAGCAATAATTATTATAAGGAAGGATAACTCCACAATTCCAACTCGGCGAGTAGCCACCGTCAACGTACCGGATGTGTTTTTATTGGAGGAGTGGTGCCATCACATAGCAGCTCCCATTGTCTTGGATCAGGATTATAAGGAATATCCTACCTGATTCTCTCAGCCTGTTGATTATCCTCTCTTGCTGAGGTGATTGAGATGCGATTTGTCTTGACTGACAGCAACAACAATAACAGGCAACAAGCAGAACAGAAACAAGAAGGGCTACACCAAACGCAAGAGCAATTACCCCAGCCACAGTGGAGAATGCCAAATCATCTAAAAGAGAGACAGAGAGATTGAGGTGTAAACATGACATTGCATATGGAGACATTGATGTAATTGTTTGCATTCTGGAAATAGCCAGATCGAAATTTGGGCGAGTCATCAATAAAACTCCAAGAGCTATCTGCAATATTGAAGAGGATGAGTACTCTGCCAGTTAGTGATATATGGAAAAACAATTCTGGATAATAGTCTTTGACTTTTAGCCGGTGATTTGGTTCTTCGGCATGTGGCGGGTGTTACGCCAGAACATTTACTGCGTGTCAAAGAACTAGGCCACTTGGCCTCTTCAGTTATGTGATGGTCATGTCATATGTTGCACTGACACAAAAGCAATGCGTGAGGTGTGGTACAGCAATTAAATAAGCAAATGATGGGGGCAACAGCGGGGCTCAGTTCAAGTTTTAACAAGACATGGCGAGCTCTGTGCCACTTCCTTGTAGGCGCCAGGCACAAACTATTGCCTCCATTGGGTATGTGGTGATTGGCCAAGAGCTTCACATGTGACTAGCAGGTTTTCGTACAATATGATAACTGCTTATTCAACGATCAAATGATCGGTCATGAACTTGCCAAAAAAATTGTTTGCATGGTATTACTTTACAGGGCATTGTGCATTGTCCACTCCTGTTTTATTGCAACCTTACTTGCCAAGCAAAACAGGTCAAAGCCGCTCTATACTTGATGTGGACCGTGGCAGATAATTTTTAATCATCCAGTGACATTAGGGCATAGAGTTATAGGGGAGGATAACTCTACGCCTTTATACCTATTCCTTTATTTCACTGACTCAACATTACAGTACGTGTAGGAATCAGTTATTTTATGCTAATCAAATGTTATGACTTCAGCTTTGGAAAGTCAGGTGAGGTCGGAGTGTCATCCCGCATCTAGAGAAATTACAGCTGATCATGTGACCGCTCTCTAACCCAGACTCAGACTGTGAGTGCCAGTGCATTGTTTTGAGATTGATAAGTTGATTTCCTTATTATCCAACAACAGTTGAGAATCATCTAGCCTGACTGACTCCCTCACTCAGTGATTTTAGCTAATGTTTAAGCATGATATCAAGAAAATATTTAGGTGGTTCGAAGAAACGCACTAAAAAGGTGCCAGTAACAATGTGACGGATGCTACTATAAAAATAGGCTTATATTCAGTGGCAAGGCTAAGTATACAGTTACATGCTATAGAGTTGAAGGAACTTTGTAAATGTACAATGCCCTACCAGATTCAATAAATCCAGTGTGGGGAATGGGCTAACTGCGAGCGTGGTGTCAAGTTAACAATTGACTCTAAAGGTGCGACTGAAGAGGATTTGAATACGTGCGTAAAATTCTCATTTAACTTACCCAGTACTGTGACTGCGCTACTGACCATGTACTGCTAGGGCGAACAGTGTTTTGTCTACCTACTTATTTTTACCTCACTGGTGCTAGTTCGAAAATTGTCTACATTCTGGTGCTGTGGAATGCAGGCTGTGACATCTTTTGCATTTCTGTATGACTCAACTTCATCAGATTAGTCATTACAGTCTGATTTCAAAGCATTACTATGCTGCGCTATCTTCATTTATGGACAAATAGACGAGGTTTGCGAACCTACATGGTGTTTTCTGTTTCTTCTCCATCCATATTATTCATTGTGGGTGATTATCAAGTTATTTCCCTTATGGTTGATAGAGAGTTAATGGTCGGATGGCCTTTCTGCCACCGTTGCCGAACTTTCTGGGAACGCCCGACTCACTGTATGCGAGTGAGTCGTGCTTTTTATTCACTACGCCCTGGCTGGTCCCTTCAAAACTTTTGCTGCGCAAACTTCAGTTGGAGTGTAACAGTATTCAAAAGTTGCTGCATGTAACAGCCATATCATATGTAAATCCATATTTTTTTATGCAGAACAGTGAGGGCACAGAAAAAAAAGTCAATTCACGATAGCCTGTCATCCAAATAACTAAATAGCACTGCTGCTGGTTTCCTCTGAACTAAATGGTCTCTTAGTCTAGATCGGGGTATGAAAGAGGTGGATAATAATGGCGCGTTCTTATCAACCCTGCACCGGTCACGCGCTTGATGACTCAAAGATTAAAATAAGTCTTTGCCCTATTATGATACACAAATCGGGTAAATGATGAGAGCTTATTGTCTACTGTCAGAGTTGTTAGGTATTTGTGTATTCTGTGTATAAACTTATTAGAAGTTTTGCGTACATTCATGAAACCTGCCCAAGCAGCGATCTAGAACACTAATCCCCATAAAATTACAGAGTTATAGAGGATAACTATGCATATCGCAACCACTTGATGAAGTCAGTCTTTATATTGTTCTACAGACGCACTCGGCCATCGTATTTAACAGTCCCCCCAAGCCTTTGGGTTTTTATGGAGAGGTGGGAGCTGGGAATCATCCTAACACAGAGTGGAGTTCACCATGGCCAGGAATTGAGCCCAGGATCTAGCATGTGTGTCAAGCCCGCTAGCTTTCGAGATATCCAGTTATCTCAAACTGGCCTTTAGGTCACTGCAGTAACCCCAAATGTGTGTAAAATGGAGGTTTCTGTGACACATTTGGACCTGATATGGAATGCAATGGGACACATACCGTTTTTCGGAGACTTGATATGAAATGTCACATTAAAGTGAGGAACTGTCACACAGCCAGACTGATCTGTTTGTAGTGTGATCTTGATCCCAGATGTGTTTTCTTTATGAACCGTGGCATCCACTGCACCTTCTCCTTGAAACATCGCCTGTATAATTGATATAATCCCATCAGAGGGAGTAACAGAGACATCAAGAGTGGTGAGTGTTGAACACTATATCTGATAAAGGCACAAGGTTGAAGATCAGATAGAGCAAGTAACGAAACACATCCCATCATAAAAAATGGCAGCTGTCTATCTTAAGACACAGCAGAATAGGTGACCCAAGCCCATATTACACTAGTTGCTACACACGTTTGCAGGCGACTGTCCATTTGCAGACATACTGCCTAATCTTTGTAATGAAATTGATTCATATGCAAATTTACAATCCGAAACTGCCATCATAGGATTATTCAGTTATACAGGAGTTAAAACTGGCGAGACACTTCAATTCATAAGTTCAGAGTGAGCACGATCACACTAATAGAGTGGTTAAGCTGCAAACGGTGACCGGTAACAGTCACATTTTCACGCGATATACGTCATGAAAACCTGAGTGTCACGTAACCAAAAGGATTTCCCAGACGACTCCTAACCATTAGCCAAACTGGTAAGATTCTCTAACCGGTTACAGCTCCCATTACTGTTTTCTTGTTCTATGTCTAAGCCTGCCAATCTGTCAATGCTGATAGCAAATCTGAACTCCAGCTGCATTTCTTTAAATTCCTAGGGTTATGACCTGATGACAGAGTGTCCAGCACACTGAATGGTACGAAAATCTAGTTTATTCTGTTATCTCATAGAGGTTGAAATGATCAGCGTATCTATGATCCAAAATTCAAAATGGCTGCTCTTTATGAATAGAGTTATGATGAATAACTTCATATTTCTATACGAGTTTATGCCTTACCAAACTTACCATAGGGAAATTGACAAATTGCTTACTGTAAGTGCAGTTGTCCACTGTACCTAACCCACAGGTGCATAAAACTTGCTGAAAAATTACAAAAGGGAAAGGCAACAGCTTGGACTTTGCTTTTTCAAAATAGTTCAGCTTCAAGCTTTCAGTCTGTAAAAAAGAAGTCTGGATTCGAATCGAGTTCAGAGTCATGTCAGGAAGCAACATGGTAGACAGTCCAGTATCTCGATGGGAGATGTTCATGGGACAATGATTTATTTTCCCATACCTGTCATCCCCGGAAGAGGCTCTAAATGATCCTAAGAGGTTCGCATATGGGTTAGCCGCTACTGGCCGAGATTTGGCAGATATGTTGAGAAGCCATAACTTCGAATGATACTTACTCTTTGCTTATAGTGTTCGGATTCATCCTTGCTTTCCACAGTGATGGCCGTACAGATGTCAAGTTCAGAATCTCCATCAATACTCCATGAAATCTCTGACGATTTTGTAGTAAATTGTACGTAGCACAAGTTGATAAACCTATTATCTTTTCTCTGGATGATGAGTGCCATATCTTCAGTTAACCTATATTCCTCACCGCAACCACTACCGTGTACAATCCGAATCTGTCGCTCACCAAGTGACAAAGCCACACCTATCAAGAAGTAGGGAGTGATTGAGCAGATTTTTCACTTTACCTGTGCCTAGTTTGGGTCTCATTAGATTTTCCAGTTTTGTCTCTGCAAGACAATAACCAAACCCCAGCCAGAGCAGATCACATGCATTCTATTCAGATTTGGAGATCTGGATGTCTTTCGTCGTGAAGTTGGAACGAATGCAAAGGAGTGGAAAGACACCCATGTAGCGCTCACTGTGTGAAAGTTACTAACTGGCACTATAAAGAGACCAGAGATTGATAAGGAAACATTCTAAGCATTTCAGTATAAGTTTACACGAGTCGTTATCCTCTCACTATAAGGAATCATGGGAGTTGGCAGATTATGTCCCGGCAGGATACAGCTATAGTTCAAGCTTCATAGGTGACACTCTTGTGAGAATACCAAGCAGCTAGCTTAGGTATTGAAAGAAAAATTGTCTTCAGTGCCAAATATGTGTTTTAGTGAACATACCACATCTGGGACAAGGTGCAATGTATGAGCTGATTCCCTATAACTGAATTCGCAAATCTGAAGAACTAACTCACTGCCTGTTACACGTTGTCATTCCAAATATGGCAGGAGTGAGGAGGTATAAGGAGAATGAAAAGGTGTCAGTACACAGCCACTTAGGGGCACCTGTCTAAAACGGGGGGGTGTCTGTACAGCACTGAGTGGTACCTGTACAGCACTGAGTGGCACCTATACAACACTGAGGGTACCTGTACAACACTGTGGGGCACCTGTCTAGCACTGAGGGGTGCCTGTACAGCACTGAGGGTACCTGCACAACACCGAGGGGTACCTGTACGACACCGAAGGGCACCTGTGCAACACTGAGGGGGGATGAACTTGGATCACACAGGAGTGATTCACAGGTCTTAATATGGAGTCCTTAATTTACAATGAAATATGCTTATGTGACGGCAAAGCGTCTTATAAAACCATGCAACACAGGCAGAAGGATAGAACAATTGTCATAGAACGAATGAATTCACCACTTTACAAAACAGTACTTACAGAGCAACAAAAGTAGACCAGTTACAGGCGACATGATGCTCTAGATAGAACCTTGTAGATCACATGATATTTGTTATGGATAACACAGTGAGCTTATCTTATCTGACAACACAGCTATTCTGCCGCTCAAGCATATCCGTATGCAAACAGTCTGGTAGCTTCGCATAACTCCTCCTACTAGCGAAGCAGGATCATACAGGAAATAATGAAAAAGCATGTGATTGACTGCACAAGCCAACAGGTCATGCTTGACTTGACAAAGGCTGATGTGTAATGCTTTCTCCTTATGCAGGCTAATAGGTAGACAAGTGAATAAGTCTTGTTGCATAGAGATACAAGTACAATATGCAATTTATATATCTTTGTGGTTGAATTATATTTTTGTGAATCATACATTATTAGAGATTGGGGGATTGGGATTTGATTGGCTTTTCAGGGTTAAATCAAGGGTAAAAAATTATCGTGAATTTCTTTTACTGGGCTCAGTTGGCCTGAACGGCAAGAAAAACCAGCCTCCAACAGCAAAGAAAACCCCTACTAATTTCTGAACTGTTGTATGAAAATATAAAGCAGTTGTCAGTAGCATCAGTTCCCAAATACATTGAAGTAAAAACATAATAACTGTTAGTGCCCTTAGTGCTAGTCGGTAAGTACCGATTGGTAAAGTATAGTTGCCCTCTCCTGAGGAACTAGAACTGTCCGATTTCCCGAGACTTTCTAACTTTTTGCTGACTCGGAAAATTATTTGCAGTTCAGAGTTCATAAACAGCAGCGAATGCACCAATAAAAAGCAGTGACCAGAAATATCGAAGCCAAGCCATCCGTGTCCTCCTTTGAGACATGGTCTCTTACGAGGGAAGTCACTATGCGAACATGATCCGGTAATATTCTCAAGCCACTCAAAACTATGGGTGCAGACGTACCAGTAGACCGTAAGTACCGCATATCGGGCCAGTGGACGGCCAAGGTTTTTAAATTGTCCGTCATTCTCTATCTGATTTGAAATCAGAATGAACGAAATAACAAGCGCTGAAGTCCATCCCCAGCCGAGCTTAACAAAGTATATGTTGAATAAGTTTCCTTTATCGCTAAAATAACTTGGTCCAGGCCGAGCGAGGTCACCAAGGACGCTCATAGAGGTCACAAGAAGTAAATAGAATCCGATTTTCAGATGGATATTCATGGTCAGAACGCGATGAAGAGCGTATTCCAATAAAGATACAACAAATTGTTGACTACTAAATTCTGGCTGACTCACACTCCGCTTCGGACCACGAGCCATGATTCTGCAACAGAAAACCAAAGTCACTCTTTGAAAATCTACTCAGGCACTCGAACCTTCTAAGCCAGAGGCTTGATGAACCGGGAGGAGCAGGGATATATGTGAGGAGCTCATACTCGCATAGGTGGCCTGCCTTGACCGGGACTCGAATCCAGGTCCTCATAGTTCTCACCTTTGTGAGTCCAACACTCTACCACAGAACTAGTCCCCAGCAAGCATGAAGCTATACCTTATGTTAGTATTTAGTAAAAGATTGTAATGCAAACCTCATGGACCTTTATCAAATGAGGCTCTGTCCATTTAATGTTATCCCAGTAAAATAAAATAATCCCCTCCTATCCTTGGCACAAATGAGGTATATGGGTGTACACTCGTAGTTTACTATCATAAGCTACTTATACTATGTTGTTCAGCGAGTGTAAATCCCGTCTTCACTTTTATGCTAGGTCAACCGGACCCACTGTTTATCTATCTGAGCTCACAGTAAAAAGTTTCCACCAGTTTATTGTATCAGTAAAATGATTGAGTGGAAGACTACCACCTTTAGTCAGTGTATACAAGGCTCATCACACCTCTAGGATAACATGTTACAGAGAATATGACAGGAATCAATCACCAACCAGGAAATACGGCTACTCTACATAACCACAGCATTCGCAATGTCTCATATTGTTGAATATACTGTACTTACGAGTAGAAAAATTAGCCGAGTAATTTTCCCTAGGCGACTCTTTTCAAATTCCTGATATTAATAGTGGTGCAGGACACCCGACTCATGCAGAATACACAGGTGGGTTTTCCCAGACTTTAGACTATCAACATTACATTTACAATATTCTGTTGGAAGATGTACTAAGGGCGGCTTTGTTGAAGGATAGACCTAATAAGAGTGACAGCTGCTACTGTTCTATTAATTCTATTCTTGAAGGAGATTAAGATAACAACTGAGCTAAGGTTTCATTTGATAGCCATTAAGCACTACTCTCAGAATTATTCAGTTATTATGGTTCAGATCTTACCAGCCATCCTGGGGCCCAGTTACCTGAAAAGATTCAAAACACCAACAACATAAAGCGATATTCCTATATGTCATTGAATGTACATACACACCTATAGTTCCCAAAATGAATAGAGTACATGATGTAGCTTATATTCCAGGTTTAACATATCTAGTGCTAACAAAACTAGTCTGAAGTTTTATTGAACAGATACATTTAAAGCTTACTGCCCGTCATAGGGCTTTACATGAGGTATTCACGTAGCGTTCTTCGTAAACAATTTAATGTCCAACCTTTTTGTTTCTTATTGCTTCTTACTGTATTAGCCACCTTGTCACTTTTGACTTGTTTTTGTGGCCCAATTCTACAGTGCGGCCTATTACAATCGAAGTCTGGGTGACACACCAACTGTATCAGTCCCAAAGTATACACCTATTCACTTTCAGTGGTCCAATAATGTGTTATGGTGGTGAAAATTCACCTGTGCTCTGAATGCACGTCACATTGTGGTAAACTAATTACAAGTTTATATAGCCTACCAGCCTAGTACTAAACATAAGCGAAGACAACACTCTCTTCAAAATCGCAGTAAACGAATCACTAAGCATCATTTCACAGAAAACAAAAGTAGTAATCTTCTTATTCAGTCAGTTCATTGGTGTATTTGCAAGGCTTTTTACTGCAATTTTGTGGCGTAGTGTTTAAACCGCATCAGAGTAATATCAACGTCCTCCATAAATAACAACAACCTTGCCGCATCACTTGATTATATATAACTAAAGCTAAAAGTAAAAACCTCATCACTCACTCACTCACACCGAGTCAGTACAGTGTTATAGAGTAAGTTCAACTTCAAGTAGTGAGCTGCAAACATGAGTCATGTCCAAATCGCGAATTACGGTTGACCAGTGACACTGGGTTACTGGGTTGATACTGGGTTTTATATCACAGCAAACGTATCTGCATCAACCTCTAGGCTTATCTTGCTTGCAGTTGACTGTACCAGTATATTCATTCTAATTCTATGAATCGTACGTAAACAAAACAGGGTTACTTAGTAACTAGTAAGTAAGTAACTAGCAAGTAACTTAGTCAGTTAGTAAGTTAGTGAGTAAAACTAGTAAGT
>Ga0224511_10001208_pt1 | contig 15051 bp, 11 predicted proteins | sample SF_May12_sed_USG_2_FD_169988 | JGI IMG/M metagenome (GOLD analysis project Ga0224511, IMG submission 169988) | Sediment microbial communities from San Francisco Bay, California, United States - SF_May12_sed_USGS_8_1 | ecosystem: Environmental > Aquatic > Marine > Sediment | place: USA...
TTAAACAGACATAACCCAGATTCGAACTTCGTCTAGATAATTGTCCTAAAGAACATTTTTACTACGTTTCAAAATTGGTCACATAAAAGCCTCTGTAGAGTAACCAAGGCTAATCTAACTTTACACATGGGTGACCTAGATTTTGACACGTCAAGAGCCAGATTCGAACTTAGCCTAGATATTGCCTAGACAGACATTTTGACAAAGAAGAAGAGAACCCAACAATACAATATAATTTCTTTTCCCTCAACTTCTGTAGGATAGTCTCTTATTGCGGCAAAAAGGCACAGTTGTGCCGCATATAAGCAATCGTCCCTTTATGCGTTGATTTTCAACGCATAAACGGAGTGAAGCCGCTTATGCGTTGCATTTCAACGCATAAATGGATTTGAAGCCGTTTATGCGGCAGGCGCGTTATGCGGCGTCACAATGCATATTTTTAGAAAATTAAAAAGCGCAAACAGTCTATTGATGATCACTATATAGACCAGCCAGTGAACAAAGTTTTTACCCGGTGTTTATTTCTGATATTATTTACATACGTTCACACTAAGAAAGCAAAGTTCGAAATTTGATCGCATATGTTTTTACCATGTAATTACCGAACGGCATCTACCTGCTTTTATTTGCTCTGATGTACCAATGAAAATAACTTACCAAAACGTTATAGAATGCCCTTTAAATAAAAAATATTCACAAATTAGTAACCAAATGTCATTACCGCAACGGTCATTACCGCAACGAACGCATACTAACTTATGACTTAAGTAACCTTAAAGAGCCAATAGATGCATAACTGAAACAATGTTCCATTTGCCGAACCGACTTGTAGAAAGCTCGACTTATTCCAAACGGCCACACTAACCTCGTGACAGACTTTCGGGCGTCTTGGGTAAGTCCACACATGTGTTTTTAAATCCATTTTTACATAACAATGTAACGTTAAGATTTGACGGACATGCCTAATGTATCAACATAATGGTCAATGCTTTCAGACGTCCTATACACCCTGAAACCGTCAGACAGAGGCTCCAGTCTGCTAATATACACTGTCGGAGACCACTGAAGGCCTCGCGGCTTTCGGCATATCATAAACGATAACGTTTACGCTGGACGCGGAAACACGTAAAGTTTACCCAACAGCAGTGGAGTCGTGTTTTATTTCCTGATAAGACGCGAGTGCAACTAAGCCGAGCTGATGAACGCCAACGTGAATGGCGGCGTCAAGGTGAGCGTTACGCCCAGGCCTGCGTTATACATTACAACCCTAGTGGTGGTGGTTCCATCCATGTCTGGGGGCAACGAGTGTTCTGCAATTCTGTCCGTGATTTCAATTGGCCCATAACCAGTCGGAGATCCAGTTCCTGGTGATGTCCAGCCAGTTATTTCTCCATCTACAACAAAGTCATTTCCGAACAACGTGTACGTACACTCTTAAAATACTCTTAGAGCTGTTTGTCGTCATATTTGAGTTAAAACCTCTCTTGTATATAATTATATGTAATACGTTTTATATGTCCTTTAACTAGCTTAAAGCCGACTTAGATCCCTAAGACACAATAATTATCATTAGTAAAAGACCACACGAATATATATATTAATTATGTCAATTTTGGAATCGAGTTTGGGCCACCATTACATATAAATTTAAAAGAGAAAATAGAACATTTTAATGTATGCGAGTGAATGTATGAACTCGTACCATAAATGTCATAGCAACGTTAGGCATCGTAAACGTATACCTTGTCGCTTAGTTATACTATTACGTCTGGTATACACTTTCACTTAGCATTGTGCTATAGGACCTTAAAATGTTTTAAAGCAGAAGACGACGTTTGAATCACAGTTTGCAAATAGACAGGCTAATGGTTTGTATATATCCCATTTACGTTTTTCATGTGTTACACAATGGACAAACGTGTGTGTGCCATCTTAATTATAACCGTAGAGATAATTAAACGCTCGAAACATTCAACAAGAAAAATATTGTTCTGCATCTTTTACATAATTAACGCACCTAAAGTAAATTGAAACAACGGGTGTTCATATTCTTCAAAAAAATCATTTGCCTGATTTCCAGTTTTCTTATTAACCGTACACGTATATACAAACAAATAAAGTAACATGTATGTTGTTATGAAATAGAACTATTTGTGTATATCGTTTCACACCCCGCCCACTTCTCATAGTGGTGATTTTTTTAATTTGAATGACAGGAAACACCGTTTACACGGGAAATATCGTTAAACAATTTAAACTAGCAAATCGGTAAAATCGAACGAGTTCAAAATCTTTATAATATTAAGCTCAAACAAAAACTACGTTGCTTAAAATGAGTGATTTCAATACAGCGTCAGAACATTATTACTTAGCTGAGGTAAAAGAAACTAGATATGTTCAATACACATGTACATAAAAAGGTAAAGTAAGTTACTACTTACTTAATCCACAGATGTTTCCCAAAACTAAAATAATACCAAATATCATATCGCCTTTTTAATCATGATAAACTAGAGAATATTTTGAAGCAAGACTTTAGCAAGTATTGATCCTCTGCACAATATCGGCGACCTGCAAAGTGTAAACATGCACGCTTCTTTTGTATGAACTCTCTCTTCTCAAGAACAATCGAACCGACCTGCATGTGGTAAAATATGCTTGAGCGGCATGCACAGTGTTGCAATACCACTAGCACTAGGTCTTTCGAGGTTTATAGGTACATATGGGGATTAAAATTAACTTTATTTACAGAGTCTGAATGTGAACTTTGGTTTTAATTTACTTTTTACATGTTGGAACTGCCTCTTAAATAGTACCAATATTTTCCAACAAAGTTCAATAAAATTGTAAAAATGTCCGACTTAGTCGACTTTTAGGGGCAATTGATATGTTTCACTGATCCCCACTCAACAAAAAAGGCAGAAATGTTTTTACAATAACTGAAATGAAACCGATGGGCATTTTGTGTGCTTTATATAGAGAGAAAAGCTCAACACCTAATTTCATTAGGGTTAAATAAAATAATTAAAACATTTGAATACATGATTTGAAAACATAATGTTATAAAAAGTATTCATTGCAATGATACGTCTAGATGTTTAAAACATTAAATTACTAACCCGAGGGAAATAACTCTTGTTATTTTCTTTTGAGTGTCTATATTTTATACATGAGTTACCTCCCTTGTGTTAATGTCATTCTTTATTCTATGGATGTTTTTCAAGGTCAAATTACTTTACACATCATTGGTCGGTACTCTAAAACATAAAACTTAGAGAACTAATTGAGAGTAGACATCAAAAATTATATCTAAACACAGTTTTATATTTTAGTTTTACCCATTTGATATTCGTATTAAAGCTAGTTGTGGATGCACTTTTTTGGTGATTCTTTCTTATATATTGCATTATCCATTACTTCTTATTTACAGAAATAAGGGAGGAAAGGAGGGAGGGAGGTCAAATCCTGGATCCGTCTCTGTAATTGACCAATTTAAACTAAAACGGGTAATGTAATTAAAACATTGATAAACGTTAATTAAGTATATACATAAAATGAATGCAACACAAAAGATTTTCCAAACTCGAAGCAGAATGGTACAAATATTGTCCTGAACAAAAGCCACAGTCTTTAATTGGTGTTTTTTAATTGTCCTGGAAGTTTATAAAAACACCTCATAGCTAAGCTTTACACAGCTTACTCATGCGAGGAAGATTTCAGTCCAATAACAAAAGCAGACCCAGAGGGGGCGGGGCTTTTAATGAACCTCGTAACGCAACCGACGGCGAGCGGTTTCGGTTTTCATTCGCGGATTTGAAAACGATTTGGATGTTTGCTGTTTTGTTTTGTTGTTTTTTATCTTGATGTTTTTTTTCAAAATATTACTTGTCATGACATTTTGCGATCTTTTTGCAATGATCATTCAGTTAATACACTAAAAACAAATATTCAACGCCCCATTTTCAATTAGACATTGTAGAATAAATAGAGAACTAAAAGTTACAAAATTTTATCACAATATACCTTTGCGAAGCGTCTTTTAGTTATTTTTTAATATAGAAATTAAGAATGCTTTGCCGACATGACGCCACATGCGATTTTGACGTAACGTCCCTTCGCTAGCCATCACTTATCTAAAATGAAATAAATTGGTTGTAAATGATTAAGAATTTTAAGATTAATGTAAAAAACACAAAATTTGTCAATTTTTTACAGAATCCTATGCACGCGCAGACGGTCTTTATAACGCGCGTTTGAAGTTGATGAATGTTGCAAATTCAAAACAACCTAATTTTAGCACGGGTTGCTAAACATTTATTTTATCTTTTATATAACATAAATGTATAAAAAATCAAACACATATTTTTCCGGACAAAATCTATTTCGGAAGACGTTTGTTTTACATTTATAAAGTCACTTATTATAATCACGTTTTCTATAATGCGTGTTGTTTTGTTGAAAATAGTAGATAACAATATACCCTATCTTAAATTGACACTCTCTAGACAATGTGTACGCTGACAATTAATAACTCGTCACTCACACAATAATAAACAAATCCCGCATAGACAGGAAATAGAAATAATGGGTGCGCCAAAATTGCGTAAATGTGTCTCCATCTGTAAAGACATATTCATATGAGGAACGTTACCAAATTTAAATGTTAAGAAACGCGGCTGAAATTGTTCGTCGGATTTGGTGCTTATTTCATGTATTTCGTTGCGTTTTTTAGGTGGAAAGGTGTATATTAGCAATCGTTACAGTGGTAACAAAATCATTAAGAAACATATTGCTCAAATGGTAAATTATTGTTAGGTTTGAACATTATGTACATTTCATTAAAACAATCACAGTTGAATACGTTGGGTTATGCTTTAATTTGTACTGAAATCACGTTCGCAGTTATGTGAATTAAACAAATGCTTTTAAAAACAGCATTTTCTTAGAAATTAAATGATGTATGGGCTTAGAAATACCGGTAAACGCTTTCAACTATTCTGATTTTTGAAAATAATGATACGAATCGGATAATATCCAAAGAAGATATCGACATCATCATTCAGGGGGCGTTAGCAATTAGGGTCAGTGTATACTAAGCATGCTGCAAAAATATGTGACCGGTTATAAGGGAATCAAGATACAGCCCTAGCATCTTTAAGAGGTCACTTTAATAACTAATACAGTTACTTTTGTTAGTCCTTGAGATACCGCACGCAAAACATCATTAACAGTTATTTCAACCCCAATCTATAGAAAAAATAATAAAATAAAATAGTATGAGTTTGTTATCTAAATTGTAAATTGTAAATCTTTTTCAGATGACGCTTTAAGATACTAAAACATATTTTATTGTGAGGTTTACACTGAGGAAATATAAGATGTGAATCAGGAAGTGAAATTTGAGAACGCATCCTTCACACAGGAATGTGGCCAATAAAGTGAATAGATTGAATTACAAATATGATAACCAGGTCCATGTCACTACACCATTGGCATTCATCCGGGTTGTCGATAGTGTGGGCGCCTATACATGAACTCGTGGAAGTAGTGCACTTGGTGGTTTCTACCATTATGCTGCATCGTCATCCGGACAGCCGATATCTACAAAGACAAGTCCAGATGTGCGGCTGACACCAGATAGTACAAGAATTATGTTTGGTCAAAACCTAAACAGCGTAACTTTGTCAATATACCTAATTCGACATCTTTCTAAATATTACAAGCAATTTGCTGTTAGGAATATGGCAAAACACATGTTTCTATAATAACTTTTATAATTAATTGTGTATTAAAAAGATACAAATGAGCTTATCCAATAGTAAGTAACTTTGACGATATGTTCATGTCGGGAAAATAAAAATGTTTGACAGACAAAGACTCAACAATCTCTGTTATATTGAAACATGGGATGGCAATCATAGTAGAAGTATTGCATAATATACCTGCTCGTGTTAAATAAGGCTGTACATTGTACGTTGTAACTTTGAGAAAGCATCAATCTCGGCTTCATTGAAGCTTTTCATAATTGGTAATGAAATATGCAACACCACTGACGCATGAGCGGAAATTTCGAATGTAAACAACATACAATCCAAAATTACTGAGAGCAAGAAAAGGGGAAAACTAATGGAATATAAAAAAACAACAATAAACAAGAACCAAAAGGTTACTATATATATATTCACATGCAAAATTAGAATATAGAAATTAAACCATCAAGACAATGTTTTGTTAAACACGATGTTGTGTTCCGCTTTTAAAATAAACTTTAATGTGTTCAACTATGATTGATGTCTTAATCAATATGAATGAAAGGTTACTTAGCGCATAAAACATAGCGAACATAATTGTTTCTATATATTTAAAATTGTATTTCATTGTTTGGAAGTGTATTCGTCAGTAAACGGTTTGCATCTTGTTAACGTAACAGTTATAAACCATGTCGTATAAGAAACATATGCACCAAAGTCAAGAAACTCAGAAAGATCCAGAAGGGTCTCTTAAATATTCCCTGACCAAGTTAAGTAATAACAATTTACCTTCAGATGTAGGTGATATATATTACTGTTTCGTTTAAAAAAGGGATTATAGTCGGGATGTCTAGACCACGTTGACTGGATTAATCTTCATACGATTACATTGACCATGGCACGTGCTTGTTAGTTATTTTAAAGCATGAGTATATTATTACATATGGCATTATGATAAATAATTATCAACAAGTCTATTTCAATACAAAGTTTACCATCATACTTCAATGAGGCGGGGCTTACTGTTTGTATTGTCCGAATAAAAACAATTGATGATAGAACTAGCGGATCCAGAGGGGTGGTCGCTAAATGGTCTTAATTTCTTCGCCGCTTTGTTCGCAATTTATTTCGTCAACAAATTGCAATCAGAAAATGGCAAAAGCCTGCACAAAATAAAATAGTCTTCCTTAAGGCTGATATGTGTACTACTTTCGCAATTTAATTTATTATATAAAAAACAGACGTTTTGTAATGATAATGCTACGCCCCGCCCCCTTCTCTCTAAGGTTAATTGCTTTTAAAATCTCTTCAGTATTAAACACGTTGTTATCAGATGTGATCTTTAAAAATATGACATGGCAAATGTTATCTTAATGATTAGTTTTAAGACCAACTATCAGTTTTTAATTGGTACGTCATGACATTATATGAGATCTACTGCAATGTCTGGGCCAACAGTGCACTAATCAAAACTGCAACTGACACCGGGAAGAACGAGGCCGAGTTTGGTTGAGCGTGGCAATCGGCCTGAATCGTCACGGTCACGTTGGCGTTAGCGGTGTCCGGTGGGGTTTCTGAGGCCTTTGCTTGAACAACCAAGTTGTACGTCGTCGGGTCCGCGGTGGGTTGTTTTACAGTAATATTACCGCTTGTGGGCGCGACGGCAAATGCACCGCCAGTGTTACCCCCTGAAACATTTACAACAAGGCATGCCTTTAAGAATTTGTAAATAGTATAATTAACATTTACTTGATATGTATTAAATCAGCTATATGATAAACATACACCGTTATTATTGTTGTTGTAGAAATTAAAAAAATATAAGTATACAGTTAAGTGATTGGAATAAGAGCTAAATGCGCAGTTATTTAGCGGAAAATTAAAGAACAAATGTTTCAAAAGCATAAAATATACACCAACCAGTGATAATGTAGTTGAGGTTTGTATTGTTTCCCTCCGTAGCGGACACTGTGATCACGTGAGTTCCTGCAGACACAGAATTGTGGCAAATCAACATTGCATCCAAACCACCCCTCTAACGTTTATTGGTCAAACAGTCAACTTATAAAATTCTGTAATGTATGTAATATTCATTTCATTAAAAAGTTTATTCTTGTAATAGTACTAGCTTTCCTAGCTTGATATTAAATATTGACAAATTTATGCACACATTGCCGTTTGACTAATGATAAGTGTCTTACCAACAGAGGAATTGGTGTGAACGCATGCTGTATAGGATGGCTGATTGAAGGTCACATGGACGTCAGTCAGTGTCAGAGTAATAGTAGCGGTCCCTTTTGCACGGCCTGCATCCTGCGCCCTGCAAAAAATTTATATATTACTCTAGGTGTTTGCCGATTGCTGGTTAATTTGACAATGCATGATTCTAAGGTTTCGGAATCCGCGGGTAATTGTTTGGAGCCCCATCGGAGGCGCTAATCGTTCTACTTTATGTTTGACATCAGACAGAGCTCTTAGTCTGCCTTGACAACTCTATCTAAGTCATTCCTTTGCTAGACAAAGAGGCGTGTGCGCCCAACCAAGGAATCTTATTACGTTTTAAACAAGGCGTTAAATTAATTAACAAAATCCATCGAGATTTAGCATCGTTTATCTATCAAAAACGGTCTTAAATGAACTTGGAATCTAAATTATCTTAAGCGCATATATAGTACTAAATGCTGTTACGATTAACACCTGTTCTTCGTGCATCAGAGGTAAAAGACAAATGGTAGTGTACATTCTGTTTTGAATCGAGCATCGTATTTTAAACACGCCATACGAACACAATACTTACACAACTTGGAACTCAAGTGTTTCACCGTTTTCAAAATCAAGCGTTTTCCCTTCTGCAACGCTGACGATCCCAGTAGAAGGATCTATCTTCCCGACGCCAGTCGGGTTTTCTATCAGCGAGTACGATATCGCCCCAGTCTCATTGGTCGTAGCGGTTGCCGTAAATATCGTTGTCCCTGGAGGAATCGAGTGTTCTGCAATTCTGTCCGTGATTTCAATTGACCCATTACCAGTCGGAGATCCAGGTCCTGGTGATGTCCAATCAGTTATTTCTCCATCTATAACAAGGACATTTCCGAAGAACATGTACATGTACGTATGAACACTGTTAATAGCTCTTTAAGCTACTTGGCGTCATACTTGAGCTTAAAACCTATTTTATAAGTAATACATTATTTTTTTACCAGTTTAAAGCCGACTAAGACCCTTAGACATAATAATGAACATGAGAAAAAATACCATACAAACATACATGTCTATTTCTGGGATCGAATTTGGGCCATAACTACATACAAATCAAAAGGAAAATTTAACAAGCTCATGTACGTTACATGTATGCGATTGTATGTGTTATATCGAAACATGTATGTCATTTAATCATTAGGCAACGCTCCTGTAGTTTTAAACTCAGAAAGGGAAACCCCTGCATGGCTTCATTGTCTGTCCTTTAGTTACTAAACAATTACGTTTGGTATATACTTTCATTTGGTATGGTGGTTTAGGAGTCGTCTATAAACATGTTTTACAAGCAGAAGGCGCATTTTGCATTTCAGTTTATAACCCGCCTTGGTTCTGTTAAATGACATTCATTGGGGTGGGTTGAGGGTGTTAACCAATTTTGCGCTTTGGCCAACCTCACAATTACTTAACATTTGGTATCTAATCACATATGCTGACATATTGTATATATACCATTTACTTATGTACTGTGTTACACCATAGTTCCGTCCTACCAACATATTCGTTACCATACTTTTATAAACTAAATTTTGCATGTGATTTACAAGCACAAAAGTGTATATAACATTGTGATCATGAACGTATATCAGATTGAACGTGCGACAAATTCCGCAAGTAAAATATTGCTTTTGCATCTTTAAAAATATCAACACACTTAAAGTAAATTAAGCGACTCTTTTTCGAGAAGTCGGATCTGATGTATATATTCTTCAAATAATCATTTTACCCGATTTCCATTTTACTTTTTAACCGTATATGTATATTCAAACAAAGGAAGTAACATAATGAGTTGTTATGAAATAAAACAAAATTGTTCATCTTTTAACCCCCATCTTTCCACTAGTCGTTAATTAGTGATATGAATAAAGGAAATACGGTCTTGTTAAACAATTAAAACCAGCAAATCGGTACAAGTAAACGCGGTCAAAGTAATAATGATAGTAAGTTCGTACCACAACTACGTCTTTGAAAATGCGTGATTCCAATACAGCGTCAGAATCTTATTAGTTAGCTAAAATGAATAAAGCTAGATATGTTAAATACATGTACATATGTACATTAAAAGAAAAAGAAAGCTATTACTTACTTAATCCACCGATGTTGGCCAAAGCGACAAGAACGCCAACTAGCACAAATCCTTCTTTATTCATGATTAACTAGGGAAAATGGTGCCACTTGTACTGATCCTTCTCACACACACGGTCCCTGCATACTGGGGACACGAACGCTGCTTTTGTAGGACCTCATCACGTGAGGACCAAACAAAAGGAATTCAATTTTACTCAACTTCCTCAAACGCCCCTCAAGGCCATTGAAGCGACCTGCATTAAAATGTTCACAAACATATCACATTACTGAAAACTATGAAATGCCGTGAGACATGCTTAAGCGGCATGCTCAGTACTGCAAAACCGCCAGGTCATTTCGACATTTATAGGTACGTGTACACATAAGGATTTTGATAAACGTTAACTGTTAGATAATAGTTACGTAATTTATATTTGAGTCATTTGTGATATTGGGTTTAAATTTACTTATTAAATGTTAGAACTGTCCCTTAAACAGTACCATTGTTTCCTAAATGATATCAACAACATTTTAGAGAAGTCCGAACCTGGTGAAGATTATGTTTACGTTGACAGAGTTTTTGCATAATCTCCACCAAGAAAAACGTTTTCCTGTTTATCACTGAAATGAAACTGATGGGTATTATGTGTGCAATATGTGTGCTTTTGAGAGACCCTTTAGAGAAGTAAGATCAATTCATGTTTTTCGCAAGGAGAAAACATTGTCAAAAGCAATTCAATCTTTCAAGCAGGAAGAAAATATGATAATGCAGTAAAGCCATATATGGTAATGAATATTGTCGGCTTTAAAAAAGAATAAGGTTACCATGTCAGCGTAAAAGTTTTCAAAATAATAAAAATGTGTTTTTGTTGCAATGAAACGTCTAGTTGAATTAGCTATTGAATTACTAAAAGGGGGAAACTTGTATACCATTGTTAAATGCAAATAATTAACCTATTTTGAAGGCAATCTAAGTAGTATAAAACGGTTAAACATTTACCGAACCCCTCATAAATGAATCTAGAATTGATCATATTTTTGTTTTGTTCATGACGAATAGCATGCGTACGGGATATCCTTACGGTTTATGTTTTATTTACACCACTTAAATAAATACAGTATTTAATTTATAAAATTATGTTGTACAACCAGATAAGCGTTAAATCTGGCAACAAGTACTTGAGTGCATGTTGTTGATGATCTTTCTTGACTGATTCTGTTTAAATCGGAATGTATATTTATTCATAAAAACGTGAAATACCTGTTTAGGTACATGTATACAGTGAACTCCTCTTATTTCGTGAACACTAAATTTCGTGTTTAGACGACGATCGACATTTTCGTGGCCACTTGAATTCGTGGATGTCAAATTATAATAATAATAATAATAATAATAATAATTATTATAATAATAATAATAATAATAATAATAATAACAATAATAACAATAATAATAATAATAATAATAATAATAATAATAATAATAAAAAGAAGAAGAAGAAGAAGAAGAAGAAGAAGAAGAAGAAGAAGAAGAAAAAGAAAAAGAAGAAAAAGAAGAAAAAGAAGAAGAAGAAGAAGAAATTTAATAAATATTTTTAGGATCTTAAATGTGTGCATTGTCATACCCTGGAAAAAAACACGAACTTGAATGTCGCAACCACCTGTGTTCGTTTAAAGAATCTCATTGAGGATAAAACTATATTTATAATTTAAACAAACTTAGAAAAGGAAGGGAGTTATTGCATCAAATATTAAACAGGGAAGCATAATATGCAGCCAATCCACGTATCCAAGCCGATTTAAACGAGAACATTGCGAAATACAGGTCTGTTTACGTGAAGTAAAATAGTTGTCACAATAAATCCAATCTTGTGAGAAGGAAAATCATATGGCACTTAAGCAATGTTTACTAAGGTTACCAGAAAAGGGTAATGTTGTCATGTGGAGGTAAAATTGCTTAAAACACAATTATGTATTATAATTTATTCATAGCTACTCAACGTCGAGATGTGTAGGGAAGTTTAATGACAATCGGGTAATGAAATGTAATACTTTGGGTTTAAATGAACGACCTGGCGTGCAAATGCACATAAAACAAACAATGCAGGAAAATATTACCAAAACGTAAAAAGTACACAAGTATTCGTTACATCTTCAGTAGAACTAGATATAGTTGTTTTAATTGTCCATTCATAATGCATTACATCGAACCTTTATTTTAAATAAAACAATACTTACATGATTATTTTATGCAATCGGGTTCACCTAGTTTCTAAAACGCATGCTGTGAAGAAAGTTGTTTCAGGTAGAATACTCGTATGTGAATGACCTTTTTTTTGAATGCATTTTCATTAACAAAAAAGTCAATGTTTATGCAAAAAGTAGTTTAACTTGAAGTACCCGAGCATCGTGAAGCCCATAACAGATTACTTGAGGTAGTATGTGATATTTTCTTGTGATAACACATTAATATTATTTACATGTAAAACATTTATTTGGTTGCGAATCAGGTCTTTTTTACGTCAACACTCATATTGCGTCAAGTACCATTAAGGCTGCATAAAATGATATGCGATAAAAACAAGCAATATTTATGGCATTTGTTATGAATACATTTATTTAAACTACCGACAGCCCGCTCCCATTTAATACCTAGGGAATACATTAATCGTTTGACTGCATTCTTATTATAATATTAACGACCTTTACTAACATATTACGGACCAATGTTTACTAGATGTATCATATAGAACATAAAAAGAAAATTCATAATGGCTAAGAGGGGGCATAGCAAACGAACCGATATGTGTTAACATGTTGTGTTTTCATATAAATCTTTCCATTAGTGAACCCATACACACCATTTTCGTGTCGAAGATAGTTTTATTGGCAATTATGGGTAAAATACAGTTGCTTTCCGCCATTGACAACCTAAGGTATCACAGATAAACACAATTTTAATTAAATAGTATGACAAATTATTCAACTGCACGACACTATAAACTATAAATTAAATACTAGTACATAATGATGTTTTGTTAGGATTGTAAAAGTAATACAGACGCAAGACAAATCATTCTGATAACTTTTTCACCACAAAATGAAAATGTTATTTACCTGTTGTCGCACTGTCGGCAATGAATGACAAGTAAGTATTCGGGTGAGAACCAACAATGACGTGGCGTGACGTAGGGAAATGTGGGTAGGTAAACATTACTGACCACCATTAGTAGACTTGACTAGTAAACAGGTATTTTATATGTGATTCGGGAACAGACAAATTGTTGGCCCGAGGTGGAGGGGATAGTGTGTTGAATTGTTGTCCTAAGGACAACTGTTTGACTGTTCCAATATCCCGTATGAAATAACTGTTTCATTACCTGATCAAATGAAGAATAAAAGGAACATGTCAATGTTATTTGCAAATTTGTAAATAATAATTCTTTTTTAAAAGTATGCAGTCAGAGTGTGTGAGTGAAGCAGCTGAAACGTTTGACCTGTCAACAGTTCAAGTGGAATACTCTATGACGTCAGAGCGCGTATAGGAAACAGTCGAAATTATTGACCGGTCAACAGTTCGCGAAAATGGACCTTCTTTCAGACAACAGTAATAAATACCAAATTACATTTATTTTTAAGCTATCAGGTAATAATGTTTAATATGGTATAAAATCATACCAAACAAACAATAGTCAGATTATAAAAGTAGATCATGTGTTTTTTATTTTTGTTTGATTCCTTTATGAAAATACAGCACGTATAATCAGAAAAGACAGAATATAGAACAATGTAGTCATATATATACATGAAGTTATATAATATGTTATACAACTGATTACCAAACCAAGTATTTAAGACACACTATGACACGGTTTTGCCATTTGACCTTAGCGAGTGTCCAGTGTAGGACCACGCAAGGTGATAAGACTGTTTAAACTCGTCCATTCTGTTTATATATACATATTATACATTATATGTGTGTTTACAATGGAAATATCACTTTTATTCGGTAAGAGGGTATTTCACGAGTTTAATCAATGTATAAACGTCATTGTATATCAACATTTACATGTAAGAGCAGTGTGCAAAACCATCATCAAACGACCTTTTTACATATTCACGACAAATAAAATTATTTAAATGTTACAACTATCTGAATGCATGTTTTGTGTATTATTTCAGTTATTATTGCTGTTGTTCAACCAGTTAGCTGTTTCCTGTTCTGTAAGCTAATTATCGTGTGTTTATGATTATTTATAATTTAAGGAACAAGTAATTAAATATGTGTGAACGTACAAACGCCATTGTTTTTTTATCCAAGTGTGTTATAACTGCGGAATAATATCACAATTATATTTAGATCTGTAAGCTTATTATCGTGTGTTTATTATTATGTATAAATTAAGGAATAAGTAATTGAGTACATTTATGTGTGAACGTAAAACCGCCATTGGTTTTTGATCCAATTGTGTAATAACTGCTGAACAATATAACAATTATATTTAAATAGTACATTATTCAGTACGTGTGTCTCGAACGTAAGTAATTTAAAAAAAAGTTTTCATGGCCCGTGTTAAATAATTGCATATTGTGCTAGCGAAAACGTTGGAAGCATTTCTACCACCTGGACATTGTAAGTTGAATGTTAGTCACTTTGTAAAACAAAAAAACAACCAAAAATGTAACATACATTGCTACTAACAACGTGTTGTTGACTTAGTTGCAATGAGGTTTTTATTCCTTCAAACTGCTTCTAGTTTGGTTTAATTATGAAATTACTTATGCTTGTTTCAGCTGACAGTCGTGTGTGCTTACAATATTCGACCTACAGAGGTACTTGTTGCATAAATATGAGAGTTGTGTTTTCAATTGGTATACAATGCCTCGCATTTCTGACGCAACACTTCTTTCTCAGTAAACCCGATTAAAACAGATTTTTGAAATATTTATTGTGTATAGGTTTGAGTAGGTAGGTTTG
>Ga0224511_10001209_pt1 | contig 15050 bp, 11 predicted proteins | sample SF_May12_sed_USG_2_FD_169988 | JGI IMG/M metagenome (GOLD analysis project Ga0224511, IMG submission 169988) | Sediment microbial communities from San Francisco Bay, California, United States - SF_May12_sed_USGS_8_1 | ecosystem: Environmental > Aquatic > Marine > Sediment | place: USA...
GAGTGTAAACATCAAATGTTGACGCACGACGGACGACGCACGACGCACGACGGACGACGACGGACGACGGACAACCACTGACCACAATAGCTCACCATGAGCACTTCGTGCTCAGGTGAGCTAAAAACAAACTTCGGTCTGTAAACCATTGAGTTTCTGGACTTAGTTAATCAGACCTTTATCAAACTTGGAACAAAACGAAACATAAGAATGCAAACATCTACGTCATATATATGTACCAAATATGTCGCTTTCCGAAATTGGACAGTCGTGGATAGCTTTTGCAATTTTACTTCCATCTTCAGATGATTCCAAAATCCCACAAAAGTCCATCTGTAATCTCGGACGATCGCTTTTTATAACCTGCATCGTACGGAAAATATCAATTATAATACATGTCGAAATTCTCAAACACAGTCCTATAATGTCGACAATAACATTAGGTATAATCTGTACATAAAAGCAAAATCTGAATTAAAGATAAACTCATTAAGGGCTGGAAGGAATAATGACAGAGTGGTTAAGGATTGTCAAAACACAAAACAAACAACTAAAAGAGGCTGCATACATAACATGTACGCCCCCAGGTCGAATATAGTTCAACCATATGGCACCCATGGCAGAAACACCTCACACATAAATAAAGGAAGATGCGACTTTACACAGGCAACGAGAAGTGATACAAAGTGACGGATCAATTCGCTAATGTAATGTTCCTTTTAATATATGCCATTTTTATCAGTTTCAATTTAACAAAACAACTGATTTTTACAGAATGTTACTATCCATTCTAAAAATAGCATCGAGGTGACGTCATAATCTGCTTGTTATTGATTACACAAGATACGAATACGGTATTTTAATCCGTTTTACACGGTAGAAGGATTATCCGAATTATAAATACCGTTCGTTGTATCCATCAGTTTGTATCACATACACATATATAAGTAGGTATACAGTAATAGGCCAGTCAGCCTATATTTTGACCTTCAAAAAGTTGCAACATATTTTTGTGATTATTATTGAGTTTATACATTTATAAATATTATCTCCAAAATCAAAACAAATCTAAGCATGGGAAATGAGAAAATAATGAAACTGGTTTATATATATTTTCATTTTGAAATAGTGTGACACCTGAGGGATTTCCCTTTCATCAGTTTAAATTGAACCATACAAAAGCATTTCGATAAATGTCATTCACATGTGTGACATAAACAACAATTCCTACTCAGCATGGGCTATATTTTAGTAGGTAGGCCAGGAAAGTATGAGAGCACATAACACATGAAAATATAATACCGGTAATTCATTTGGAATGGCAAACGTTACTGACTTTTTGATAAGCTCATAAGCATTTATAGTAATTTATTACATAATTAAAAAAAACAGTTTTGCAGAAACTTGTGTTATTTCAATGTACTTAAAAGTACATGTATATCGATTGCAGTTTTCAGAAAGATGTCAAATTATGTATTTTGACAACAAATAGTCTACATGTACATAAGTACTGCAATGTGGTATATAGCAGTCACTATGTAAGTCACAGGCTTTGGGCCGTAGTCTGTGTCCTGTTGACTTGTCCGCATATATTCTTTCAAGTTTGTCAAACAAACTTTATTTACACTTCATGTGTGATCGAGATTAAACCTGATAAAATTATAGCACGATGAGTTCACTGTGATGTATAGTAAGGAACCTAAGAAAGAACTACCCGGGTAGCTCAATGGACAGTTCCCCAACTGTAAATCATTATCATTTATAACAATACATGGTCAATTTTAATCAAATATATTAGGTTTGTATTGTTTTTGTTGACAATATGACCTAGAAAATACAAAAGAAAGCCTACTTCCTGTTTGTGATAAACCTTATCACACTACCAAAGAATATCTACCGTAATGGGAGGAGCTTGAAACATTGTGGAACTATGCATTGGTAGAGCATCTGACCGTGGGTTCGATGCCCGCCATGGGTAAATGACTTCAGTCCTGTCTACAAATGGCGATCTCGGCAGGACTTACACAGGTCTGCCATGGACTCTCTTCATGTGATGTAGCAATATTTCTAAGAAATGCTATGACGAACATTAACCGGAATATCGATCATCGCCCTGGCTTAATGACTTTTCTGGCCTATCTACTTATGCAATCTGCTAATTGTAAGTGTGCAACACAGATTGACTCAAGCAATATAGATTTAAATTTACAAAAAGGTTAGGACAAATTCAACATATGTGCCCGTTCAAATGTTGCCAACTGCAACTGTATCTGCCAATTACCAAACTTTCAGCCTATATTTCCAAGTTCAAGAGTGGAGAAGCACGGACATACATCTACAGCTAATTGACAGGGGATGGACACTTGCCAACAAAAGTCGTTGGAAATAGATTTGTCCCTAGCAAATTATTCATGCAAACAGACTTGTGATACACGAAACTAAAATTACAAGCTAGAGATATATAATGGTTCCCGAATGGGAATGTACGAGTGCGTTAGCTGAAAGCAATCCCCCCTTTAACCTGTGATACATAATGATGTACCCGCCAACACAGAATGCTGGGATGTGGGATGTCACAATGACAGAACACTGACCCAGACAGTATGATTCCGTCTTAGTGTAGATTACAAGTTGAAATTGTTGGTAATGCAATATATGTACATTGATATTCTGTTGTATTATACGTTTTTGTGTAATTATATTTGTTTGGTACTCCGGGATCATGGGTTGTATTTCTTTACAATTGACAATAGAATTCCACTTATGCGCTGTGGGGGCGTCAGAGTTGTGGCACCTTTCATAACCATTGATGAACAGCTTCAATAAAACCGAGGCTGCTATTTTCCTTATGCAGACTCAATACCTCCTGAGAACTTTTCCTTTTCTCAGTTGTTCCCTCCTTAAAATGTTATTTAGTGATATTGTTGACATAAAAATACCAACACTAAACGTTATTTAGCTGTTACTATCAGTTAAATAGAACAACAATGAAGTTTTTTTTATCTAGTGTTATTTACATTAGAGATAGACACTCGCGTAAAATTCCGACCAGTTTTCAGATGTAGCGACACATAGCATTTATTGTTTCTTGGTATGTAAACATTCTTTACCCGTCATGTACTCATTCAGGAAACAAATGTCATAAAACAATACAATGAGTAGACCGTTGGTAACAACAGGGGAACGAATATCCGAGGGAACTTTTGTGATCATTTTACGTGTGTTTAACCTTTTAACTATTCTCAGTTTTATTGTTTGTAAGTATATTGGGTGACATTTGAAGTCAAGGCATGGAAGAGACGTTGACAGAGGAACAGAAAGTGTTGCGTTGCTGGGAACGTTGGAGAAGTTGCAAGTGCCGACCCGTGAGGAATTAGAGAATCTCGTTCGGAATGGAGCTGCGGAACAGAAGATCGTGATTAAGGAGGTGAGAGACCCTGGAAAGTATCCCGGAATTTTATTGGTTTATGGGGAACAATGACAAGGAGAAGTTAATTTTAGAACATGGATGTATGAAGTGAATTGTTTGATTATAGAGGAGATGTATAGCAAAGATAATCTATTGCTAGGAATAAGGAGATGTCTTAGAGGTGAAGCAGCTGCCGTGGCAATGAGATTAGGAGAGAGCGCATCAGTGGCTGACGTATTAGACACATTTCATGCTGCGTTCGGTAATACAGAAACCCCTGAATACACACTTCAAAGATCCATGGATGTGTACAGGAAAAGGAGAACATGTGGTCAGTCACGCAGCTAGGTTGGAAGAGCTATTCTCAATGACAATATAATTAGGAGCATTGTCAAGGTCGTAGAACATGGTCTTTCATGACGGTTAACGTGTAGATTTAAAATTGGCTTCCATGTATAAATATGAAAGAGTTTCAGAATACAATGACTTCAAGACTGAAGTACAGATGCTGGAGGCTGAGCCGGCTCAACGAATACGACTAAATGTGCTGCAACACAACACTGGTGGATCGGAAGGAGGTAAAAACCATGCTGCAACAGTAACGGACCCAGGTAGAGAATATATATAAACAGCAGGATGAAATGAGACAGGCTGCACAATAACAGCCACCCCATCAGGTAACACTATTAGACCTGGATTGCAAATGAGAAGATTAAGGGGTCAATGCCATTTAAGAGGCACTATGAGTAGTGTGCCACACCAAAAGAATGGTAGAGGCAATTATAGACCTCAAAGGCCTGTAGCAACCAATACATTCAGACCAAATCTTAACACAGTAAGGTGCTACAACTGTGACCAGACAGGACATATGGCCAAAGACTGTCCTTTACACTGGTAAGTGCTAGGGCTACGGGTCAAGAGACTAGCACTACTAAAGGTTACGACCCAAAGCTAGTTGGTGAGGCAGGAGGTCAGTGTAGTTGTTTCTCAACTTTGTGACACAGGTTCATGTGTCCCTACTGTTTTAGAACTGTTTTATAGACACCATCTGAATTCAGTTGTATTACAACTTTTGTCAAATATCATAAAAATTGAATGTACAGATGGAGAAGCATTGCCGTTGTTTTGTACAGGTTACCTTAAAGGCACCAGGAGTACCAAACACAGACAGACATGAATGTTTGTTACTTGTAGTGGCAGAAACGGAGTACAACAACACGGTACCGATTCTACTTGGAACAAATGTCATCTCTGATTTCTTAAACAATTGTAAGGAAAAAAGCTAGAGAGCAAGTCTTACAAAGGGCAAAGTTACACGTACCATCGTTTTTAGCATTTCGCTGTCTTCACATTAATGATTAGAGAAAAAGAGTTGAGAATGAATTGCGATAGACTTGCCATACTACGAAGCGTCGAGAGAGGTAGAATTTCAATAACACCAAACCAGTCTGTAAATATTCATTGTAAAGCGGATAGACAAGTGATTACCACAAAACTTGTGCCATTGTACATGAGACAGAGGAAGCAACAGTAACTGATGCTCTGGAGATCACGCCAGTAGTTCTTAACTATTTACCAAATAGTAATACTGAATGCATTGTGACTGTTATGAATTTGACAAATAACACAATGTGTATACCTTCTCTTGCCATTGTTTCAGAATTACAGCCAGTTACAACTCGGTGCTCGAAAAATTGGAAACAGAGACGCCCCTGACTGAAGTGCTGAGGAACGTCTCCATTGAACCTGACTCAACAGAAGTAGAACAACAACAGCTCATCAACCTGTTGAAACAACACAAGGACATCTTCTCCAGAGCGACACAGACATAAATAACTGCAAAGTAGGAATTGATTTACATGATGAGATACCATTTATTAAGAGGTACAGGAGAATACACCCCACTATGATAGAGGAAGTTAGAGGGCATTTGGAGGATTTATTGGCAAGTGGCGTTATCAGAAAGTCAAATTCACCATGGGCATCACCTGTTGTATTATGTAAAAAACACAATAAGATCAGAATGTGTACAGGTTACAGAAAATTGAACTAAAAACCATCAAAGATAGTTATGCCATTCCAAGAATTGAGGATATTTTGGATAGAGTGCATGGTGCAAAATAGTTCACAACTGTTGATATGAAAGCAGGATATTACCAAATTGAGATCGAGGAAAACCATCAAGAGAGAACTGCATTTAACTGAGAGCTTCCCTTTCTTCAGTTTAATTTAATCTAGGGCCTCTTGGGGTTTGGGAATTCAACAAATTACCCTTTGGATGCTCTAAAAGTCCTGTAACATTTGAGAGGATCGCTAAGGAGACTCTATGTGAAAATAATATGACCATTTGCATAATATATCTGGACAACCTGCTAATTTTAAGTTCCACATTCGAGGAGCACTTGGAACTTGCCAGTTTTTGCAGAGAAAGGTAAGGTGTTTAGGTCATGTCGTCGAACCAGATGGGATAGAGACCGAGAAGTGCAACAATGAAGGAGTTCCCCAGACCTACCGACCCAGACCATCTACGATCATTTGTAACACCAAGCGGGCTACTACCGTAAGTTCATTCCTAATTTCAGTAAGGTAGCTAGACACCACACAGATTTATTAACGCCTACGGCAGTTAAAAAAGGTACAAAACCAGATAAATTTATTTGGAAATGGGAACAGATTCTGGAAGACACCTTCAACAAGATTAAGGAGCCGTTAACATCCCCACCCATATTAGGATACCCTATTTTTGGTCAGCCGTTTGAACTCCACTGTGATGCTAGTCTATCAGGATTAGGGCTGTGCTCTACCAGAAACAGGAATGCATAGCCAGGGTTATTGCTTATGCAAGCAGGACATTATCTAAACTGATGAAAAGGAAAGCCCCGAGGAAGCATAGCCTGCACGAGAAAACAGCAGCCTCGGTTTTATTGAAGCTGTTCATCAGTGGTAAAAGAACTATTCAGTTTTTAAATTGGAATTTTTGGCCTTGAAATGGGCAGTGACAGAAAATTTTAGAGACTACTTACTAGGTACATCCTGTATGGTTTACACTAATAATAACCCTTTGACATATTTGTTAAGCACAGCCAAGCCGGAAGCAACAGGACATAAATGGGTGGCACAACAAAGCGACTTCAACTTTTCCATTGTGTACAGGACTTGCAAGAAAAACCAAGACGCCGATGTCATGTCACGCTATCCAGAGCAGACCAAGGATATGGTAACATCAGTATGTAATGGATCGATGAATCCTAGCCCAGTTGTTGGAACTATACCATGTTAAAGTCTTAACATACTGGATGTCACGGAGGACCCAGCTCAGCCTATGGTACAGACAGATTTGAGAGAGTTGAGAAAACAACAAAGGGATGATCCTATAGTTGGTATATGGCTAAGAGCAGCCATCGAAAAGTCATTTCTCAGGAAAAAATAATTGTTCATAGTAGAGACCATCTTACCATGTCAATACATTTTACCAAGTTTGTCATCAAACGTGGTTTATTGTATAGGGAAATAATTGAGAATTCGGAAAACATACAACAACTTGTTTTACCTGCTTGTTATAGAAAAACAGTCTTACAGGGATTACACAATGCGATGGGACACCCTGGCAGAGAGAAGACAGCAGCCTTGGTAACGGAGCGATTTTACTGGCCAGCCTACACAATGGACACCAACAATTGGGTTGATTCATGCGACATATGTCTGCGCCGTAAATCTCAGACAAAAGCCCCACTCGTAAACATACAGTCAAGCTACCCACTTGATCTGGTTAGCACTAACTTTTTGAAAGTGGACGAGTGTGCTGGTGGCGTATGAAATGTACTGATCATCACTGATCATTTCACTAAGTTTGCTGTAGCAGTAGCCACTTAGAACCAGACTGCTAAGACAACAGCAGGGGCGCTACCCACCATGCTATTGAGTGACCAAGGGTCCAACTTTGATAGCGAACTTATCAAAGATCTTTGTTGTCTGATGGGGATTCAGAAAATACGCACATCTGTGTATCACTCACAATGTAACGGGATTTTTGAGAGATAAAATAGGACACCCCTGAACATGTTGGGAACTCTAGAGCATGATCAGAAACAGACTTGGAAGAAATATTTACCATCTTTAACTTTTGCTTATAATGCAATGAAACATACACCTAAGGGATATTCTTTTGAACTAATGTTTGACAGGAAACCAAAATGAGCGATTGACCCTATGTTTAACAACTGTCCTAGTGGTACTATTTCGTCAGACTACTATTATGTGCATGAGATGAAAGAGAAGATGGATAGAGCCAGGGAAATAGCCAGCAAGAACATACAGAGGGCACAGCTTCAGCAGAAGTCATACTACGACAAGAAGGCAACAAGTGCAGAGCTGCAGAGTTTAGCCTTTAACGGACCCCATAAGATCTGTAGGGAGTAGCAGCGGTCAGAAGTGTGACAAGCAAGAAAAGCCAGTACTAGTCAGAGAAAGAGACCGGTGCCACAGCCCAGGCGGTTGACACAGAAGGTCTCGGAGGAACAGGTGGGACAGAAAACAGACAAAGGTACAGTAGAGGAGGTACAGTAAGATTCCAGCGATTCGGAGGACGACGATGTTGTTTACAGAACAGTGATAGAGAGACTGTTTGAGATCTCAGGAAAGGCAGCCTCCAGAGGAAAGAATACCAATTTCCGACAGGGCTGATGAAACTGAGAGAGAAAGAGTCCAAGAGACCAGACAGAAGACACCTACCGTGGCTTCAGATTCTGAGAGAGGCAGATCCGAGGAGAGATATCAAGAAGAAGCAGGAACACCTGTACCATTTAACTGATGAAGGGGAAAGCCTAGGGGATCAGGACGGGAAAGAAGAAAACCAGCATGGTTTGATGCCTATCAAGTTAACCAACATACCTTGAACAGTTTCTTTGAAATGCAAATTCAAAACAACAAGTTGTTGGCCAAAATACTAACAGTAGAAGATTACACTTAAACAGGATGAAGAATGTTTTATCAGATTTTAACTGTTTATAGTATCTCGTATTTTTTTTAATAATGTTTAATTTTTCAAGAGTAAATTTTTTCAGGAGGGCAATAGAAGATACTGAAATTAAATTATGATGATACATTAAATGTATTATAACGTTTATGTAAGTTATGCAAACCTTTTGCATATGTTCATAATGTTATTATGGTTTCATTTCAGGAATGTCACCATGTTATGTTTTGTTTTACTTTTTCATAATAGGGTTCATTTTCATGGCATTAATTTTGTGTATTTGTTTTGTAGGTTTAATTTGAAATAACTATTGTGTTTCAGATATAGCTTAATGCTTACAGTTTTTGTACATAAGTAACAGGATCAATGTATACTGTTAGTTAGGATAGTTTAGGTCTACATGTCTCCTTATAGAAGTAGAGTTGCTTAGCTCTAGTTAGTTTAGTTTTGTATTAGTCAGGGGACTGATTTGTAAAAGGGGGAATGTAGCAGAGCGGGTATTTTGCTAAATGTTAGTTAACCTTAGTTTGTGACTTGCACAACGATAATTTATTTCATTTCCTGTTTAATTGGCTATAAATGTAAGATACTTTTTAGTCCCATTCTTCATCCGTTTACATCAACCTACATTTAACATATTATTCTAAGAGTGTGGTGCAGATATTTATATCAGGTTTTTGTCTGTTATTCTTTGGCTTGTTTTATTATAGGTTTGATATTTTGGTAGTTATTTGCATCGAAAATAAATCAATTGGTCACTGAAACGTTAAGATAACTTGTATCCATATAAATAATGTCACCTTCCTTTACAACAGCACCAGCAACAGCATACCAGCACGTGTGAAAGTGTAAGTGAGTCACGAGAATCATATTCTCTGTAAGTAGTTTTGTTATATTTTTGCCATGTATCTTGTTCATTTAACTTTATTGTGAAATTGATAAAAAATGTGATTCGTGTACCTAACCTTTGTGATAATGCTATGTAATATCTATTAGGAAATGTAATTATGTAAAAGTATTTGACATAGTACAAAGTAATATGTCCTTTTATTGCCCTCATGTTAATATCTTAATAGGGCGTTTGTATTGTGGAAGTTTCGTTGAAGTCGACAGTTCGATTGTGGACGTACCGTCAGCGCGTGCAGTACCCCAAGCTTCGTCCAGCAGAACGTGATCAAAACTCATTGATCCATAAAAACGATAAAAACAACTAACAAACCTGGGGCACAATATACTGACATAAAGGGAACACACATTACAGTGACCAACCTGTTTTAGCACCCGTCCGACAAAGCTGCGCCGTTCTGAGTACCTTTCCAGATCTTCCGCATTTTGCTTTGGTAACACAGTTTTTGCCACTTCTTTTGCTGTTGTTTTCTTCATCTCTTTTGTAAGCCACGCAAATTGTTTCACAAGTCTAACTGTGAATTTCTGTCGATCAGCTGATAATCAAAATTGGTATGGTATAATTATAAATAGAATTATAGAATGGTCGGTGATAGAGAAAATATGAATCGTGATTGTATTTTTTTTCTATTCAGATAATAAAACCTTTAACTATTGTTTGTTTCATTGACATAATGGTCGCTTTGTTTTGATATAAAGCGCATACATGTGATATACTTGATAGAACAAATCAACGCGTCATTTTAACGAAAGGAAAGTTATAGAACAGTACAGTGTGTATCTATTGAAAGCGTTTACTTACGTGTCATTTCACAAAAGACTGGGTAAAAATCTTGTTCTGTAAAGCAACAAATTGTAACTGCGGATATAAATGCAAAAAAGGTAATGACTAGCTTTAAAAAAATAACGAGAATGTTACATAGCGAAAATATCCAATAATATGAATGTCTTTAAAAGCAGTATGCAAATATATACAATTGCATTCGATTCGATAAAACAAATGTTTTCATGTAAGGCTGAAATAAACGGAGAAAATTGTACATACCTGGTCTTTTTGGGAAGTCTTCTCCTGTAACCAAAAATGTGTAAGTAAGAAGTTACAGAGCGCAGACTATTGTATTGGGTTTGGATAAGTTAAAAGTTCTATAGCGTTTTACTTTGTTGTCTAGCATCATATAATTATTAATATGTTTGTCCAATTAAATACACTTTCACGCATTTCCAACGAAACATTTGCATTATTCGTATTCGTCATACCATTACCTTTTTTTCACTGAACATTCACATGTAGCAAGCACTGTCATAGGTTCAAACGCACTGACACTATTATTGATCTCGCTAAATTATAACTTTGACAATTCGGACTTCCGGCTCTACTGTTAAAAGGTCACAGAATGACAAAACCATAAAACACATACCAAACTAGCATTTATTTGGATGCACAACCAATCATTAATGGTTTTAAATGTATGTTAAAATTATAGATTGCCTGTGGGGGGTCGGTTTAGGTATGGCTGTTAAAAATTCTCCTGGTAAGTCAAATAGTAAAATTGTGATAAAAGCGATCAGCATGCACAAAACAAGTGAATGTATATATATTCAAGTTAATTATACATAATTGATCATTTAAGGCTCACAGATTTTTATTAGATTTGCACACGTTCTAAATTGAACTGTTAGGTTAAAAGTGCAAGGCAATGTAGGTACGCGGCAATGTAGATACACAAAAGAACCCCATTTTAAAAAACAGCTGGCTTTACATTTAAATGTACGTGATAATGATTCAGCTTCTTTTTGCAGCAATGATTTGAATCCTGACTTGACTTGATCGTGTAAGAACACATACAGGGATCGCCTTGTCAGTGGTGATTGATACTAGACCAAACGCGTCAGCGACAGAGAGCAATGCTGCAGTCAAATATTTGTTTATCACCAGCACATATTTAATATACATTGAAGATTTCGCTAAATCAGTAGAGAACAGGACTCGAACCATATATGTTCCGTAGTAATCTGAACTGAAGTCTGATGCAGAAGTCTTTAAAAGCTTAACCAACCGAAACAGTTAAGAATAATACTCTTAAATGACTACCTAAGGACAATTTCTATTAATCTTAGTAAAAAGAATTGACACACAAGTTGATAAATGAACCCAATGTGCACATGGTGAGTGATCTCTACTCTGTACATGTCTGATTATAGAGACAAAACAGTGGTTAACTTAAACAAATGGCCAGGGTACGCAAATTGTTGAGTCGATTACTTTGCCATATATTTCCTCTGTAAATTATCTAATTCTGGTGGCATCGCAGAATGTAGCAGTAAGGTTTAAATATGCATTGCTGAATTGTTGTTGTTTACAAAGAAATTTATTAAATTACAACAGAACTACATTGTACATCACAAAGTATTTGACTTGACTGAGAGTCATATTACGAGGATTGGTTTGAAGATCGCAACCAACTTATCTATAAATCCTTATGATAACACTTAACACGTACCCGCATGTTTGTCAATCATAATTTTCGATGCAATTTAAGCACATAAATCTTCCTCAAGTCTGTCTGCCAAATGATTAAGTTTAACCTCTTCCTTTATCCTTACTTGATGCATCACGTTTCATTTACTACGAATATAAACGTGTATATAACTCCGATTGCACTTGCGGAAACTGGAAAGACGGGCGGAATGACGGAAACATGCCAATTAAAGATGACAAAACAAATGTTTCTCCCACGTCCATGTGCATATAGCGGAATTGATAAATACTTTATAACATTATAAGCCAGAAAGCAAAACTATATTAAAGAATACTATTTTATCTGTGATAAGTATTCATAATTTTATATCTTTGTTATTATCATCATTTTGTTCTCATATTCAAAGATGTCATGCACACTATAATGTAGCAGTTCAGCTAAATTTCATTTTGGTTAACAAACAATGGTAACAATGAACAACCAAATCACCATACAAAGTATGTAATCGGACCAGGAGTTAATCGTAATAACCCTAGATTGGAAGACTAACTAAGTATAACACCTTGTTGTAAATACTTTATCCTTACCTGTATGTTCGCCACTGCGGTTTGTCACGAGTCTGTCTCCCAATTGGCCAAGTTCACTCTTTTGTCTGTTATCCTCATCTTCGAATTCAACATTTTGTCTGTTACCCGCATCATCGAGTTCAACCGTTTGTCTGTTACCCGCATCCTTGACTTCAACCGTTTGTCTGTTACCCGCATCCTCGACTTCAACCTTTCGTCTGTTACCCGCATCCTCGACTTCAACCTTTCGTCTGTCACCCGCATCCTCGACTTCAACCTTTTGTCTGTCACCCGCATCCTCGACTTCAACCTTTTGTCTGTCACCCACATCCTCGACTTCAACCTTTTGTCTGTCACCCGCATCCTCGACTTGCTGCACCACGTTTCCTTGAATACAAAAATATATTTGCATACATATCCCGATTGCACTTGCTCACAAATTGCATTTTTGTATATTTACAATAATGCACATTCACAATACCTTGAACATAATAATGAATTCATTCAGAAGTGTTTTCAATTCAGCGTATTAAATGCTTTGAGATCATAATGGCATCTAAACAACATTTAAAAATATTCAACATTTTTGAGAGTATGTTGCATATCATATAATCAACAACATAACTCATCATAGAAACACAAAAAATCATTAAATTTACAAAAGATATTAACAATTAGTTGAAGTTGTACGCCTAGTCATGTTAACATAATTTTGTTTTGTTATAGGTTTATTGTTAACGAGTAAAGTCTTAAGTATACATAATGTATATGTATGTAGTTGTATAAAGTGGTATTCTCACATATAATACAATATAATGGTTAGATAACGGATATAAAGCAGTAAACCCTGCCCCATAAATATGAGAAACTGCCACATGTAGTTGTCAATGCATGTTTAAATATTACAGAAAAGAATCTGACGCTGTGTGTTTATGTTTCGATCCATTACATTTAAACATTTTAATATATTGACTTCAATTGATTTAGTCAGTTGACTAGGTGGTCAAGAGTTAGCATTCCAAATTGCGGTGCGAAATGTCCCAGTTCAATTTCCGGCTCTGGCCAGGATTTTTTATGTTTGCCTTTTTTGTTTTGTTGTCATGTTTTTGTTGTTTGTCCAAAAGCATTATTTACAATTATTTTCAATTCCTTTTTGCACTGTTAATTCATTTAGTATACTTGTCATTCTGCAAAATGTGTGACCGAATATAAGGGTATCAAGACACAGACCTAGCATCAAGTTGGAAGAATATAATCTATTTAGAAAAAGAAATTGCGGTGTTAAATATTTTAAAACAAAGGTCAAAATTTTATCTCATCGATTAATTTGTTTTGATAAAATGAAGACACAACTTGCTATTCCAGGTTTTGTTGTGTGTTTTTGTTAGTGCCGTGCGGCGGTCTTAAAAAGCGCCCCGTACAAGCATTTTATGTTGTCATATATCACCTGTACTAAGATCGGGTGGTGAATTCTCTGTGAATATCATAGCCTCATTGAAGACCTTCTTTACACTCAAGGTTTAAGAACATTCCTATTTTTAAAGATGGTTTGAGTACGTAATTTCTTGTTGGCGAGAACTTATTTACTATAGAATCAATGCACTAATATAAATTGAAGATTATTTCCAAATAAAGAATGTTGTAAACAATGTAGATATTATAAATGGAAGAGATGTTCAAACAAAGAATGTTGTAAACAATGTAGATATGTCAAACACACTTACAACATCATGACGTAACTTAGTATTAGCAGTTCAAAAAGTAGAATGCCTTTCTTTTGATAAAAATAATTCTTCAAATTTTAAAATCAAAGCTAGCTGTACTGCTGAATTAAATTGGAATGAAACATTACAAACACCTTATCCATTAGGGCTGAATGATAATAATCTTCACCAGGGAAACAATGACCCTTCGATTGATACATGTATTTTTTTCACTTTTTGCGGAAGTCGCGTTCACTTGGGCGTCGTCAAAACGGTAATATTTAGCGGCGTAAGAATAAGTCTTCAACCCTTTAAGAATGTTTAATTGTTCTTAATACCGATTGAAGGCATCTCTTTCTCAGTTGCCCTTGCCCTAATTGAGTTTTCTAGAGCAAGAAGCTGATAATATTGATTTAAGAACTGATATTTTCTTTTTAATGTATGTGCCATTAGTATTTAAAATTGCGACAAACACTACTTACATCAAAGAATACAAAGGTCTGACGAAGGTAAACGTTTTTGTTTTAAGATTGCTTTCGTAAGTAAAGGGATTGACATTAATAATATAGTTTCGATTTTGAAATATAAAAAATGTAGTAAATCTTATACCACAATACTTTGAGAAGTTGATAAAAAGGTAAAAAAAGGACATAAATACCGTATTTCTTCTGACATTGATGTTGATTTATGTAAAAAAAAGGGCTAGCATATGGTCTGCTTAAAAACTAAACAATGGTGTGTAAGAGAAGGCGTTGACGCCAATGTTTTACAGCCATGTCTTCTTAAAATTTTACAGCTTGTACATAACAGAGTAAACTGTTTTGTTTATAATCCACTGATTATACGCCCCACCCCCAAAAAAAAACCTGTTTCTTACTTCTTCTATTAAAGTTATATTACCGTTGAACGAGAGCATTTAACCATACACCTTAGTTTTCATTTAATTTCACCTAAATCATAAGTATATCCTCATAAATGATAAACGGCAATATGATTTAGATCTGATTTCAT
>Ga0224511_10001210_pt1 | contig 15049 bp, 3 predicted proteins | sample SF_May12_sed_USG_2_FD_169988 | JGI IMG/M metagenome (GOLD analysis project Ga0224511, IMG submission 169988) | Sediment microbial communities from San Francisco Bay, California, United States - SF_May12_sed_USGS_8_1 | ecosystem: Environmental > Aquatic > Marine > Sediment | place: USA...
TTTTATTGATACTGTGACCTTTACTATCACCAAGAAATTCATGACGCTAGTTCTGTTGTTGAATAAGTAGGTATATATGTTGTTTCGCTGTGATGTTTAAAGCGTACTTGTCTAAGAGAGCACCAAAAGAAAGGGTTGTTTTGCAAACAGACACGGTACGCTTTTAGACATGCACTAAATACATTAACAAATAGGCCATATTCACGTTGCACATACATTTTAAACATACAAAACAATGTGACAGTTGCATTAAAAAACACCCATGCCCCTCAATTCCAAAAATCGTTTAGTTTTGTGGGCACGAACGTTCGTGGTTTGACGATAATGGATAAATTTGTGGATTATTAAATATATGTACCACACATAAATATTTAAATAATTTCAAATTTCGTTTAGATTGTCCTTCCCACGAAATGCTCGAAATTAAATGTCTGACAAAACACTGATTTCACAGTATTATATGTTAATGATAACACGTAAAACGAATCAGAACAATACATGTACTTTTATGTTCAGTGTGGTCCTTGAGATGTAGAGTCAGATTACAAATAGTCAGCATTTAAATTTAAATATTCCTAAGAATCATGTCACACTCAGAAATCTGACACAAACATTACGTCTCATTTACGTCAATAGAGTTATTACATATTAAGCTAAAATTGGCTTTATGTTTTTTTGCAACCATAATAGTTCTTTTTATTATTTGTTATGTTATAAACATTGTTTTTATCATGCATGCATTGTTTATTAATGCAAAACTTGTTTGCATTATTGATTTATAATTCTAACGATCTAGAATCGTGCATGTCTGAGGAACATCAGAGTGTTCGCAACGAACTTGAAATTGCAGAATAATAATTATTGTCTCAATTTCAAGTTCAAGTAAACTGTGTGTAACATGTGCGAAATATATTTGTTGTTTTTTTGCTAAGAAAGCTTCAAACAAAATTAGTTGTTTCGAGTGGCATGAGAGAATCAATCTTAAATTTGTTCAATAAAAATAACTTCTTACTTATATACGGTTGACGTTTTTTGTCTAAGTAAACCCACGAGACACGTTTTGTTGGCTTTATTTAAGGGGAACGCCACAATAGAAAATAAATTGTGTTCTACTAATTGATGTTTTTAAAATGTAATAATGCGATTTTCTATTATGTGATGCGTGAAGCCTACGATCCGTTCTAATGATGTTTTATAAAATGTCAAACCATATGTTTAGATGTTTAAAATAATACCTATTTATAATTGACATGTACTTCTGGTTTTTTTTAAGAGCGTAAATACCTTGCGAATAGAAGCAACCATAATACAATACACTGTCATGCAGCCCAGCCACGGTACGTTAGTATGGCTACCTGTCTGGTCAATAGAGCCAAAGGACCCGAAGAGCTTATGTTTTATTTGTTTTACTTTAAACAATTTTCCGCATCACATTTTAAGAACAAGAAAATCTATTTGTTAAACTTGCTCAACGTGCATTTTTATCACATTGCACATAATTCATGTTCATCACCAATATCTAGATTAGGTGACAAAGCGGTGGCTAGGTGAGTGTGAGTGTCTTTGACAACTTACATGTATTTGTTGAGAAACGGTAATCGTCTTTGCCTATTGTATGAATATATCCGCAACTGTTAATCAAGACCATTTATAGGAGTACATGGTCAATTGTAATCCAATAGATAAGGATTATATTGTAAGTTCACAAGCCAACATAGAAAATACAAAAGCAAGCATACTTCATGTTTGTGATAAGCCTTATCACAAGATCAAAGAAAATCTACCGCATTGGAAGGAGCTTGAACATTTTATTGAACTATGAACTTCACAAGATCAAGAAAAATATATCGCATTGGGCGGAGCTTGAAATTTTGCGGAACAGTGCATACAAACTGCTGTCTAGAAAAACAGTTCATTGTTCGCAAACTTCGCTTTACGTTTGCCATTGCCGCAGTCTATGCATGTCTTTCCCTTATTGGTGTGCTAAAACTGCTTTTATATCAATAACTGTTCTTTATCCTTTTAAAGACAAACATTTTGAATTGTTGTCACGCGCAAGACCGATAACCGTTGACAGCTCCTGGGGTTGAGAAAATATGACTTCTTTGCCACTTTTGAATAAATCGCTTGTCAAGAAGTTGACGAAATGTAGGAGTTCAAGATTTCTCGGATATGAAGAATAGAACTAATATTGACTGAGTGTGTTGAAATTTAACAATATAAAACATTTGTGTTTGTGTTCTTTTGACACGTTAGACTAACGTAAATCACAAAAATTATCACACATATAAGATTCGTTATTACACTGGTAAATGCATTGGTTAATGCATTGGTAAATGCATAAGTAAATGTTAACCTTTCCGTCTCTTTGTAACGGTTATACACCCTGTGGTGATTAGTAATTAAACTGCATTAGGCGAAAACAAATCGTAACATGTCTGAGTGATACTATTGTCGCGTTTTAAATTACGGTGCACTTATTTACGCAATCGACTCTTTTATATCCCTCTGCGATCGTTTTACTCTGCGAGTATTAAAAGCTTTATTACCGAGGTGACCATTTACTTCTCCTAATTACTATGAATAATTAAAGACACACGTATATTTTCTTGTTTCTCTAATTGCATTTTGTTACGCTAACAAGTAATTGGCGCGGCTAGTGCAATTGTTTAAATTGGTGCTATTCTGTAAAGGTTACAAGAGACAATTTACGAAAATCTAATATACAACATGAATATCTCTAACACCATCAGATAATACATTAAATATATACGTACCAAGGGTTATTTTTGAAAGTAAGATTATTCTAATACAGTGTAGTTCTAAGGTTATTATAAAGATGGTTGTCCAAGAAACATGCCTCTTATCCTGAATTATATTTCAAAATGGACATACACGCTTTTTCTTAGACAACCCCTCAAATGTGCCTGTCTCTATGCGTTTTGGTCCCCGCCCACAGCGAAACGTGCTAAATGCTGACCAGTGATCAGTTGGTAACATAACATAACAATACTTCTCTAAGTAGGAAGTTTTAAAATGATAGCTAGTGATTAACATATTTCGAGCTCGACTTAAAGGAAGGACCAACTGGAATGTTAATTAGGCCAACCAAGTCATTAACAAACATTTCAAATATCCTCTCTGATACAAGGCTCATTTATTGAGTTGAACTTGTTCGAGTACAAATTAGACAGATGTTTTTCTAATCCAAAATGGATATTCTTGTTATAATTGTTTTAATTAAAATCTTGTTTTAGATATTACGATTATAATATAACTCGTATTATATTATGTCTTTCGTTCGCTACTTAATTCTCCTTTGTTAGGAATATAATCTTTCATAAGTACAAGACTATTGATTCTTAAAGACCATCACTCATTCTGCCGCCTCGATGTGATAAACAAACAACCGCAATACAAAATGCATAAACGTCTGCCATTTATAATCCGCATCCTTTTATATTGCATATGTTACGGAACGCACTCCAAAGAACACATCGGCGTAACTAATATAAGATGCTACCTCTGTATCTCCTTACCCTTATATGCGGTCACAAATGTTGCTGTAAGTTAAGTTCACTTAATAAATTAACATTGCAAAGGAATTGCAAAATTGCATGACAAATAATGTATTTTGGACGAAAACACACAACAAAAACAAAACAAAAAAGCAAACATAAAATATCCTTGCCTGATCCGGAAATCGAACCCGGGTCCTCTCGCACCCAGGTTGGATGCGTTTACTCTGAACTAACGAGTCAACTAAACATATCGATTGACATTAAGCTGCTTAACAACCGTGTAATAGGTCGAAGTGTTAATAAAAAAGGCCAGATTTGCGAGACACTTTTTTCTGTAATATTTTAACATGCATGAATACTACGATGGCAGTTTCTCATATTTACGGGAGTATAATTCACTGCTTTTACTGTATGGTTTAAAAATAAGATGTAAATATTTCTGGTTAAAAGATACAGACATAGCATCTTTAAGGGTTTACAAATTGTTTGATACATATTTGATGCAGGGTTTTTAGAGTAGACAGTTTTTTATCATTGCCCTCTTATGAGTGAGACGGTGGCCTAACAAACGTGGTTATACTGGTATAGGTGTCCGAGTCTGACATTTTGGGTCCAAATGGCAATTTAAGCGATATTAAAAAATTGGTATCGTTTGAAAGGGAAATGTCTGAAGATTCCAGATATGGTTATATAATAAAACAATACCTATTATATATGTCGATATCACCACTTTGAAATACATGCCTTAAACATCATAAACGGTGTACATGTCAATTATATGGCCATTACAGTTTAATCAATAAATTTATGGTCATTTTTATAAGATAATTTTGCAAAAATATGATATATTTATATCACTTGTAAAGAATTTGGTCACTGAAAAGCTTTTTACCGTTTTTGTGGGCCGGTGAAAATCGACTTAAAAACAAAATAATTTGATGCATTATATTGACGTCATTTTACTAAATGATGTCATTTGAGCATTTGGACCAAAAGTCACACGTCGGGTCACATATACGTAATTTATGTAAATAAGTGTACGGCAACAAATAAGTCATATCATGAAACTAGTTGTAGCATTTGCCAATAAATATATCCGTTCAAATAAGAAAAAAAGTTTACAACATTCTTTCTTTCTGATCTTTTCAATTTATATTGTCAGATGCAAACTATGACAAATTGTGCGATGTTAAAGTGTCAGTTTATGGAATAAAATCCGCTCAAATTAAGCGCATTAACTGGAGGAAAAAGGACACACACTGAGACAATTTACCGGTATTTTCAGTAAATAACTTCACTTCTAATTTACAACATTAGAATAAAGAATTAAAATGGCTAAACTGCACATACCCGACTTTTGTATGCTAGGAATATGAAATATTTTCTCATGTGAAAACTGTAATGCATACATTTTTAGCTGTCATAAAAGATTTTAAACAGGTTTTCAACGAAAACCGGTTTTTGGTTATTGTGGCTTAATAATAAAAACGTATATGCAAAGTTACGAAATAACATTTAATAGAACACCTTGGCATTCCTCAAGTTGCATACTGAAACTTTGTCATGATATATGCATATGCGTTTATTCCCGTCTATTTTATACCCGGTTAAAGCAACTGTTTTTCTTGTGTACTTACTCTTCGTTTTTGAACACACTTTTGCAAATGTTTTATCATGTTGTTTTGTCTCTAAACAGTGTTTGTTTTGCTGATGTTTATGGTCCAGAATATTCTCATTCTTTTGAAGAATAGATGACCTGCACATTCTTCTCCTAAAACTCCTAAACTGTATAAGTGCTACCTGCTGCTGAGTATCAAATCAAAAGGTAACTAATTACGCAATCGAATTGTGTACCGCTGCTATCTTTTTAGTCTGTCAGAGAGTATTAAAAGGGTAATTACCGAGGAGGCCATTTTCGAATTCTAACAGTGCTAATCAAGGCACGCACAGTTTGTCTTGTTTTTCTAATGGTACCTTTTCTTCTCACGCTGTTCTTACTAACAAGTAAATATCGTATTCAGTGTAATTTGTCGATTTTGTATGTCTACTTTTGGTAGAACTGTAACATTTTTGTCAGAAATACTTGCGAAGAAAACAGAGAACTAATTTATCATTACCGCGTATGGCCTTAGATTAAATTTTGCTTTTATACTGTGACATAAATGGGTGTAGAACAATCGCATCTATTTTTTGCAAATCTATGCACTTTATTATTATTTACTTTCTTAATAAATTACATAATAATATATTCCATTGCAATTATAAACGTGGAGTAAAATTAACTGTTGACCAAACTGATTTTTATCATTTGAATGTCTGCAACATGTGGCTATGGACATTTCTTTTTTAATGGTGCTTAAGATAGTCCAATTTTGTATGAACAAATGAAACAAGTAGCCATGGACAATTTTGTTTCTTTTTAAACAGATATTTGAATTACTACATGCAGTATGGTGCCATCATATGTCATGTAGTTTACACAAAAAAAATCCTATCAAACAGGAATATTACAGGATGCATGCCACCAATTCGTTGGACATTAATCGTTTAAGTGCAAGCTGTTCCTGTCAAACAGTTTAATTGCCCACAAACTTCAATGGACCTACAATTGTACACGTACAATGTATGTACTTTTAACACAACATATTCATATATTCTTTATCTACCATGGCGTTTCAAGTTTTTTTTGCTATTCAATCACCTAATTTAAAATAAATATTAAATCACATAGGCAAAAACATGGTACAAATCGGCTTGGTAAATAGTCCTAATTCGCTAGAAGCAGAGATACACGTAGAACACAACTGAAAAATGCCATACAGAGTATCTGGAAACATAGTGCTGCAGACAGTAGCTGCTCGTCCTGCATTAACTAGGAGAATTGTTTGATCATCTCTTTAATGCGTATTTATGTTGTCTGTCCTGTACTTATCACTACCGAGCATACCAATATTTTGCGTCAGAAATTATGGGTACGTCCAGATGGATGATCCAAACACGAAGGACATTATTAAGAGAAAAACAACCACGGGTTGAGTTTGATAATTGAATGTTGTAAAAGGAACATAGTTTCTCGCGAACCGTCTTAGAATGACCTAGAATTTTACTCTAACTAGCATATGGCATGCAGGTTTTAAGACGTGGTTTCGAATGATACAAACTATGACCAATAATGATTATGTACGACAAACCTGTCAGGATTTACAGCATTGAAACACACGAATTAATGGGTCAAACACTTTGTTTGGTTTCCTACATTTATTTACTATTTTACGCGTTGTTGGTTTGTATAAATCCATCTTTGTCGCAAATTTCAGTTCTCTTCACTCATTTAAATAATACAAAACCGCGATAAGCAGAATATTTACGTTTAATGTTGCTGACACACGTAAAGTATGCATAATTACGAGTACAAAGTTGCAAATGTATTTATAATATAAATATCGTAAAGTAAATAGTTATATTCTGCAAACATTGTGCAAACATGTCAGTGTGTCCATATAAAATACCGTATGACGTTTAAATGCATGCTATTGTAACGTCTATAGGTAATTATTTTTCATTTTAAACACAAATACTGGTATCTATCATAACGAAAAGGCTAACGATCAAATACTTGAACTTACACATCACTTATTCTGTCGCCTAACAGAGGTAACAAAAGTTATAAAATATCCACGTGTCTGCATAAGGTTAATGCTTCAAATCGCAAAACAAAACAGAAAACTAAAATGTAGAATGCGCATGAATGCAGTATTTGAAATTTAACTTACCTCTCTAATATGTGCCATGAAGACAAATATATAACAATTAAAATGGGACGTTTTGCAATTTGAAACATTGAAATTGCATAGCACAATATAACATAACAATGCATAAGGGAATCGTTAAGACATTCGTTTATTTTCTTGCGTTTGGTAAAGTCCTGATTTGAAAAATAAATTATTATAACTTCACACGCATCTCTGTTTTTTTGCCGTACAATGGAATACTATTGATTATGATCAACTACTGATAAAAAGTTTGAAATATATAATGGCATACCTTCATCACTGTGCCCTTATTTGCGTACTGCACAAAATACTGTTTAATATGGTAAACATGATATCGGTAATGTTGTGTACAAATCATATGTGAAACGCAAGTCGTTTTAAGTAGAACAACATAAAACGTATATTATAAATGATAAAACGTTGTGTTTCACTTTGTATACCAGGTGAGCGACGAATAACCACATACCACAAAACACCATCTAATGGTTTAACAAATAAACTTGAAAGTGTAAAGCTTCTATTAATTGGCAAGTATTTTCTTGTGATTTACTAGTATGAAATACATAAACACACCGTTTGTGGCAGACTTTAAGACCTTGACATTTAGTCAAAAGTTACTAACGATAGTTTTGACATTTTCATGATAATGTTGTGCTGAGCCTGAGTTTCCTTTTCTTCTGAAACCAGGTGTTCTATCACATCACACATTTCTTAATTGTTGCACAAGAAAAGATTGTTATTATGCGGTTAAACGTAAACTGCAATAGCATCGTGTTTTATTTAAGTAAAGAAATTCGATTATTTAAAAGTGTAGACGAAAGTTATAATGGCAAGGACAGTTCAATATCAAGGAAACTGCTTTTGTACCAGTTAAACTTTCGGAAATACCACTGTCTTAGCAAATCTTATTATTATCAGCCTCTATAAAGGCTATGAATGATAACAGTTCAAACTTAGTGCTGTTGTTTTTAAAAACTGTTTATATCTTAATTTAAATATTATTAGCTTGTATTGTGTAAATAAAATGCCAAAACACATGTATTGTACATTTCTAATGACACAATGATTACATGTAACTACATGTACCTTTTATCATAAATAAGATGGCATTTTAAGAAAGAATTGTTGTTAAGTTTTGTTTTTACGAGTTGTAGCTTGTCCTCTGTTGACATGTTGTAGCGAAACTATATTTTCACCAACCCTTTCTACTGATTTTATGTATACGGTATCCATTTGAAAACAAATAAAAATACAATCGTCAGATTTTACTTTGATTACAAGCATACCTTAAGTTATTGAACCGCCTTTACTGTTTTACTATTGCCGATTTGTCGTACGCAACTTTAGGTAATTTGTTAACGTACAAGTATAACCACCTAACTTTCAAACGCATCAATTTATATTGCACAATGCCTTATATTTTCTTCCTTGTAAATAATGCAGTCATGCTGCCATGCCATCAGTTACAACAATAACCTTTTGTAACCCAATAACAATACTGTTATGCCGCAAACCTTGGAACTGTCATCAATCACCACGTCTGCGTGACTTCTGAAACTAAAACATAACCTAGACGAGATTAAGTGTCCTAATGCCGTAACTTACTGATTATGTGGTCTGTGTGTGCCGTTTTTTATTCCGGTTTTAAAATTAAAACATGTCCTCACTAAATTATGGTGTTTCATTTCTATTCTAAAGTTTAGCTTATAATCAAGCTGTAATTTATATCCAATATATAAAAAATTGATTACTGTACCTTGAGTAATTATTTGTTGCCCTAGTAAATAAAGTTGAAACGCTTTAACTTTAGTTATTTGTACTAATACGTACGTAAGGACAATCTGTATTATTCAGAAAAGATAGAGAAGATATTGAGCACCGTACGTCTAAAAGCCAATTGTGTTGATCACTTTTCTAAACTGTTTAAACCTTTATATTACTTGGTAATGCGTTTCTATACTACAATGTTGATGTTGATTGCTCTGCTACTAATGTGCTGCTAGTGTATCACTTTTTTGTTTTGACAGGTTCGAGTTTTCTATTTCATTTTAAGATATATCTTTTCTTTTTTCTCTGACACATTTTATAAGCATTATGGTGCATGGTACAAATGTGTCATGTAAACAGCACATTCATGTGAAATATAAGCATATATTTCAACGATTACATGACATAGTATCGCTCATAACTTGAGAGATGAGTTTTGTTGCTAATATCAAAAGGTTAATATTTATCTCCTTTTTCTTGGTGATATATGCAAACACAAACTATAAGCAATATTCAACGATGACAATAAATCGAAGAAAGTGACACCAAAAAGCAGCCATACAATGCGTGTGTCTACTAGCAAATAAGAACATGATTATGTTGTGATGCGTTTTGTCTCTAATTATATTTGATATAGTTTCGTGTTATAACAATAAACATTTATTACGTACCATCATTCTTGTATAAAATGTGTGTTACACTGGGCATTTAACCAGACGTTAATAGTAACAAGAAAAAGTAAAACAGAGACTGTTTTACAGAGACGGTCTATATTGAAGCTTGGTGTGATATGCAAATTCATGAAGCGTTATGGAAAGTGCTTTATGTCATGAAATGTTCACTTGGAGTTAAAGTGTTATGCTTGAAAGGAGTCATTCTTCTGTCTATTTCAGGTATACTGGACGCAATTTCGGCAACTTTTTGCAGTTTGTTTAGTAGTGTATCTAAATATACACAACATTGACAAAGACGTTTTGCTAAGCTAATCCTGGATCTTTCTGACACACTTCTGTGTGGCCGTTATGTTAATTTGTATCACACACAGTCGTGATCAACCACCTCTCAAATCTACCATATTTCAGCTCCAAGTGTATGCAAATATACGGCCACTAAAACCAGCAAATGAGATCTGTGTATTCAACTATTGTTAGATTATTTTTTTGATAAAGACAAATATAAGCTGTCACTGGAATTTGAAATAGTTTTCATGACAAAGCTTTTTGAATATTTAGTACATACTTTAAAATGTTATTGCCTGTCAAAAATAAGACCGCATTTAAATAGGGCCATATTGTCATGGTGCCCATAAACTTGACTTGTCCACATTGTCCTCAAGACCAAGACGCTTTAGTTTCTACTATTTATTTACTGAAATTACATTTAAATTATTATTATTACATCGCTCTTTGTGTCCAAACTGCCTGACCTCAAGTGAGACTACCTTCCAGTCTACCTGTATAAACAGAGCAGGAAACAAACAAAAGAACACTTTACTTTATTTTTTTAATTAATTTTTAAAAAATCCTACATTAACCTATTCTAAAACTTTAGAAGTGAAAATTAGAAAGTTTCGGCTAATAAAATTTCCAAGACTTTCCCAGCCCAAAAGCTAAAGAAAAACATGAGCGTCAACCAAGGGGCCTACTACTCTCACAATACTCATAAAAATGTTGAGTGTCCACCAAAGGGCTTCCGACACCGATAAATTTGGAATTGAACTAAAGTATGTGTTTATACAAGAAGAGATTATCTATTGAACAGAAACCGAGACTTCGTCATTAAATTCTTGTTTATAAACTTAATAATGAAATATCCAAGTCTAATAAAAATGTGCTTACACAAAACATGTATTTTAACTTAATATTTAATTTAAAAAAGTCACATATAATAATTACAACATGTAATTAAGGTGAAATTAGCAAATAAATAATGACACTCAGAAAAGTGATCTCCCTTGCAGATGTAATCTGTGTTTAATAATCTAGGTCATCTGTTCACTTATAAAACTGGCCCTCAAAATACTACCAAAAGGGATTTAAACACGATATCAGATCCCTCATATGCAGTATAGATGACATCAATTTAATTCACAATATAATAATAATAATAATAATAATAATAATAATAATAACAATTTACAGTTCTGCCTTTGTTGTCTTGTTGTCAACAAAATGGCGACCAACATATGGCGTTACTTCACATTGCGCATGCTCTACTAAAACTGCGCATGCGCGACTATCCTTGACACTTTTCAATAAGAATTGCTAATATATATTCAATACATAGTAGTATTAATATATACCCACTACTTAATACCGTCTTGTAAACACTTGTAATCACAAATATGTTATGCACAATAATTGAAGACGTTTAATGAAGTAGGTACATGATTTTAGCAACAAATAACAGAAATACGTTGGTGTCCATTAACTTTAAGCAACTTAAGATATATCATTCAACGTTATATGTCGTTACGTCAATTTGTCACTATTTCAATCGTTAACATTTAATTGAACACACCTGCATATTCCTAGTTGAACAGCATATTATTATTGCATGACCAACACTAATTAAGATAAATACACAATGGATATTATTATTCATTATTCGTGACAGACACGCATTATAATGAACATCAAGACATAATCGAATATTAATTTGCGAAATCAAGAACTTTGAGGTGCCAGCCGGAATAATGTGTGAATATTTGCCCGTATTTTTCTTGGAATCGGATTCCTGTACTGGTCCTACAACGAGTAAGTAGCGATCTTGCATGCATCGGTTGTCTACATAATATAATTATACTTATTGGGTGCATCAAAAGGAAAACAATGGCTAACACGAGGTGGAATTTACAGACATAAATGTAGAAAGCAACATGTTTCTACGCATCGTCCAGACCTTGTTTTTTTGTGGTTGTCACGATCTTAAGTACACATCATATTAATATCAGCTTCCTCATGTCCATATGTGAATAACATTATGTCGCTCTCTTTGTACAGTATTCCATTCGATATTTCTGATACGAACTAAATAGAAAAATATATAAATAAATATACATATTAAATACATTATGTTCATTGTTATATGCTTATATTGAATGCATAAGCCGAGCTCGATTAGCACAGTTAATCGCATTTCAGCTGGTGAATCGAGGTCACGTAATTGCGAAACACATTTCTTTAGTTAGAGCATACAATTTCGCACACAACGTACGTCAGTCTAAATCCAAGTAAAAAGTATTCTTTATTTTTTTTAAATATATTTGTTTAAACTTATTTAAAATAACAGAATTTTTAAAACAAATATATACGTGTATATTTCCTTTACGTGGTTTATTTAACGATCTTTTGAACAATTTTAATTAAAGGAAATTTAATTCGTTTAGAGTCAACTCAATTGAATCAACTCAAAATGACTTAAATGAATAAATGTTAGAAAATTTAGACAAATATGTTTTAAATTAACTTTGGACAAATATATTTTCCTTTTTCAGTTTAATTATACACATGCGGTTAAGTTTGACATGCCTTTCAAGACATTGTTTTAGAAGAAATGGATTCCAGCTAACATCAACTCTAATTTATTCAAGGTTACTCAAGTGAGCTATTGATACGTCTATATTGAATTTAAATAACCCAATTATAACTTTAACCCCAATTAAATGTATTTATCGGTAATAAAGTAATTCGCCCAAAATACACGTAAATCAGAAAAATCAAAACATTCTAATTCCTACACTTAGCAGAAGATTAATTCGAACACTTAGTAGAACATAAATTCTCAAATTTGGTACATGTATACATTTAGGCAACTGGACAAGGAACGGGTGCATGCTCTGTCCATGAGTGTCAGTAAATTTAAAGAAAAATAAATGAGCAGAACGTTTTGTAATCCGAGAGGACAAATGCCAGTTTACTTTATTTATGTTGCGTGACCGGTGAGCATTAAACTTTAAAGCAAACCTAGTCGGGATTTAATATTTCACCTATGCTGGACTTAGGAAGTTATGATTGCTTGTACTAATGGTATTGTGTACTTTGGCAAAATGTTGGTGTTTTCATCTCTTCGATTTATATTTAATCATTTTCTGAATGTTTTACCTTAGTGGCGGTTCGTACATTCATCACAGACGCCCGTATCTAGGCCAAATACAACACGTTTGTGATTACAATGTGTCTTGCCTAGGGTGATGTGTCGATCAGATCGTGTGAGAATCAATTTGTTATCAACTTATACATACGGTTCAATGGCCGATATAAACGGTCGGTAAGACACGGTGGTATCACTTTCAGCCTGACTCGAATTAGGCATCGATGCCTTGAAAAGCCGTTTAGTCTACGTTATTAACGACAGATTATGTCTCTAATATTGTTTAAGGCAACATGTGTTACGGAGCGGTACACTGGTTTAAGCGGTAAATGGAAACTAAAGCAGAATGGAGTTTACAATAACAGAAAAAACAAATACCATAGAATGTATCTCATTCAGAATTTTAGAATGTTCTTAAAGTTATGTACATGCTCTACTGCAATAATGCATCTGTTTTAACAACACCATGAAACATTTATTTAAACTATTACATTAACTATGACAAAACATATGTTGTTTAAGAAAGTTAATAACTGAGTTGCTGACTGTAACTAAAAATACAACAAATAACCGTTTATTCTGTATGTTTAAATTGCTATGTACACATGTATCACCGTTGCAATAAAGGTTGTTGTTGTTATTGTGGTTGTTGTCGTTGTTGTAATAACGTTTTAGCTACATCATGCATAAGAAGTTATGTTTGCCAATCTCTAAAATATTAAATCACTTTACGAAAGTAGCTTTATTGCGTTATGGTTTGCTTTGAAACTTAGTCAATAGAATATTTGTAATGGACTTCGAGAATTACACATATGTATTTTTTATCAAAATATAAACAAGATTTTTCTCGTTAAAATGTGATATATATTATGATTTTACTTTTCAACAATAGAAACTTTTTTTAAAAATACAAGTTACCTTTATATCGCTTAAATTAAATCAAAGGGAACCAATATTACACCTTATAACCTCCCTTTAATATGAATAGAATGAATTTTGTCAATCTTGTTTATAAAATCAAATAAGCAAAAACTGTGAAAAGCGGTGTGGTGGATCGTCTCTAAATGGCATATATTTAACTAAAATAAAGTTTTTTAAAACTTTTACCTAGCTGCAAATCTGTGCATCCATTACAAATATACTACCTTAAGGAAAATGGTCGAGTGACACACACTTTTATTATGCAATTGCCATAGGGTGACTATGTATACATCTATATAAATAAACTTATATCATTATATCGCTTGTCGTTGTCATTATTCGAAATTGTATTAAAATATCTGATGTTGTCAGTTCTAAAACGTATCAAGTCAGGTACAATGTAACTAGTTTACTTTATTCTGTTTAAGTCATTGTCGTGGATTATATGTTATATATACCACAGGTAATAAACCCCAAATTAGTTGTCTCATCATATTGTTTGTATTGCTTGTATTTATACCGTTTATTGTATTTGTTTCTTATGTCCTTATATGTTTATTGGCATGTATATTGTTATTGTGTTTGTTGTACATTATACATCAAACAGCTCAGCGCGACTCATGTTCTGAACCCAGCTCAACCGCTGACGAGTGCATGTCAGGAGGTGATCGACGACCCAATAGAGGGGTGTTGTATTTATGATGATTAACCATTAATGAATATCTTGATGAAAATTAAAGCTGCTATTTTCCTTTGGTAAATTATAGTTGATTAATGATACTTCTTGTTTTCTCAAATTATAAGTTTCATTTGAAATATTTTACCCATCCATTTGAAAATATTATGATATATTACATCGTTGATGATGTGTTTTTGAAACAGTAAATGCGTTTGTACTTATAAAGTATGTGTTGTCTTGCGGTATGACAATGTTATTTAGATACCCTTATTGTGATATTGTGAGATATATTGATT
>Ga0224511_10001211_pt1 | contig 15047 bp, 3 predicted proteins | sample SF_May12_sed_USG_2_FD_169988 | JGI IMG/M metagenome (GOLD analysis project Ga0224511, IMG submission 169988) | Sediment microbial communities from San Francisco Bay, California, United States - SF_May12_sed_USGS_8_1 | ecosystem: Environmental > Aquatic > Marine > Sediment | place: USA...
AACATGTTCATTTTTGTTATTTTTACTCCTACTGGTTAAAAAGGCATGTTAAACACCATTATCTTGATGAATTGTCAACAAAACTGCAATAAATTGAAACAAATCTCAAAATTAGGTTTAATTAGGATTTTTTTTCTTCTGAAATTGAGCTGAAAAAAACTTTAGGGTCGGCATGAAAAATAAGGTTCGGTCTGGTCAGTGGAAACAAACAACTTTTTTTCGATGCCTAATAGCAAACACTACGATACGTTAAGAAAAAATAATATTTTAAAATATCACGTTAAATATACATGCATGCGTTCCAAGGAATCTCAAATAAATAATTATATTTATTTAGTGCAATATTGGGTGACTTTTCACAGCCTGAAAACAAGCTATAGACATACGCTTTAGAAATTGACCATAACTGTAATGAGTAATAATAGGAAAATCCTTATGAATGTGTCCTTTTAATTTCGTTTGTATTCAAGTGTTCCAGTTAATGCAAATATAGTATCTCTTCCTTTACAAAGCCTTTATTAGTATTAAATCTAATCTAATGTGACAGGATCGCATCTCTTTTAAACTCTTTTTTAATAGTTTGTTTCTTGATTGTTTTGGTTTATAATTCATTACCGTTGATACACGTTTTAGAATTAATTATGAGTTTAATGTATCCAACTACATTTTGCAAATATGCGATGGCATGAATTTTTTCAGACGGCAATAATATTATCACTACGCTAAAACAAAAAGACAACATTCGAATGCGCACTACGTTAAGCAGTTTGTGATTATATGTAGTTTGTCACCTAAATACTACGAAGTACTCTGCATATGAATCAAATTATAATCGAAAAGCAAACACGGATTTTTTTAATTAGTTTTCATATTTATTCACACAGATCTCGATGGTTTGCACTTAATGTACACATACTATATTTTAGTTTGGATACTATATTTTAGTTTTTACTCAGTCATTTCAATTGCAAGAAAACTAAAATAGGTGTGCACCTTTAACCTTGCTCAGGCGACGTATATGTCATCAAATGTATTGTAATAATATATATAACTGACATCGTACAGTAATGATCCATTTCACTTGTTTAAGGAATGCACCTTAAGACTGAAGACTGGAGAAGGATTTCATCTACAACGTGCGATTTAAAATGAACAATGGAATACGGATTACATTAGAAACCGATCTAAGAATATATGTATAAATAAGTAATGATCTACATGGATTTAAAAAACCAGTTTTCAAAATGTGTGTCAAACAACTGCGGTGTTTAGTGACTCAAATTGACAAGCCACGCAATATCTGGTTTGTGATTTTATTAAAATACACACAGAGAAACACGTAACTTACAAAGCGTACAACGATAAAATTGTGTTCTTGTAACAATGCAGCAAAGTAAACAACTTTCGTGTAAAAACAGCCATGCCAACTTTTTTATATTAAAAAAAGATCTATAAGACATTGGTTACTGTAATTCCAAATGAAAAAAGTGCCATTGTTCGCCTGTGTAAACAGAAAGAAACAACACAAACCGTACGTAGTCTGGACACCTTGTTCACACCACAACCAGTGGCATCATGCTAGTGTTCAGACTCAGAAAGAGGGATAGACAAGTTTAAATCAATAATAAAGTGCAAAAGAATGCACGCGTTTCTTGAATTATAATTGGATGTCTTGTAACTGTCTTGAGGGTTCTGCAATATTGTTGTCTAGATAGTATTTTATATTGTTGATGGTGTGCCTGTACGAGTATTGAAGTGACTTCGAATAAATAAACTGATGAGAGGGAAAGCCTCCGGAAGCATAGCCTGCACGAGAAAACAGAAGCCTCGGTTTTATGGAAGCCGTTCATCAGTGATAATGAATGATGCCACACCACTGACGCCCCCTAGCGTATGGACGGAACTCCATTTTCAAATGTAAACAACACACATGTACACTCCATGTACACTCCATGATCCCTGAGGACCGGAAAAATATGACTACACAATGATGTAGTACGGGGCGACATTTTACAGCCGCCACACAGGCACTAAACACCAACTGTAGTAAGTAATATTAAACTGGTGAAAGGGAAATAAAACACGTAATGTATGCAAAAAGATAACAGATACTGTCTAATTAATACTATCACTTTAGTCTTCTAGTGTCTCACATATAGATGCATGAAATATGTATTACAATAAGTGGTGTATGAATGTAGCGTCGAGATCAAGTCCCAATTATATATGGACATGACAGAATCCACTGAGTAAAGCATCCATTCTTTTTTTATATACTTTAATTTTAATGAAAGAGATGTTCCAAGAAAACAAGTTGCACACAATGTCGATAGAGTCAAGGACACTATGACAAAGTGGCCCCAACACTTAGAACAACACGAAAAACGCAAAACAACAAGACGTAACAGATATGTGTTAGTCATATGTCTCTACGTAATATTTAGTTGTGCAATTATCGTATAAATATTGTGTATTGTATTTTAATGTTCTTTTCGAGAAGGGGACTTTTTCACAGAATATGTGTTTCGTTTTGCAATTAAACTTAACTCTTTGTACGTTAGTCTTTACCGTTAATAAAATAATAAATAAAATAAAAAATTAAATCCTTCACCAAAACAGACTAAAGCATGAGTATCAAACTGTGTTACTTAATTTAACACAATTTTTGATAACAGTACGCATCCCCTATCCGATACCAAAATGCCAAAAATTGTCAAAATTGTTTAATAAATAATGCGACGAATCATCAATGTTTGTCCACTTGTACAATTTGTAAAAATCTAAATGGAACCAAATACATAAACCAGGGTTCTCTATCAGAGACCCCGGTATAAACTTAGTAAAATACCAGTTTGTATGACAATGACTATTTTCTAAGTACGATAATTGACTGAATTTACCTAAATACACCCGTTAGTCGTTCTCCAAACAAATGTTCAACACATGTTCACAGGTAGCACATAAATGTAAACAAAATAAATTTAAAATATTTAAGTTAGAGACAAAATATCAAATAAACGTACCTGTCTCTTTAAAAGCGACACAAAACAGATAACGCACAGAATGAAATTCGTTTTTGTCATGATAAAAACTGGCATTATGTGAACGCGTGACAGGAATCAAGCACGATACGGAATGAACGAGATATCTGGGCTTAAATAGAATTCTGTCGTTATGGCCACAGTATCTACAACAAAACGAAGTGCGTGTCATCACTATGTGAAGTGTATGTCAACATAACATATAAAACATTAATAATGATTTATCTTCAACGTCACACAAGAATAAAGCTAAAATACTCTCTTGTAGATTACCTAGCGACGCCATATGGTTGTAATAAAAATATATTGGTGTTGTTTAATTTTTCGCTACGATTTTTTTTAATTATTTAAACAGAAATAACATGCATAATTATATATATTGCGCTAATATTAGTATGTATATGCGCCAATCCAACCATTATGGTTTTTGTTTTAACCAATCTCAGAAAGAGAAATATTGCATTCAAAAATATCTGCAACTTTACAAATTTCTTCTGGATATATTGTGTCTTCTGTACAATACTAGTAAGCAATTGAAACGCTTCATGTGACGTTCATTAATAATACCAGTTCACGTGCATTAAAGTTTTAGTTGTAAAATGTTAACAGCGGTCGGAGTAAATTGACCACAAAATTATGGACAACAGTATTATCTTGGTATTGTCGTTAAATTGGGGAATACCTCTGTCATTTTAAACACAAATCTGTTTGACGTAAGCCCGTTAACATTGTCTTTATTTGTGAAAGGTAATTGACTGGCAAACATTGAAAGTGTTGTTATCAGCGAATGTCTTTTAAGCGTAAACTACAAACCTGATACTTCTTGCCTTCCCATAAATGTATTACATGAAAGTCGTTATAATTATTAGTGTGTAGCCGGTGAAAAATCAAAAAGAAATTTTATACGACCCAAAGGGTTGGTATCTCAAAATATTGTGACACGGTTCCATATTATAGGACTTTCAATGGAACATCTCATCTACTGTAACGTAGTAAATTAACCCATGAAAGGAATGACTTGTTTCGAAAATACATTTTCAGTTTATTGGTCCTTTGCTAGACCAATAAAAATAAACTACAAGCAACATAACGTCTCCGTTCAAGGGGTTTGTACTCAAGTAGTTAGTTTATTAAGATTATATATCACATATCGTAGTATTTCATCAATCTATATGTCCCTACGATGCACCTTGCAGAGGTCTGCAGCCACTCGAAAAACATTTTTTAAAGTAAAAAAAATGTCTTCAAAACATAATTCATGTCTTATATGTTTACAGAATACTTTAAATATTTGATTAAGCACTTTGTATTGTCAGCAAGCACTTTGTAAAGAAAACGTATGGGCTCTTATTGTAAAATATCTTGAAAAGAAATTGATCTTATTCATGCATATCTAATTTTCAATCTAAATTACGTTCCAAAGTTTTATTAAGACCTGTTATATCTATTAAAATTAAAAAAGAGAAAATTGAAATATAACAATGGCCAATCTATCATTTTATTTTAAAAATGGATATAAACACATATCCCAATACAACAATAATGCCTAAATTCATATTACTTTCCTACTGCTTTTATCCATTCTGGTTACCTTTAACCTATAGCCTTTGCGTTTACAAATATCTAAAACATTATTTATGTTTGAAACCATAATCACTCCTATATGATTAGCATTAACCTCAATTTACGCGATAGTTCATTTCATTACAATTCAATACATTAACATGCTTACGTTTTGTTCTTTTGAAAAAAAGCAAACTGGGCATGTTTTACACAGTGGCAAAATGGTCCGTACAAAAACAAACACACAAAAAAAACAACATGCATTACAACAAGATGTTACAGACTTTCAGACATTTTTGTGTGTTTTGGATTTTTTTATATTTTTTTATTTATTTTAAATTTCTTAAAATACAATATCCAAGAACACCTCCTTTGTACGATCAATTACTTTCATTGAGTCTTCTTTGAACCAGATTTAAGCTGTAGCAAACCTCGCTCATTCTCAACATTTATTGCAGAAGAAAAAGGAAAATGTATTTATACAATAATTTATACAGCGTCCCAAAACTGCATGTCTGTAAGCCGAGGAGTCCAGTACAGCCGCTTTATAAACGCTTTTGATGATTAATTGGCTTAAGATAAAAGCAATGTGGTCTTCAGAAAAAAAAAGATTAATAACATTTAACACAAGTATTGAGATACGAAATCCCTTTTTTCAAGTGCAAGTACTCTACTTTCAAACGCGTACAAATGCAATGATGGACACCTCTTTGACAACGCTAAGATATTTCTTCACGTTCACGTGTTTACTTGATTTACAGTTTGTCTAAATTGCTAGTAAATCTCTGATGTCTCTGATAGAAACAAATATTTTAATGCCACATGGCTTTATGAAATTACACCATGATTATGTAAATTCAATTTAAGTTATATCTTAAAACCGTTCCGTGTCAAAACTACTTAAGAATGCAAATCTCCTTGTGTTATTAAATCACACGTAGTTTATCTTTTGAAAATACTACAAAAAAATAGAAAGGGAGCTAATATCGGGCGATTTTCATTAGGTCTGAATTGGTGATTAAATACATATGTACAGTATTTACTAAAGCAAAATGTATTAAGATACAAGTGTTTGTTTAAAACACTTGAAGTACAATCAACCGTATTCGTTGCATAAAATATTTGGCATGATAAATGGAAAACTAATTGTAAATATATAATGGCAAAGTTGATAATCAGTGATGTGTATAAGTACATGTATATAATTATGTTGATAGAAAATAAAACAATGGAATTGTGTAACCATACAGTTGTACCAGAAACGTAAATAAACTAAGAAATTCAATTAAGTTAAACGCGCAACATTGGTTTTCGATAAATCCGATCTTCTTTTCGTCAAATACTACAAAATCAATCACAAATATGGACATGGGATATTGGAAGCGGTTTATATGTTCTGACATACAGTATACAGTATTCTAGAATCTAAAATGCCAATTAAACAGTGAAATCATGACAGTTAAAGAAATAAGTCAAACATAATCCAATAGCAGAAATACTTATATCGGTACTGTTAAAATATTCAAAAACACTATTACTTTCTTTGATATTCAGGATTTTCACTGTTAACTTGATATTATATTTATTTCATTACGGTCAGAAATATGTTATGATGAAAGTAAATACACCGTTGAGTAACAGAGTAAAATGTCGATGGCAAACACTTGTGTAACATTTTAGTAGGATACTTGTATTCAGATTGATAGATATATTTAAGTAAGCAATTCCATCAATCTAATTTAGGAGGGTTTTATTTGCAATTAATATACACTTTGTATGGGTAATTCTAGCAACTGTTTTCCCATAATATGATGTTATTCTTTTTTACGTTTTTCGCATGTACCGAAGTGTATGTGGGAGTTATATTAGATTCTCTTTTTTTTTATTTGATCCAGTCATTGAGAGCATAACTTATACAAGGTACATTATTTTCACAGTATAAATACAAACGAAAGATACATCAAACATAATAATAATTATATAACAGATACAAATATGGTAGAGCTATCAGAATCAAGATGATAATTTAGAAAAAAAATCAGTCTATTAACATAAAAAGACAAAGTGAAAATGCTTTAATTATTCTTTTATTTGTTAGCAATATATTAACTATGTATGGAATTAGGGTATGACTAAACTATTATTGGACCTTCAACAGATCGGTAGTTAAATTCTCAGACTGTTCTCATAAAATCTTAACGTCGACTTTGATTTTAATTAAAAAAATGCAGAAATACTGAATCAAATGATTTTTAATATAATAATAATAATAATAATAATAATAATAATAATAATAATAATAATAATAATAATAATAATAATAATAATAATTATAATAATAATAATAATAAAATAATAATAAAATATTTACAACATGGCCTGTATAAATTAAATTAACATAAAATATGAACACAATGAATTGTCAATTTAAGAGCAAACAAATAATTTAACAAAAAAAGCATACACATCACAAGAACAATTCTCATGCACACGATAAATCAAAAAAACATATCAATTGATTCAATTGATGAAAACAATTTATATCATATAACTGCAAACACTCGGTCAATTTTACAAGTAACTAACAGTTTTAATAAGTTCAAAATAAAGTTTAACCTTTATCAAAAATTAAACAGTTAGAACAATATATTTGTTTATATAATGAAATAATAAAACAAGATGATTAATGACTGAAATTGTTATTAACCGGATTGTATCTGTAACAAATATTTCTTGAACAAAAATATAAAGGGGTTAATGAAAATTTAAATATAAATTCATTAAATTGTATATTTGAATTTTCGTAGTGCTATGTTTGCTACAAATGTATATAACATAACTGATGCTTACCCGGACCATTACATGTGTGTGTTTATTTACATCGTCAAAAATGGTAAATATCTGTGTTTTTTCTTTAAAGATATGTTATTAAGCTGACGTAAATATAGAGCGAAACTTTTGCATATTGCGTCTGTGACGTCAAATTAAAATAACGTCATTTTCTCCCAACGCACATGAGTTTGGGCGTCAAAAGAAGACATTTGTTCTGTATTCAAGTGTCATGCTGTGTCGGGCGAAACACCAACATATAGTATTCGTTTAAGGAAACAAAACGCCTGTACGGTTAGTTTCCTGTATGCCGGACACTAGTGTTTCAATAGCACAAACGTTAAAGCGAGGGACGAATTAGCTTGAATGATGACGATTGTAGCGGAATGCATGTCACCAAGAAGTGGGTAGACCAAATATGAGAGTTAATGGAACAAGATCGCCGATATACGTTGACATGAATGGGTAGTTTAGCGGGTATGAGCTTGTGGCGGATTCATCAAATAGTGCATGTAGCTAGAGATGCACAGGAGTCTGCGATAAGTAAGACAATCCAATGGAAATCTTATTACGATAATGGCATGCACTTTCACGCACAAAAAACGACGCTATAAATGACGCGAGGAAACATGGTCACTTGACGTAGTGGGAACGGAGTTGTTGTCACTGTTAGTGTTCATTTTATAAGGTAACTTAGGTAAGTACGGAAATACATTGCAAGTACACCATGTCGTTTTGTACAAATCAAAACACAAAATGCAAAAGGACAATTATATGCGACTTTGACCAACATAACCTATTTGATTTACCTGCCACCAAGTAATGCAATGGACAGTTCCAAAACTGTCAATCATCATAACTCATCATTTATAACTGTACATGGTTAATTTTAATCCCTTAGATTAGGATTATATTGTCAGCTGACAATCTGACCTAGAAAATACAAAAGAAAGCATACTTCCTGTTTGTGATAAACCTTATCAAAGGAAATATGACGCATGGGGAGGACCTTGAAGATTTGTGGAACTATCCATTATAATTTCTGATTACTATATAATATACAAGTGTTAGTCTTTTATTTAGCTCTCTATTGCGTTAGAAGAACGCTGTATCATAATAAACAAAGTTTAAGAACAAGATAATTTTAAGCTACATTTAATTATGTGCAATATGTCCTACTCGCAACATTGGCAAAATGACATGCTCTCCCTTTGTTCAGCTTTGTTTTCACAGTATCAACCTTACCAATATCCATCATATGTTATTTAAATATTATGTCTGTGAATAGTTTCTTTTTACTCATACCAACTGAGGCGACGTATGATGGGTATAATATCAATTCTACTATCTACACACAACGCCATCCAAAACTTGAGCCTTCTTGACCATTCCTGAATCTGATGTAGCAGCTAATGAACAGTTTATAGGATTTTTACATAGACGCTAATCAGCAATGCATCAACAACGCATAAATTTACAACAAGGGACACAACTTACATGTAACGATGTTTGATATAAAAAGTATTTAACTCTCTTACAAATGGCCACATATAGACAAGTCAAGACAAGACAGTTTATTTAAACCAGAAGGCCACAGTCCATGTGGCCAAAAATACATAATTATATACATGTAATCAGGTGAACAATTACATAATTTTATAATGTATATACGTGTATAAATACAACGTGGTATAAATAATGATCATAATTGTGCATTAAAATATTTAATAATGTAATCACTCTTTGAATTTGCAAATAACAAGGTAAAGGCTAGAGCACATGAAGTTGCAATTAGAATGCAAGATATATACGTTATAAACCATATACATCTCATACACCGTGAATAAGATAACTAAGTAACTAGTTGACATTCAAACCAGCTTTACTACCATTAGTTAAATGTAACCGTGCATATATTATTACATGCTTATAATAATTTTATTCCAACATGATACCTACACGAAAACGAAATTATAGGAACCAATAAGGAAAATTTAAAAATGTCTTAACCAATAAAATGCACCATGAAATCCTATGACATATTATAAAGTATAAATTATATACAAATGTCAATAAACAATAAGGTGACATAGATTCCATGTGCTCGTTGGCTTAAGGGGTGGTCACATCTACGATTTTGCACGTAGTTACACGTAGTCCGCTTTGAACGTACTAACACGCAGTTACACGTACTTAAACGTAGACTTACTACGGTTAACTAGGGTTGAAGTACCTGAAAATACTGACCTTCTTATGTGTTAATTTAAATACCGCCAATTAAAACAGTTTTTCGCGTACTTATGTCAACTACTGTTTCAATTGCATAAGGTAAAAGCTACATCTAACATTTGAATAACACACTTGTTCGATTTGTATTAAATAAATTAAAATACTCATTTTTATTGTAGCTTGCCCGTAGAAGACCGTAGTAAACCGTAGTGCTACCCGTAGTCTAGCCGTAGGAATTATCGTTTGCCTGTATATTCACCACGGCTTAATACGGAGATGGTACGGCAAAGTACGGCAAACTACGTTCGAACTACGGTAACAGTCCGTCTATTCAGTCGTAGTTGTCCGTAGCCAGTTTTTGAACGAGTCCAAAACTATTAACCTTTCTACGGTCAAATTATTCATTCGAAGTACGGTCATTACTACGTTTAACTACGGTTAACTAAGGTTAAGTACGATCGGTACGTTTAAGTACGTTCTACTACGATCTACTACGGTTAAACCAAGCCTTTATATTGAGTGCGTAAGGTTTGTTTTCACGTTTAAGACTATCTGATATGTAAAGCTGGTTTGATGTCTATCTAATATATATTATACACTAAAAAGGTTAAATACATAACTATATACAAAATGTTGTATCCGTACTAAGTCCGCTAACTTTATACAAACTACAAAAAGTCATAGTGTTTAATAAAAATGCTAAGTAATACACCGTTTAACAGCGTGTGATATAATAATAATTTGTGTATACATGTACGAGGGATGATAAATAATTGGCCGCTGCAATGTTTGATGTTAAAGCAATTAAACACTGATCAATAATTTATTTCAGAATATGGTCAATGAGAATGGCAACTGCAGAAGAAGGTAGTGTTTATCTTCAAAAAGTCTGTATACTACAAGTGTTACGTTAGAACATTTGTATGTTTTATACTAAAATTAATGACGAGTCGTGAATTGCAAATACATGTATGATGCCCGTCGCGTCAAAACCGGGCTCTTGACTAATGAAAATAGGAAATATACAGCATAAACTGTGTATGAAATGACGTCACTTCATTATAAGTATATTATTATTTCGTTTTCCTTTACGCGAAACATTTCTTTCCTAATGTTTTAAAGTTAGTAGAAAACGTTCCTGATTCAATATATAGTTTTGTGATATGGTCTAAAAGATCTCATTTATTGAATCCTAGTGCATTACGAATTCATAATTCTGCACTTTCACTTTCATGTAAAAGAAGAGCTAAGTAGTTCAACTCAAAACAGCCATTAAAATCGTAAGAGATAATTCGGTCAGTACGTATGTGATTCTGTTTGACGGCTCTTCATCACAGTAATGTCATTATCGCAATTCTGTGATAGAAAGTAACATGTTTAATATATAGATATAAATCACATGCGTCATGCTAAAAGAAGTCTTGTTGATGTTTGCAATGGTCTCCAAAATAAAAATACTCACCGAAAGTGTGTTTATGTTTAAATTGTTTTGTCAGATTAGTCATCACGGTCATGTTGGAAACATGTAACTCAATGGGATTTTACAGCATTGGACATTTAACATGTTGGTCTTTCACAGGCATTTACTATGCGAATTATTAACAAATGTAACTATTATATTCTTTATACATTCGTGTAACGTTGTTGATACGGTTCCATTTTCAACACGCACCTCTCTTTACATCATTAAATAATTAATTTCTTTTAATTATTTTATTCGTTAAAATAAAAGATAATAAGTATTTTTCAGATATCTTTATTTTCTAACAATAAACCATAATTATATCTAAAATTCACAATTAATTATTTGAATGCGGTTACTTTTCTTTAAATTCCAACTTATGGACCTCGACGGATACACATACATGTATATACTTAACTCTATTTAAATAGAAGTTTATATTGTATTCGTACTGTTCAACCATATAAAAGTCGTTAAAGTGACTAGAACACAGAATTTTGGGTTGGAAAGTACTGAATATCTAAAAATCTGTTTTAGACATGAGTCTTAGTGAAGGAAAGCAATACAGAATGCCTGACTCTTAAACATATTATAACAACATATTTAAAGAGATGACAAATGGATAAAAACAGAGGTTAATCCTGTTTGTGTCCAATGACAAGGAAATGGTTTCCCCTTATAATGAATGGTGTATTGGAAAATTGCCTGGTTTGTGCACAGTTTTCTTCAAAACTAGCACACAGTACAGTGGATTCGACAGTTTCGGGTCATCGACAGTTTCGGGTCAACTTAGTATTTCGATATTTTAATTATCCAGTCATATTTTCTGATCTCTTAACTGCTTGAAAAGTGATGTTGGCTGTAGAAACTTGATTAATTGAAGTATTAATCACAACATGCTTGATTGCACCGATTCACGGGAAAGTGAAAGTACCAGCAAATTATTTATACGTCACTGCTAAAACTTCAGTTTGAAGCAGCAGTTCAGGTACGACAGTTCCGGGTCAGCCGTTGGGATTTCCCCAAAAGTATGGAAGTTTGGGAAAAACGATTGTGATAGAACATCATTACATTTATAATATTTGTTTATAATGTGGTGTGGTATTGTGTCAAAAACTACAAAATGAAGTAGTTTAAAACCTTTTTATTTTGCATTTCTTATTTCTTTTGTTTTGTTTTATATTCAGTAGATAATTTAATGCGTTATGGTTTAGTTAGTTCTTTTACACAATTTTGTTTTATGTTGAAGCAGAAGAGTGTAATAAATGTTTTGTTATTAAAATAACAGCTATTTTGTTTGATTATAACATTGTTTAGATGTCATCTGATAACAGAAAATAAACACTTGTCACGTGACCCGCAACTGTCGACCTAGCATTAACTAAAATGTGAAGAAAAATGTTATTTTATAAGAACCTTAAAATACATAAGACACAGTGATGTGGTATGGCATTATTTATTACCTCTAATGAACAACCGTAATAAAACTGAGGCTGCTATTTCTCCCTGCAGGCTATGCTCCCAGAGGACGTTCTCTTTTTCTCATATTAATCTAACACATTTTTCTAAAATAAAGATGTTCTCATTTATTTTCCTTTCAATGCAACTTTTGCTATTTTGTTAACAAAACAAATTATTGAATGCACCGAAATTGTGCCAGTGAACTTGTTTGATAAAAAAAAAAACAACATTAAAAACGAAGAAAATCAGCGGTCTTAAGCTGGTGTTAAGTGCCTGTGTGGCGGCTGTAAAATGTCGCCCCGTACTTCATCATTGTGTAGTCATATTTTTCTGGTCCTCAGGGATCATTGACTGGATGTTTGTTTACATTTGAAAATGGAGTTCCGCTCATGCGCTAGGGGGCGTCAGTGGTGTGGCACCTTTCATTACCACTGATAAACAGCTTCAATAAAACCGAGGCTGCTGTTTTCTCATTCAGGCATTGTTTGCTGGGGGCTACCCTTTCTTCAGTTTATTATAACATTTAATTTTGTTTCATTATACAGTTTTTTCAACAAAAGCATGTCTAGACATCACACAGTTGGAGGTGAATAGCTGGTCATGTACAAAACAACACATTAATTAAAATATCATGTTATCTAATTAAACACCATCATATAAATCATTATTAATCTATATTGATTTGCCATCATATAGAGATGACCAGCAAATCTATGACAGTCTTGCTTAAAAATAACTAACATACATGTAAGCTACTGTTTATCAATGATCTTAAAAGTGTCCATGCATGTAGTCCAATATTTAACACACTTAATTAATCATTTATGTACACAACGTATTCCTCCATTTAAAAAAACAACAACAACAACTTCTATTGTTTATATCATACAGTGTTGTGTGCCATAAACAAATCAGAGACGAGTTCCCTGTGTTTATGACTACAGGGTAACGTTCCCCAGTGTTTGATACTGTAACATCAAAACACAGGTCAGCACACACCAGCACACCCGTAACAGACTGACGGGTCTCTTTATAAAACAGATAACTACTGTATAGCAACACTTGCCCGTAGTCCTGGGGATCAAATCAAAGTTAGATTTGCCTAGGATTTAATGTTCCACTTTCAGAACATTTTGCATGCACTGAATCAGACAAGTGACATAAATAACACACACAAAATTCAATCGGAATGTACTGTATCCCAGGTTAAACAGAGTCGTATTTGTTACCAATATTTGTTTTGATGAACATATTCATGCAGAATTTGGTCATCATATGTACCAAATGATGTGTCAAGTGGTAACAGTCTGCAACATGAGCTCCTTCTACATAATGAGAATAAACAAAAAAATCAAAAAAATCTGATATTTTGATAAATTGTAAGCAATATTTTTTTAGTTTGCATCCAAATGTAAGTAATATTATTGTAGTTTGTGTTCTGTGTATTCCACTGTAAGCAGCATTTTTGCTGGATTACCAGTCCCGATTATCAATCGACTGCTTCCTGTGAATAGCAGTTTGCACGGTGATATCGGAACTAAACTATTGCGAACATACTCCAACTGGAATGTACGTATAGTATATATATATAGTAAATATGATGTATATCTCTGATTTGAAGCAGAGCGATTTTCCGACGAAAACCTTGAACTGTAGAATAATTGCTACACCTGTGTTGCGTACCAACGATCCTCCGATTAAATGTAACGTTTGTGGGTGCTGCTGGGAAAACAACAAAACAGGTGAACGTGTTTATTTAGTGTGTTGCAGTGTTCCAAGCTTGAGGTCTGCGTTTTGTGTTCGACATCTATACTCTAGGCTCCACAGCTAAGAGGGTGACCCCATCCCACTTTTGTACGCATTATTAAGGGGTAAGCAGTACGCAAAGACCAGTACGCATTGCGCAAAAATCATGTTATATCGTACCAAAAAAAATGTACACTTTTTATCAAGAGACACATCAAACGTAGTAAAAAAAACTTTTTTGCGCGTTCGCTTCGCTCGCGCTCTTACCGGACATTTCAGCATCAATTGTAAGACTAGACACGAATTGGGGGAATCGAAACCTTAAAAACTATCAAGCAAACACAACAAACAAAAGTTTACAAGAATGAGTGTGCCTGTACATGCCAAATACCGTATTTTTGTCATCTTTATTTAAATGGAAACGCAAAAAGGTTGTTTTGTTGTCAAACGGTACGCAGTACGCAAGGCCAAAATAAGGCCGTACGCAGTACGCAAGCTTAAATTGAAACAGTATGCAGTTCGCAAGTGGGGAGGGAGGTTTCACCCTCAGCTAGGCGCCCCTTTAAACATGTGTTACATCTGTGTTCCGTTAAACTGACGAAAGGGAAAGCCCTCAGGAAGCATAGCCTGCACGAGAAAACAGCAGCCTCGGTTTTATTGAAGCTGTTCATCAGTGGTAATGAATGATGCCACACCACTGACGCCCCCTAGCGCAT
>Ga0224511_10001212_pt1 | contig 15044 bp, 12 predicted proteins | sample SF_May12_sed_USG_2_FD_169988 | JGI IMG/M metagenome (GOLD analysis project Ga0224511, IMG submission 169988) | Sediment microbial communities from San Francisco Bay, California, United States - SF_May12_sed_USGS_8_1 | ecosystem: Environmental > Aquatic > Marine > Sediment | place: USA...
TGCGTATAGGTAATGAAATTCCCCGCCAGCGAGATAAAATGTCAGGTACCGAGCAGGTGGAAATTGATGTACCTGAACTCATCGAGGAGCGCTGGCAGCCAGAAGTTATCGACCTAAACGTGGTTTATGAGGACGAGGTATTGCTGGTGATCGAAAAGCCGGCAGGATTGGTGGTTCATCCCGGTGCGGGCAATACCCAGGGCACACTGTTAAATGCCTTATTGAGTCATGCGCCCGCGCTCCAGGCGCTGGCACGGGCGGGTATTGTGCATCGGCTGGATAAAGAGACTTCCGGGCTGTTAGTGGTGGCCAAAACCGAAGGCGCCAGACTGGATTTGATTGAGCAGTTACAGTCCCGTAGCCTTAAGCGGGAGTATTTGGCAGTGGTTTGCGGCCAAATGGTGGCGGGAGGTACTGTGGATGAGCCGATCGGTCGTCACCCGAAGGACCGCAAGCGCATGACGGTGACCACCAAAGGTAAACCGGCCATTACCCATTACCGGGTGGAAGAAAAATACCGTGCCCATACCCTGGTACAGGTTAATCTGGCAACAGGCCGCACTCACCAGATTCGCGTACACATGGCTTATATTCATCATCCGCTTGTGGGTGATCCGGTGTACGGCGGCCGCTTGAAATTGCCGGTAAAGTGCAGTGAGGAGCTAAAACAGGTGTTGCGCAATTTTAAGCGTCAGGCGTTGCATGCCCGGCGCTTGGGTCTTGTGCACCCCGAGTCAGGGGAGACAATGCAATGGCAGAGTCCAATCCCCGCTGACCTACAACAATTAATTGAAAGCCTGCGCCGGGATACACAAGAGAATGGTTAGGTCGATGTTTCTGGAAAAGAACCCATGCACACAGAGTTCATAATACCCGACTGGCAAGTACCGGCACGGGTTCGGGCGCTGACTACGACACGTGCCGGTGGCGTAAGCAGGTCTCCGTGGGAATCATTTAATTTGGCAGATCACGTAGGCGATGACCCTGCATCTGTTCTGGCCAACCGAAAGAGACTGGGAGAGTCCGCCGGATTACCGGCGGAACCGGTTTGGTTGAATCAGGTGCACGGTGTGGCAGTGGTGGATGCCGCCGTTACCCGGCGAGGTGTAAGTGCTGACGGCAGTTTCAGTCGTCAGCCGGGCGTGGTGTGTGCAGTGATGACGGCTGATTGTTTGCCCGTGTTCTTGTGCGATGACAAGGCCAGCAGTGTCGCGGTACTGCATGCCGGCTGGCGTGGTTTGGCGCAAGGCATAATTGAAACCGGTGTTGCGGCCATGGCAGTTCCAACAACTAATCTGATGGCCTGGCTTGGCCCGGCTATCGGCCCGCTATCTTTTGAGGTGGGTGAGGAGGTCAGACAGGCGTTTCTGGATCACAGCGATGAGGCCGCTCGGGCATTTCAGCCTGGCAGCGAGGGAAAGTGGTTGGCCGATATTTATGCTTTGGCGCGATTGCGTTTGCAGCGCTTGGGTGTGAACCGGGTCTCCGGAGGGAATTTTTGCACATTTCAAGAAGGAGGAAGATTTTTTTCCTACCGGCGTGATAATCAATGCGGCCGCATGGCGTCGCTGATTTGGCTGGAGGAAAATAACTAATCGGGTATGATGCGTGATCGTTTTTGTTCAAGGTGATTAGTTGATGGAATCAGTCATTGGTCTGATAGTCCTGTTTACAGCATTGGGCGGGGTCTTGAGTGTTGCCGGCGCCGGGTTGCTGCTGGTGTTACCGCGTACGCTAAGTCAGAGCATGATGCCTGGTCTGGTAAGTTTTGCCATAGGCACTTTGCTGGGTGCGGCATTTCTGGCGCTGTTACCTCATGCTTTCGAATCGAGGGAGCTGATTGATACACATAAAATCTTTGCCACCGTGTTGGCCGGACTGTTGATGTTCTTTCTGTTGGAGAAGATGGTGCTATGGCGGCATTGTCACAGCCATGAGTGTGAAGCCCATGCCATTGATATGGAGCACGCTCATAATGTTGCCGCAGGCAAGCTGATTCTGATCGGAGATGGAATACACAACTTTGTTGATGGTGTATTAATAGCCGCTGCGTTTCTGACTGATGTTCATCTGGGGATTGTGACGGCACTTGCTGTGATTACCCATGAAATTCCGCAAGAGGTAGGAGATTTCGCCATTTTGCTGCACAGCGGTTTTAATCGAAAACGCGCCTTTCTCTATAATATGTTGTCCAGCATAACCAGTGTAATCGGCGGTATCATCGCTTACGTCTGGCTATCGGAAGTCCAGGGGATATTACCTTATGTTTTGGCGCTGGCGGCTTCCAGTTTTATTTATATTGCTGTTGCCGATTTGATTCCCGGGCTGCACAAGCGTATTGAGTTTGCTGCGACCTTGCAGCAGGCAGGCTTAATCGCTGCCGGCGTAATTACCATTTACCTGCTTCATTCAACGTTACATTAGTTGTAGCGTTGATGGCAGACTTCGATTGATCTCGTAATAAAAGAACGGTGGTACCATGAATCCGGTTAGTAGCGTGTCATCCCAATGGTATATGTTGACGGTTATCGGCAACGACCAACCCGGTATTGTCGCCAGATTGACTGCGGCCTTGTTTCAGGCAGGCGTTAATCTGGGTGAAACGTCCATGATACGTCTGGGTGGTAATTTTACTATTATGATGATGGTGCAGAGTAATAATGGTATGGATAAGTTGCAATCGGCCATAGCTGACACAGCGGAATCGCTGTCATTGCGTGTGCACATTGACCCAATTGAAGCGCATCTTCACTCACATCTGATGCCGGATGTAGAGATAACCGTCTACGGTGCTGATCGCGCAGGCATTGTTGCCGAGGTGACCGGGGCATTATTTGATGCCGGATTGAATATTCTTGATCTTAATTCCGATGTTGCTGGCACGGAAGCCAAGCCGGTTTATATTATGATTATTGAAGGCCATGCTACCAGGGGAATGGAGCCGCTGGAACAGGCATTATCAAAACTCAAAAACAGGGGAATCGAAGTGACATTTACTCCCATTGATACATTGATGGGGTAGCTGTGTCGGTTCTGGAAGTCCTGACTTATCCAGATGTGCGCCTAAAGAAGCGCTCTGAGGAAGTGAGTCAGTTTGATGATGATCTCAGACAATTTGTTGCCGATTTGCAGGAGACCATGGATGGCGGTCCGCCCTCGGTGGGAATTGCGGCACCACAAGTTAACCGATTCCAGCGCATAGTGATCGTTGATGTGTCAGGTATGCTGGCACAGGCGAAGCAAAGGAAGCGGCGTATCAAATCCAGTAATAACGGCCGTTTGTGTCTTGTGAACCCGAAAATTACTCGTGCCGAGGGGCAGGTAAGTGGCCGCGAGGGGTGTTTGTCAGTTCCTGATTATACGGGTAATGTCTTGCGCGCCAGTCGCATAACCCTGTTTGCGCAGAATACCGAAGGTGAAGCGAGAGAGTACGAATGTAGCGGGTTCGAAGCCCGTGCAGTGCAGCATGAACTGGATCATCTGGATGGATTACTTTTTCTGGATAGATTGGTAAGCAGCAACGAGTTGTTTCGGCGTCAGGTTTATAAGCTGACGTAACCTTCCTCTTTTAGTCTTTTCTCTTCATCCGGTCCATAAGGGACAATTTCAATAAATCCGGGCAAGTCCTCTTCCTTGATGCCCATTATGCCCATTTGGGTTTTGCATATCTTGATATCAATAACACTGTCGCCATCAAGTTTTGCTGCTTTGTCGACAATCTCTTTGTATTTTTTATAATTGGATCGGGCGAAAATCTCGATTTCGGGACCGTGCAGAACCAGGGCAATGCCCGGGGTATTCTTGAGATCGCGCGTGGTCTTGCTCAACATTTCCGCCCGCTCAAGTAATCCGCTGATTTCCTGTGCGCTATGTAGCGTTATATTGAACATGTAACGGCCGTTTTTGTCATCCGGCCCGGTGGTGATTTGCGGTTTCAGATCATCGGCCCAGAGAGTGGCAGCAGTTAGGCCAATGTAAACTGTCAGCAATAACTGTAATAACCGTTTCATAAAAGTTGGCATGTTTGAATCAGAAGTATTGTATCCGCTGTCTTGATGTCAGGTAAACTGCGTTTATTGGGTTTCAAACTGCATGGACAAATCAACAGCCCGGATATTTTTGGTAATGTCTCCCACCGAAATATAATCAACACCGGTTTCGGCAATTGCCCGAATGTTAGCCAACGACACCCCTCCGGAGGCCTCTAATTCCGCTTTGCCTCTGCTGAGGTTAACAGCAGTCTCGAGCTCAGCAAGGGAAAAATTATCCAGCAAAATACGTTTGGCGCCTGCTTCCAGAGCTTGTTCCAGTTCCGGCAGCGTTTCTACTTCAATTTCCAGCAAAGATATACCCGAGGCCAGCGAAACGGCATTCTGGTATGCCTGGGTGACCCCGCCTGCTGCGCGAATATGGTTTTCCTTGATCAATATACCGTCATACAGTCCCATGCGATGATTCCTGCCTCCGCCGCAGTGTACCGCATATTTTTGCGCCTCTCGCAGACCGGGAAGTGTTTTTCGGGTATCCAGTATTTTTGTGTTGGTGCCGGCGACGGCATCAACATACTGTTTGGTTCGGGTAGCGGTGCCCGAGAGTGTCTGTAAAAAGTTTAACGCCGTACGCTCGCCGGTCAATAAAATGCGGGCGTTGCCGCTGATATGACAGATGATCGTTTCAGCAGGTACGTCATCGCTGTCCTTAACTTGCCAGTCGATAGAACCATCAAAGTGGAGCTGCTGATAGACCTGGCTAAACCAGTCTATACCACAAATGATCGCAGCTTCCCTGCATACAACCTTTGCCCGGGCACTGGCAGATGTCGGCACCAGGGCGGCGGTGAGATCGCCGCTGCCGACATCTTCCAACAATGCTGCCTCGACATTGGCGGTTATGGTTGATGTGGCAACCGGCATAGTTTCTTGTCAATGTTGTGTTGAATCAAAAGAATCAGTGAGCCATCTGTTTAAAATACTGGTCGCGCAAACCTTTTACCAATGCTGCCAGTAGCCACAGACTCAGGAGATTGGGCAAGGCCATCAGGATATTGGTGATATCGGCAATGTTCCATACCAATTTAAGCGGAACCGCGGCACCAAATACCACTAACAGAATATAAACCACGCGGTAAGGCATGACTGCCTTTTCGCCAAACAGGAACCGGGCAGACCGATCGCCATAATAGGACCAGGCGATGATCGTGGAAAACGCAAAGAGGCACAGGCCAAAACCGACTACCCACGCGCCGCTATTGCCAAGAGTGGTGTTGAAGGCATACGCAGTCAGGGCGGCACCTACCACATCATCGGGTTTGCTTGCGTAGGCTCCTGTGACAATGATGACCAGTCCTGTCATGGTGCAAATGACCAGGGTATCAATGAACGGTTCCATCATAGCCACCAAACCTTCGCGCACCGGTTCATTGGTGCGGGCAGCGGCATGGGCCATGGGTGATGAACCCAAGCCGGCTTCATTGGAAAACAGACCTCTGGCTACACCCCAGCGAATGGCCTCGCCCACGGCCGCACCACCTACTGCCCAGGGATTAAGTGCGCTATTGATAATGGTGAACAAGGCCGCAGGAATGGCGCTCAGGTGATTAGCCAGTACAAACAGGGCGGCGGCGACATACAGGATAGCCATAAATGGCACCAGGGTGCCGGCAACGCGGGCGATACGCTTAACGCCACCAATGATAACCAGGCCCACCAGCACTGCCATGATAATACCCAGTAACCAGCCATGCTCACGTGCCTGTGGAAAAATATAGCCGAGACCATCGACCACTGAATTTGCCTGGACCATGTTGCCAATGCCAAATGATGCAATCATGGCGAATACGGCAAAGACGATGGCTAGACCTTTCTGGTTCAGTCCATGGAGGATGGTGTACATGGGGCCACCGGCTATTTCGCCGTTCATTCCCACTTCACGAAATTTCAGGGACAAGGTGCATTCGGCGAATTTGGTGGCCATACCGAAGATGGCAGTGACCCACATCCAGAATAATGCGCCGGGACCGCCCAGCGAAATGGCTGTTGCCACGCCGGCGATATTGCCGGTACCGACGGTGGCGGAAAGGGCTGTGGCCAGTGCCTGAAAGTGTGAGACTTCGCCCACATCCTCCGGATGACTGTATCGGCCACTGATCAGGTGCAGTGCGTGGCGAAATCCTGCCACCTGCACAAAGCGCATGCGCAGTGTCAGATACAGGCCGGTGCCAAGCAGCAGGATGAGTGTTATGGAGTTGCCCCACAAAAGACCTGACACATTACCGGTCCAGTCAGTAAGAACTTGCAGCCATTCCCCCATGCGTTTGCCCCCAGCGTATTGTTGATTATTGCTCTTGGTATCGAGAGATTATTGTGCCAAGCGCAGCCCGGAAAAGATATGGCGTGTACCGGCAGTGTAGAAGTTACGAAAACTGGGTCGTTTTATCCAGTGGTTTGTGTAGCGGCTGCTGCCTCTCAGGGTGTAGTGCTTATCATCGAATGACGTAAGCGAATAGCGGTCGTAGGGGTAGGAGCGATATCCAGGGTAGGGCGAAAAGGTGTTGGCACACCACTCCCATGTTTGACCGTAGTCAAGATTACATGTGACTGCTGCATGCTCCCATTCCTGTTCCGTCGGCAGGCGATAGCCGGCATACCTGGCAAAGGCCCGCGCCTCATAATGGCTGATGCCTGTGAGACTGTTATCGGGATTAATATCCTGTGGGCCGTGAAGGGCATCAATACGATACCAGAGCCCGTCTTTATTTTGCTTCCATGCCATGGGGGACTGGATATTATGTGTCAGCCGCCAGTGCCAACCCTCTGAGTCCCAAAATTCGGATCGCGTGTAACCTTGCTCAGACAAGAACCCCAGGTATTCGCCATTACTGACAGCCCGGCTTCCAATATTAAAACTGTTTATAACAATAGCCTGCCTTGGTAATTCGTTATCATAAGCTATGGTCGGATCGTCACTGCCAATGAACGCATCACTCTTCTCCAGATAAAGATCAGGCGCGGAAACCGCCTGGGGTTCCAGTGCACAATTTACCTCATAGTCATAAGGTGACTGTGACAACCAGTACTGCTGAAGTATTTGGAACAGGGTTTCGCGATGCTGGTAATAGTGCTGGATTAAAAAAAGGGGCAGGTAATTCTTCTCAAGAAGAGGGAGGTCACAGGAGTCCGTTAAGGCGCTTTGCAACAGTTCAAGGTTTCGTTCATGTTCCTGCTGGCAAAGCGCCAGCAGCCGTTCCTTCCCGGGTACTTTATATTGACGATCATATTTGTTGTTGAGCCAGGGAAAATACAGTTCTTTAAGGGAGCTCACTGCATCGGTATCTCCCAGCAATTGTTCCCGAATCCAATAGCTCTCGATAAAGACTGCGTGACCAATATGCCAGGCGATAGGACTTAGGTCGGGATGATATTGGCTGCGCCAAATATTGTCAGAATAGGGTGATACTGCGTCGACAAGGTCAGTGTAGGCGCGATCAAGATGTCGAAGAATTTCCATCATTACAGAGATGTGAGCTCCACTGGGTTACCGGATCGCATTACGACGACTGAGTGATCGGAAACAGCTTGCCATCCTGAGGAGGGGGTGAGTTTCTCCGATGCAATCAATGAAGCACCCGGGTAATCCTGATCGGTGCTTGTGTAATATAAGGTAGGACATTCTCCATTTAGCGCGTGTCGTACAGCGGTGATAGATTGTTTGTCGGCGATAACAATATTAAGCAATGCCTTTTTGTCACCCAACTGGTTCTCGATTTCCGTTAGCATTTGTCTGATGCCGTCAGAAATGGAGTAGGCGGCATTCTCTTTCATGATTTGCCGGAACAACGCGAACAAGTGTTCAGAGTCGGTAGTGCCGCGAATATGGCAATCAATTTCCGGTGCCAGGCGGCATCGGACCCAATGGCGCAGGTTTAGGGCAAAGTCCTTGATGTATCCGTTGTGCAAAAAAATGTATTGATCATCATTGAAGGGTTGGGTGTTGGCATGACTGACATCTGAACTGAGTGTGGCGCTGCGCACATTGGCCAGCCACATATCTGTTGACAAGGTGCGTGCCAAAGCGGGCAGGTTGGGGTCTGTCCAAATGGGCATAGGATTGGCATAGGCTGCTGGGACTCCGTTCTGATCAAACCAGCCAAAACCGTATCCGTCCGCATTGAGTTTGCCCTCACGCATTTCCTGTGGTCCCCAGGACTGGCGCATCAAGCTATGGGCAGGATGCAATAGCAGTTTCTCCAATGAGATTTCCGGACCCAGGTATGTAGCAAGTCTGCACATGGGTTCATGATACCGGATTAAGGATTTTAGCAACAACCGAAAGCAAGACTATGGCAGCACCGGGAAGGCATACCCATAGTGGCAATAGGTTTTTGTAGAGATAGACGGCTATTGATAGTAGATCATTGCCTTTATAGCTCACGTAGCATGCGTTAGTATTGGTTAGTCCCCGCATGCATTTTTTCGCCAAATGAAACATACGACAGCATGCCATGTGATCCAGTAACACAGAATTGTCATGAATAGGCACACGGAGGAAGAATAATGAATTGTGAAGAACAAATCCTGATTGATACTTCACGAATTCAGGTTTGCGCAGTGAATAATAAGCCGGTTTATGCTGATCTTGCTCAGGACGTGCGGGATGGGCTGATGCGTTTCCCCAAAGAACTGCCGCCGAAATATTTTTACGATGAGCAGGGATCCCGTCTATTTGATCAAATATGCAATACGCCGGAGTATTACCAGACTCGCACCGAGAGCTTATTACTTCGCACTCATGCTGTGGACATTATCGACCAGACATTACCAGAGTTGATAGTTGAGTTAGGCAGCGGAGCCTCTAGGAAAACAAAGCACTTGCTGGATGCCTGTCACCGTACGAATATTTATCCGGTATATCAGCCTGTGGACATTTGTGGCGAGATGATCGTTGATGCTGGTAACCGGCTGCTGGATCACTATGATTGGCTGGAGATCAAGGGGATTGTGGGCGACTACTGCACTAACCTGCCGGTAATGGCGGACCATGCGGCATCGCGTCTGTTCGTATTTCTAGGCGGTACCCTGGGAAATTTTGATGATTGTGAAGCGCGGGATTTTCTGCAGACATTGCGCTCCACCATGAACAGTAACGACTGGTTGCTTATTGGAATAGACCGTGTCAAAGATGTTGATGTGCTCAATGCTGCCTACAATGACGCCAACGGGTATACAGCCGCCTTTAACCGAAATGTGTTATCGGTAATCAATCGTGAATTGTCGGCCTGCTTTAATCCGGATGCGTTTCAACATGAAGCCTGGTTTAACGAATCCAAGTCTCGTATCGAAATGCATCTGCGTTCCAGAAAGGAACAGGAAGTACTTATTTCTGATCTGGACCTAAATATCGAATTTTCAGAGAACGAGAGTATTCTTACCGAAATCAGCCGCAAGTTTACTTTGGAGAATTTCTCGGCGTTGCTCTCGCAAAATGGTTTTGAGCTGCACAATCATTACGAACCGGGTAACGGATATTTCTCGCTGATACTGGCGCGACCGTCAACGAACTTGCCAAGCCCCGCGTTTATCGATTAAATGTGAGCATACTGTCACTTAAATAAAAATAATTACTTGGCAAAACACTCCTCTCAGCAAAACAGCCCGGAAGCCATAACAGATGCCCTCGCTCCACGACGAGAGATATTTGCCTGGGCTATGTTCGATTTTGCCAACTCAGGCTATACCACTGTTGTTCTAACGGCTGTTTTCAATGCCTATTTTGTCAGCACCATTGCCGGTGGTCCAGGTGGTTTTGATCAGGGCAGCGCGACATTTCTCTGGACCATTACACTCGCTATTGCCAATGGCCTGGTTTTGTTGAGTTCGCCGGTGATTGGCGCCATTGCTGATTTCCGCGCAGACAAAAAACGATTTTTGCTGATTACCGCCATTGGTTGTGTGACAGCCACGGCATTGTTGGCGCTGACCGGTCCCGGAGATGTGTTGTGGGTGATGGTGCTATTGATCATTTCCAATTTTATGTTTGCCTCGGGTGAAGGACTGATCGCCTCATTTTTGCCCGAACTCGCGCCGCAAAAAGATATGGGGCGGATTTCCGGTTATGGCTGGACTCTGGGCTATATCGGAGGCTTGTTGGTGTTGGGTGTGTGCCTGGCCTATGTTACCTGGGCGCAGGCACAGGGCCATGAGGCCAGCAGCTATGTGCCGGTTACTCTGGTCATTACCGCAGCCGCCTTTGCTATTGCCGCCACACCCACTTTTCTATGGATGAAGGAACGGGCGCAACCTAGCCCGCTTCCTGTGGGCCAGGGGTACGTGCGCATTGGTTTCTCTCGACTAAGGCATACCTGGTTGCGTGCACATCATTATCAGGACCTGTTTCGTTTCCTGATTACGTTGGCAGTGTTTTATTGCGGTATTCACACAGTAGTGGTGCTCGCTGCCATTTATGCGCAGCAGGTGATGCAATTCAGCACCCAGGACATTTTGTTTTTGGTTCTTATTGTCAATATTACTGCGGCCTTGGGCGCCTTTGGTTTTGGCTATCTGCAGGACCAGCTAGGATCCGTCAGGACATTGTTGTTGACGCTGGTTATCTGGCTGGCAGCGCTGGTTATCGCCTTTTTTTCCGAGAGCCGTACTGAGTTTTGGGTGGCAGCCAATATGATAGGCGTGGCCATGGGCTCCAGTCAGTCAGCGGGACGCGCCTTGGTGGGTCAGTTTTCACCACCGGGCAGGTCTGCCGAATTTTTTGGTTTGTGGGGTCTCGCCACCCGAACCGCCGCTATTTTTGGGCCGCTCAGCTATGGTTTTGTCACTTATGTTACGCAGGGTAATCACAGGGCCGCCATTGCTTCCACAACCGTGTTTTTTATTGTGGGCATCGTGTTGCTGTTAACCGTGAACGAGTCCCGGGGGCGCAAGGCCGCCTATAATAATAGTTCTGGTGATTAAAGCTTGTGTCCTGATTGGTCGTCACCTATAGATTTAATTAAGACTCCCAATCCACTGACAATAATTAACAAAAGGAAGCATCCATGGAACGCCTGAGTTTTCGTCAAAGTGTCGACCGCATGGTAGATCGCGCCCTGGCGGTGATGGAGCTTGATCCAGGCACGGCAGCGGCCATCAAGGCCTGCAACTCGGTATTGCAGGTGAAATTCCCAGTCAAGATTCGTGGCCAGATACAGGTATTTACCGGCTGGCGTGCCGTGCACAGTACCCACCGCTTGCCGTCAAAAGGCGGTATTCGCTATGCGCCCTATGTCAATCAGGATGAAATCGAGGCCCTGGCGGCGTTAATGACCTATAAGTGCGCCATTGTTGATATTCCGTTTGGCGGCTCGAAAGGGGGGTTGTTGATCGACCCCAGTAAGTACGATCGCGATGAGATGCAGTTGATTACTCGGCGCTTTACTGTGGAGCTGGTACGAAAAGGTTTTCTGAGTCCATCAACAAATGTACCGGCACCGGATATGGGTACCGGCCAACGGGAAATGGCCTGGATCGCCGATACCTACAAACATCTGTTTCCCGATGATATCAATCACATGGCCTGTGTTACCGGTAAACCAGTTCAGCATGGTGGTATACGCGGGCGTGAAGAGGCGACCGGACGCGGCGTGCAATATGCCTTGCAGGAATTTTTCCGCCATCCCGACGCTGTCAAGCGTGTTGGATTGAGTGGTGGCCTGGACGGCAAGCGTGTGGTCATTCAGGGGCTGGGTAATGTGGGTTATCACGCCGCCAAGTTTTTGTCGGAAGAAGATGGCATCAAAGTTATTGCCGTGATTGAGCGTGACGGTGTGTTGATGAACGATGATGGCCTGGTTATTGAAGAGGTTTATCGTCATTTGGTTGAGAATAAAACCATTCTGGGTTATCCCAATGCCAGTTTTGACGAAAATGGCAAGAAGGCCCTGGAGCTGGAATGCGATATTTTAATCCCGGCAGCCATGGAGGAACAAATCACCAGCGACAATGCCGGACGCATTCAGGCAAAGCTGGTGGCGGAGGCGGCCAACGGACCTGTTACTTATGAAGCCGATGAAATTCTGCGCGAGCGGGGGATCGGTATACTGCCCGATGCCTTTATGAATGCCGGCGGTGTGGCTGTATCTTATTTTGAATGGATTCGCAATTTGTCTCATATCCGTTTCGGGCGTATGCACCGACGCCACGACGAATTGCGCCGGCACCAGTATGCGGCTCTTCTGGAGGAACATACGGGTACGGTCATTTCCGACAAGATCAGAAACAAGATTGTGCGTGGCGCCGATGAGATTGATCTGGTGCGCTCCGGCCTGGACGACACCATGCGCTCCGGTTTTCAGCAGATACAGGAGGTGTATGAAACTAATGATAAGGTTAATGATTACCGAACTGCGGCATTTGTCATTGCCATCGACAAGATTTCACGTTCCTATCTTGATCTGGGTATCTATTAGCCCGGCTCGTAGCGCCTCTTTGATGGGATAACCCGCCTCATTTCGGCTGTTATCTTGAAAATCACTTTTCCCTGCCCCATCTAGAAAACTAGCAAAAAGACTAATTTTTCAGGGGTTCCGCTATGAATATGGATAAGCTGACGACCAAGTTCCAGCAGGCTCTGGCCAGTGCCCAAAGCCTGGCCATTGGCCGCGATCATCAATTTATTGAACCAATACATCTGATGACAGCCCTGCTGGATCAGGAGGGCGGCAGCACCCGCCACTTGTTGGCCAATAGCGATGTTAATGTCGACGCATTAAGGTCTAAATTGGGGCGGGCCCTCGACAGCGTGTCGTCTGTAGAAGGTGCCGGCGGCGATATACATGTGTCCAACGATTTGGCGAAGTTGCTAAACTTGACGGACAAGTATGCGCAAAAGCGAAAAGACCAATACATTTCCACTGAGTTGTTTATTCTGGCGGCGCTTGAAGATAAAGGCCAGTTGGGTAGTCTGTTAAAAGAGGCCGGGGTTTCCCGAAACGGTATTGAAAAGGCTATCGACAATTTGCGCGGTGGTCAGAAAGTGGATGATCAGAATGCCGAAGAGACCCGGCAGGCCCTGGAAAAATACACCATTGATTTGACCGAGCGCGCGGAACAGGGAAAGCTGGATCCGGTAATTGGCCGGGACGAGGAAATTCGCCGTGCTATTCAAGTGCTGCAACGGCGCACCAAAAATAATCCTGTCCTCATCGGCGAGCCCGGCGTGGGCAAGACCGCAATTGTCGAGGGATTAGCGCAGCGCATTATAAACGGTGAAGTGCCGGAAGGATTAAAGGGAAAACGTTTGTTGTCTCTGGATATGGGTGCGCTCATTGCCGGTGCAAAATTTCGTGGTGAGTTTGAAGAACGTCTGAAAGCGGTACTGAATGATTTGTCCAAGCAGGAAGGTCAGGTCATTTTATTTATTGATGAATTGCATACCATGGTGGGCGCCGGCAAAGCGGAAGGCGCCATGGACGCCGGTAACATGTTAAAGCCGGCATTGGCCCGGGGAGAACTGCATTGCCTTGGCGCAACAACGCTGGATGAATACCGCAAGTACGTGGAAAAGGATGCTGCTCTGGAGCGACGTTTCCAGAAAGTGTTGGTAGGCGAGCCCACCGTGGAAGATACCATTGCGATATTGCGCGGTCTGAAAGAAAAGTACGAAGTGCATCACGGTGTTGATATTACAGATCCTGCTATCGTGGCGGCAGCAACCCTTTCTCATCGTTATATTACTGATCGTCAGTTGCCCGATAAGGCCATTGATCTGGTGGATGAAGCGGCTTCGCGCATACGCATGGAAATAGATTCCAAGCCGGAGGCGATGGATCGACTTGATCGGCGCTTAATCCAGTTGAAAATAGAACGGGAAGCGTTAAAGAAAGAAACCGACGAGGCCTCGAAAAAGCGTCTCAGCACTCTGGAAAAAGATATCAGCGATCTGGAGAAAGAGTATTCAGATTTGGAAGAAGTCTGGAAATCAGAAAAGGCATCGGTACAGGGAACGCAACATATTAAAGAGGAGCTGGATCGCGCAAGACTGGATCTGGAAACCGCCCGTCGTGCCGGTGATCTGACGCGCATGTCGGAGCTACAGTACGGCCGCATACCGGAATTGGAGAAACAATTATCTGCCGCCAACGAGGTCCAGAAATCCGGCAAGGAAATGACCCTGTTGCGCAACGCCGTTACTGAAAACGAAGTGGCGGAAGTGGTGTCCAAATGGACAGGCATTCCTGTGTCCAAAATGATGGAAGGCGAGCGTGAGAAATTGTTGCGCATGGAGCACGTGTTGCATGAACGTGTTGTGGGACAGGACGAAGCCATTGTCGCTGTATCCAACGCCATTCGCCGGTCGCGTGCCGGTCTTTCCGACCCCAGTCGTCCATACGGTTCGTTTCTGTTTCTTGGACCGACGGGCGTGGGCAAAACCGAGCTGACCAAGGCCCTGGCGCAGTTTCTGTTTGATACTGAAGAGGCCATGGTGCGCATTGATATGTCTGAGTTCATGGAGAAACACTCCGTGGCGAGATTGATCGGCGCACCGCCGGGTTACGTGGGCTACGAAGAAGGGGGGTATCTGACCGAGGCCGTTCGGCGCAAACCTTATTCCGTTATTCTGCTGGACGAAGTGGAAAAGGCTCACCCGGATGTATTTAATGTATTGTTGCAGGTGCTGGACGATGGCCGCTTAACTGACGGCCAGGGCAGAACCGTGGACTTCCGCAATACAGTAGTGGTCATGACGTCCAATCTTGGTTCCCAGGCTATTCAGGAGCTGGCGGGCGAGGAAAACTACGACAAGATGAAATCTGCCGTGCTGGAAATCGTCGGCGGGCATTTCCGGCCGGAGTTTATTAACCGTATTGATGAGCTGGTTGTGTTTCACCCGCTGGCGAGAGAGCAGTTGCGTAATATCGCCGGGATTCAGATACAATACCTGCGCAAGCGTCTGGCGAGCCGGGATATGGGTATGGAACTTTCTGACGCCGCGCTGGACAAATTGGCTGAGGCAGGATTCGATCCGGTTTATGGTGCGCGGCCGTTAAAACGCGC
>Ga0224511_10001213_pt1 | contig 15040 bp, 10 predicted proteins | sample SF_May12_sed_USG_2_FD_169988 | JGI IMG/M metagenome (GOLD analysis project Ga0224511, IMG submission 169988) | Sediment microbial communities from San Francisco Bay, California, United States - SF_May12_sed_USGS_8_1 | ecosystem: Environmental > Aquatic > Marine > Sediment | place: USA...
TAGGTTTTGCACGGTTAATGTATTCCACCAGTATCGTATTATCTAAAGTTTAAAGGGGGTATCATATTAACCACATCTGCCCAGTGTAAGATAAGGGGTAAAGTGTAAGAAGTTTTAAAACTGAGGCCCCGAACGTTGTCCAACAACAATGTGCTGTTTAGAGTAAATGGTAAACGACATAATATCTATTTCGCATTGTACGAAACAGTGCGGTAATATACGCATCTTAAAAAAATGTTGAGTGCCATTTGCCCGGTCTGTACTTTGTGCAAAATAACAACCGGTGATGTGGGCGTTATAAGAATTGCGCAGAATATGTCAAAATATCGCCGCTAATAAAGGCTAAAAGCTCAACGGCAATCATATGAGCGTTTTAATATATATTAAATGAAAAAAACTAATTCAAGGTGCCTTTCACAATTTAATTTTCGCCAAAACACAGTGTTTTATATATATGCCTCACATAACACTGTGCTTATTATTATACCTTTATAATTATATATATTTGTATTTGTTTTTGTTGTACAGGCAATTTAAAGATAAATGGATTTCTTCGCCCATTGCTGTGTTGGTGGTGATGCGTGTGTATGCTATTTTTGAACGCAAACAGTTGCCCACGTGAAACACAATACCTGCGGCAAAGATGTATGGTAAGTTAAAAGTTGCAACGTGTGAGATTTCAGCAAAGATATACATGTACTATTAGCTTGATGATCATTGGTAGACAATGCGTCTTTCTTTTACCCTACCTTTTAATGCAAAACTGCAGTAAAAATACTTGTATATGTTGTAATAGGATACTCGTTTTCTACAGGGGTTGTCACATTTAAGGTTTGGTCACATTAGCCATAGTAAGCAGTAGTGTGGTTTAACCGTGAAAGACCGTTGCACACCGTACTTAAACACACCACTCATTGTAGACCGTAGTTAAACGTAGTATTGACCGAAGTTCGAATGAATAATTTAACCTTAGAAGGATTTATTTGTGTGGACTTGTTCGAAATTGTCTAGGGACAGCTACGACTGAATAAACGTACTGTTACCATAGTTTGAAGGTAGACGAATGTACTTTGCCGTACTTAAACCAACCATTTTCCTAGCTAGCCGTGGTGAATATACATGCAATCCTAGGGCTAAGATACAGATTACTAAGGTCTACTACGGGCAAGCTCCATTTAAAATGAGTATTTAATTTGTTTTAAACAAATCGACCAAAGGTGTTATTTAAATGTTATATGTAGATCATCTCTTATGTTGTTGATAAAGTAGTTGGCAGAAGTAGGATAGAACTGAATTAATTAAGCGTTATTTACATTATCATTTAATAAGATTAGTTCTTTTCGTAGTTCATACCTAGTTATCCGTAGTGAGTCTATGTTTGAGTAGGTGTCACTATGTGCAAGTACGGGTTTAAAAAACTACGTAAATAATCGTTAACAGTTATGCACGTTCGTTACCTATAGAGCTCGTAAACGATTTAATCAATGTTGGCTAACATTATAAGATATATGTCAAGCTCAATATTATGGCTGGTGTGGTCAACGTCACCATAGCCAAAGGCGGTCTTTTGGATTTGTTTTTAAAGTAAGGCTTCATTGCCTAAACAACTTTTGTAACACAACTTTAACATTATAAACTACAGGTTTAGTTCAATATAAAGTAACGTGGGTTCAATGTTAAGGTCACCATGATCAAATATAGAAAACAATGTTATATTGAATATATTGAATGATATACGTGTATTTGAATACTATTCGGTAAAGGTAGATGTCATGAAAACTCATTTTTCATTAAACAGCAGTGGAGTACATTGATTTCCCTTACAAACATGTCTGTGTCAAAGCGGTGATATTTAATAACACTATCAACTCTTTAAACTTGAAATCATTAAATAATATTTTAACGAATTTCAACATTTCGTACAAAAAATAACGTTTTAATAAAGAACCGCATTCTGTGTCAAATATCACACTAGAAAATTGCATTTGGAAAACTGATTATTAATTAAAATGTGTGCAATGAAATAAACAAGCAAAATGCGTTTTCATGACATAACGGATGGAGCATTAAACTGTATATGTACCGCTAAAACGGCCTTAACCTAAAAATCAATGCATGCATGTCGACAATAAGTATCATAAAACCCTTACCAGGGTGCGGAACTCACGTGACCAAATGAGTACGAAGGAGAAACAAGATGGCTAGGAAATTCCCGCTTCTAGGTAAAAAAGGACAATTTGACATATGAACTCAAGAGTTGCAGACCAGCTGCAGTAAAACCCGTAATTACCCCATGTTTTCGGACACGCTTTGTTTTCGGACACCCCCTATTTACCCTGAAATAATTATTTTTTAGCGTCCGAAAACATGTTTTTCGGGCACCCTTTATTTTCGGACATCACTTTTTTCGCCGAAATAATTTTTAGCGTCAGTAAACATGAGGTATTTACGGTAATATTTACCCGAAATATTAATACAATGCATCTGAATTTCTGAGGGTTGCTCTGTGTAGGTCTAAACACGTGCCAAAGTTTACAAATTATTCGTAAATTTGAATCTTCTCTTATTGGCAAAAGATTGTGCACTTATTCTGTCACCGCTCGCTGTTTTTTACCTCGAGGCTGGGACTACTGGTGCCATCTAGTGTGTTTTACGTACTTATAGGGCCACGTGTTTTGTGCAAACGTCTTACACCAAAAGCATTTCAGATAACAATATAGAATATATATCTGTTTTCAGGGTTCAAAGTAAAAGGAGCGTTGGTGTTCATCTTATGCATATGCATTACCAAAGGTACACTATTGACGAGGATCTAGTAAACAAAACATGATGATGTTGTTACTAAGCGCAGTTTATTTTTTCATCACGGAAAACATAATCTTAAAAGAAGCAAAATACCAAAAACATAAAATAATGTATACGTTCAACAGTAATTTGGGGAAAGCAGTCAATTATACTCTGCGCATTGAAGGTATAAGCAATGATTACATAATGCTTTACGTTTCTCATGTTCAATGAAACAACAAAACAAAAACATTAAACAACAGTATAGTGAATATTTATTTTGATTATAGCTTGTTTGTTTCAGGAGATCCCACATTTCACATGTCCGACCCATCTCAGCTGTATGGCCGAATAGCACTTAAAACAACGCTGACCGTCGAAGATACTGATATAACACCGCTTGCGTCGTATAATATTTCAAAAGATAGTGATGTTATTATCACCAACGACAGAGAAACAAATACGAGTGGTAAATATAGAGCTTTTGTAAGGAAAGGGGATATTAAGTTTGAAATCTTCAATACGGATGTGACGGATGAGGCTACGTATACGTACAACAGTAGTTTGGGGAATGCAGCCAGTTACACTCTGCGCGTTGAAGGTAGGGTCAATGAGTACACCATGATTTTGGCTCTGTTCCATTTCATTGTACCAAATGAAAATTCTAGATAAAGTCGATTTAAACTAATATATTATTATATATATATAAACGATCCATATATGCGTACGGGTATTTATCGAATCCTAACAAATATGTCTTTATAAGAACATCTCGGCTTATTATTTCAAACTTCTTGTACAACTAAAATGATTTACATATACAGCATTACTATTACCAACCAAATGCACGCCGGACCGCCGAAAATCTAGTGTAGAGTGCAGTGGCTTGTATCCTAAACCTGTAGTGATTAATGCAACAATTAACGGGGTGAGTATTATATTTGTTACTGAAATAAACTCGTGCATATTTAATAATAACATAGTATAGTACGGTTGTTAAATTCCATTGTATGTAAAGAGTTAAGAAGCGTGAACCTCCATCCCAATCGTCATACGCAAAACACCGGTGTGCTAAAGGTCGTACATACTGCACAAACGTGCCGTGATTTTCTAAAAAAGACAACAAGTGAATTGCCCATCAAGAACATACCACAGTATTATTTAAAGGGACTCGCCTGTGCACTAGCCATTCGACACGGAAAAGGAATGTTTTCGAAATCCTATAGTTCTTTTTGGTACTGTCTTTTGGGGGCCAACAGTCTGGTGGTATCTAAATGTGTCATTTATAGGTTGGCAAATTGTTTAAATTAAATAATGTAACTGTTGACCTGGGAAAACATTCCAAAGCTTTTTAATTCTAATACTTTTTATGCATTGACAAGAGTTTCATTTTACCGTATGTTTTGTGTGGATGCTTACATGTGCGCAAAAAATATATATTTCAAGGTAAAAGAACTGTTACAACATTTTCCATTACGTCGGTCGTTTTAATGTGTATGTAAAAGGCTGAAAGTAGTCGAACAATAAACCCGACCTGTCACCTTAAGCGAAAAACTCATATTTAACAAATTTTACCAACAATGTTGCAATAACGTTTATGGTTGTTTTATTTTGGTACTGTTTTCTTGTCTTTTTAGGCATTTTAAAAATGTTTTACACGTTAAAATCTGCGTTTTAAACTATTGTGTGATACAAACTATGTCGATTGTTTCAGCGCGTGAACAACATTTCGCTCGCTGAAAAGCGGGATGGCTCCCTGTATGGTTTCAAATGGCCGAAAACAGAAATCCCTGAGGATTTTATGGATTGCGATGGTGATTGTAATGTCACACTTTGGATTAAGACGAGAAGTGTTAAAACATACAATTATTCATTTTGTTCAAGTGAGTATTTTATTTGTTTTTCAGATAGGTGTGTTGTACCCTATACATATTTAACATATTACAACACAAACAGAACAATATACACCTATATTTTGTATCTCCTCATTTGTTATTTTCATACACGTTGCTTTAAATCATACCGACTTTAGAATTAATCTCTTAAATAATAATTAGCGACGTCTACATAAGTGAACATCATTTTAGTAACAAAACCTCATTTAGCGGCCATCTAGGTGGCCAATTTAAATTCATTTTCAAGCCCTTTGTTTGTTCTCTTGTTTGTTTTTTATTTAACGCAGTTAAAACAAAGCTTCACTTATGCTGCAAGTACAAAAATAGATTTCGAGTCTTCAAAAGTAATCTCTATTTAAATTTAAAACTGCAATTGCATCGTATACTATACAAAATATACTTTATGTCAGCGAGCATCTTGGTTACCCACTCGAATTTCTAAGAAATCTTAATAATGTCAACCTGTCATTAATACCCATCAAGATGTCTACTAACAAAATCAACCAATATAAAATACTATACACTTTAAGCCCTTCTGGTTAAATATGTTGTTTTATGAACGAAAATATATATGTTTCCATATGTCGACATGTCTTACTGTCAGCAAAAAAACATAAAAATTATGCACATATTTTTATAAATTTAAAAATATATGATTGTTACATATTGGAATAAGCATAGTACACTAGCGGATCCAGGGTGGGGGCACCTAAATTTCCTCATTTTTTCGCAAACCTAATCTAAATACAAATACAATTGAACTCCCCACGCCCCGCTGACATATTCCACGCCCCTCTTAAGGTCAACTCCTGGGTCCGCCACTGTAATAGAAAACATTATTATATTGCAACTTTTATGACATGTATAATATTGCTTTCGCTAGCACAGTTATACATGTAACGTCACGGCAAATGACGCTGACCAACCAAAAGATGTGTATAATTAATTATTTCTTAGTTGCAAAACAAAAGAATTTTGCTTACAAATGAAACGTTCAATCTTGAAACATGGGTTACATTTTTTTGTGAATGTATTTCACTTCACTCTCCAAAAATTATACTATTTTTGCAAATGTTTATTGTTTGATAATTCGTTCAAATATGCTTACAGTTTTATATAAAGTCAATCCCATTTCATTGATTTAGGTTAAAATATGATTTGTATATAAGGATCTGTTACTTTTTTGATCGTATGACTTTAATAGCACATTTTTGTTTATATTTAATTTGCAGCTACTAAGACCCAGACGTGTTCCACAGTCGTTTTGTGTCTTTCCGGTATAGTGGCCGGTATGTGTTTTGCATACGGTGCTTATCTTGCAACAGTTGGTAAGTCCGTTTCTAAACTAGTTCGATTTTATAAAGAAACACTTGCGTTTGCAAACACCACTGTTGCATGTATTAAGGACACTTTTCTATTAAAAGAACCATTATTGGTTGAAAAATGAACCACACGTACCATTGACAAATGATTCTTGTTGCAGGACCTTTGTTTAATATAAAAATTATACAGTGTTTGGCGTTTATCAAGGATACGCCGGATCGTTGGAAATTTGTATTCGCGGGCATACAAGCTTGTATGACCGTGATCAATAGCAGCATATTGGCTGCTTCCAAAGCGTCGCCAGGTAAAATCTTAATAATATGTTTATCAAGTGCAGATTAAAAATTACCTTTAATCTATATGTTTTGTTGTAAGGAAAACCGTAAGTTATTTAAACATGATTTGTTTAGATCGAAAGGAAATTGAGAGTTCATGTTATATGCCGATATTTTCTACGAGATGTGCCTAGAAATTAATGGACACACGAAGAAGTTGCATTTTTTTAAAACATTATTGTTATCCAGATAACTGGCTGAAACTTTCTTAAATAAATGCCAAAGCTGTTTCTAAATGGTCAGATGTTTTTAAGTCGTTCATATTCAGTTAATGTTCCAACACGGATTTGAAAAAAAGTAAAAAATAAAAGTAATGTTTTTTAAATATTTGTTGATGTTTATTGTAACTTCAACACATGTGCAACATTATACAAACAGTGCGCAATTTCTAAACAATGACACAATGCAGACCTGGGACGTTTAAATGGGAAGGTATAAATCTCTAATCAGATACGTTAACAAGAGTAAAATCGAATTAACTTAGGAGTTTTTTATTTGCATCATGATACATGCGTATTTTGATATACTGTTATGCATGAAACAAACGTATATAGGCATTAATACATGTTGACTATTTCCAAAGGAACTTTTTTGTGTAATTTCACGGTTAACCATGATTTTAATAAATATTACATAGTGCGCTAGTGTACATTATAAAACAGTAGTTAACATGAATAATTCTGCAATAATATCTCTAGAAACATAAGAAATGTATATGTTTTCTTATAAGATATATGGTAAAAATATATTATGACGTTTAAGCAACTTTTGAGTTAATTTCTTAAACATCAGGTAGTCGTCAGTTACGTTAATTTGGATAACAGAGTAAACTGACAGTACCAAGAATTATTTTTGAAAATCGTGCTCAGTACTTAAAACGAATGAATATAATTCTCGCACAAACACTACATCGACGGACAATTATTACAAAACATAAATTAAAGAGTCATCAGAAACGTTAACTAAGCATCAAATACGTTAACATTTTTGGCTCAGCTGTTTATGCCCGCTTTTGACCCAGGGTTACATTTAACTTTGACCAATGAGAAACATTGTTATCAAAGATCATCATAAATTCATAAATTCAAACTTTTAACAGGCTGAGGCATTTAACCAGGTCAACTACGTACACTGGTACAAATAATAATTTTCAAGTACAGTAAAATATTATTATGCAACTTACTTGCACATGCGAGGCCAAATGTTACTGTATTATATGTGCAAGTATTGAACTATTGTTGATTTCGATAAAAACTGGTAAAACTGTGTTTGCTGTTAACCTATTTGGTGAAAACGTGTCTGCTGACAAATAAAATTAGGAAGCCAAGTACAGTTTGTGGTAAACGGTATCCTCATAATTTGTTACTAAACAAACAGCTAGTAAGTAAATGTTTATTTTAAACTGAAATTTTCAATTGGCATTTGTATCGTGGAGACAACATTTTCAGTTAACGTATCTGACGCATTATGAACGTCCGACACCCAACTCGTTACATACATTTGACAATATACAACAGTCCACAAAACTGCTATCTAAGTTTCATCTTTACAACATACGTTATGGATTTGGTAAAATTTAAAAAGTATAGTGTGTTTATGCATGCAAGAAAATGTGATGGTCAATCATGACTTTTTTGAACATTTTGATCATTTGTTTAATGAGAACGAAACATGCAAACATGCTTGAAATACTTTTGATTGACTAGGGTGTAGATCTTAACATCTAACTGTCGATGGCGACACGCTAGCGCGCATCACGGAATTTTCAAACCTCCGTCTGGGCGTTTATACTCCATATGCGCACGAAAAAAGGATTCAATCCTTAATTAACTGAGACACAGTTTTGTAGCTTTAGTAGCTTTACCCATTGCACTAGAAAATGGATAACTATCGTGACGTCGTTTTAAAGAAGAATATATTGAATTTTATAAACTTTAATGTAAAACAAAACCTTTCTATCAAAACAACTTTCCCAAATTCGATAAAAAATTCCTTAATTGCGTTGTCTTATATAATTTATGTAATAGGATATCAAAAATGGTTGTGTTAGATTAAATGACGCGATCGACTGATTTAACTGTTTTTACAACTAAAACTTTGTAATAACCCTCTCATATAGTTCGTAGCTATTTGAATTGTAAAATTGTCGTGAGATATTCTAACAATTCAAATCAAAACAATAGGGTGAACAATTACCCCGCCTTAGTTTAGTTTGCTGGGATGTTTTCAAACAATATCTCATCCTTATCTATTAGCCAAATTAGATTACGCTTACAGAGAATAAGACTTGGAACACCCTCTACCAACACTGTTGCAATTGTGATGATCTTATAATTAATAAAGTGAGTAATATATAGGTGAGCGGGAAAGGACATCCGGACTGATCGTTCTGTACTAAAAGTCTTGTAATACTACAAACGATATCATGGATTTACAGAATTGAAGGAAAAACAGTGTTTTTTACCTTTAAGTTAGTGCGCTCAATGAAACGTGACCTTAACCCCTGATAATGGTCTATTGTAATACCACGCTATTATTTTAAACGTCTGTATTGATTGTTTCATCAAAACCAAGAATATCATCGCTATATTGTCTCCATGTTAAAGTATAAAGTTTAGTATTTCTCCTTTTTCAAGACTCTACAAATGAATGGAAGTAGCCTCACATTAAAAAAAATTAAAGTATTTCAATTGCAATCATTTGCAGATCCATGCGAGTGTCCATCGGTCACAGCAAGGGTTGGGATTGGTCTTATTGGGCTTCAAACTGTTTTGGCCGTCGTTTTTACCATAGTATTCTACAAATGTAAAACGAGAGGTAAGTATTGCAAACGTCTAAAGGTATTTGTTTTACATCCTTAAATCATAAATGCTATAGGTATGTGCATTTTCGGTTCATTTGTACTCGCCAGTTTAATATTGCTTAAATATCAAACATAAAAATGCTTAAAGACAACTCAAAGTATTAATTAATCTATTGACCCTTCCATATGTATCAATCAGTTGCTTTGTTAAATGTTTATGCTAACAACCCATTCATAAATTGACCTGGTGTTTTAGGATTTCCCTGTATGAAAAGGAATACATAACCTGTATCGACCTTAATTATTAAAATACAGGATTATGTTTTGCCAATTTGTAATGTTTTTTTCATATCGGTACAAAGATATGTATATAGGATATGTATTTTGTATTTATATAACAACGTGTACATCGCGTACTGCGCATCGACCAACAAGAACAACGTTAATGGCGTTTTTCTTATCGCCCTGTATAAAGAAAAAATAAATACAGCCGTGCATCACACATGCACCATTATCCTTGCAAACATAATTTGTGTGTTTACTTGGCGTTTTTAATATAAAGTGGTTACAATTCATATGGTATAGCTATTTAATCAAATGCATTAATATTCTACAGTTACCAGATTAGTATTTGGAGTAAGATGGACGTACTGGTCTAAAATATGTATTATTCAAGTAGACGGTCGAAGGTTCACTGCCGTACATTCCTTGACTGTTAACATGCTCATTTTTAAAAAAAGCAGTGTCCATGTTGTTCCAAGGGGTAAGGTCATTGGTTATCAAGTGACAATCTTACCTACTTAGTATGAAAGAAAACACTTCATGTTTGTGATTAATTTATCTCACGAACAAAACAGTTTTGCGGAACGGTGCATTGTTATTACATAACCTAGTTATTGAAGATACTTATATTACTGTAGTTTCAATTCATATATGACTGTTCTTCCTTGAAATATTTAGAAACACCATTTAAGCGTAAATATGAGTTAAATTTGTATTCTGTTTTAATATGAAACGAACATGGCTTATAGTTGTAGTTGAATATGTTTTATTGTCTAACGTTTTGAAAATGACAATATGTTAACTACCCCGTCCAAAAAGTAACCATATAAAACAACATAAAATATAAATAAATACACTAACCACCATGACTTACTTAACCGTCTAGTATGTTTCAAACGAATTTGGCGTCCATTAAGTCTTACTGTGTTGTCTTTATTTCAGAGGAAGACGCATCTGCAACAGAGTTGGAGGAAAGAACTTCGTTACTCAAAAAGAAAAGAAAATGTACGTATCTTAAGTTAATGGATATAAGCAGCTTTAATTTAGAATAATGTTGTATTACGACGGTTACTTACCAGCTTTTCTGGGTTCACCAGTACTTTTCTCTGCAAGCAACTGTCTTGGCTCAAACTGTAAGTCGTTGCGTTATCTTGGTGAGTGCATGGCCCCTATTGATTTACTACTGTTTACTAGGTCACAGGTTAAGATCACAAAAGACTGTTGGAAGTATGTTGGTCAGTAGACCGAATGGTTTTTGTTACCTATCTTGAGAACTTAAATATAGAGAAGTTTCGTGCGGATGAGTCTTGTTAAGAGGTTTACCCCCACTGATCTTGTGTTATCTTGGTCAAAGATCAACGTTGTAATGATTTCGTCTGTGATCAACTATTTTAAACAGTTTTCACTTCAATATCTCAAACATTACAACAATTTGGAGGAGTTCCTTGACATACACGACATCATTAACACGGCTCTCCGCATTCAGACATCGTTATTGTTTCTGATAAGCATAAGGGTGAAACCCCCCTACCCCTTTGCGTAATGTTTGTTTTGTTTGTGTTTGATGGACGGTTTTCAAAGAAAACATAGCAGCTATCCATGTTAGTGGTGTTTTATAAACATGCATTGATATTCTGGCTGGTCCTGGATTCTGAGTTAGCAGGACGTTTCTATTTAGGGAGGAGGTCTAAAATATGTATTAATCAAGTAGGCGGTCGCGAGTTTGATCCTCCATACTTTCTTCGAATGTCAATCATGATCATTAGTAAACGGAGCATTGTCATTTTTTTCCAATGGACAATGTCAATGAATATTAAGTGACAATCTTAGCTATCTCATACGAAAGAAAGCACGCCTATTTATGATCAATGTAGCACACGAAAAAAGTATTTTTGCGAAGCCTTGCTTTGGCTTGGTTATATTACAAGACAATTGTATCACTGTAGTGTCATTCATTATGCAAGAAAACTCATTTAGAAACACCTTTTAAGTGTTAACAGGAATGCACATTGCAGATAGATATACTTAAATATAATTTATTGTCTTACATTCAGAAAATGACAATATGTAATCTACGTCTAAAAGTACCCTCTGTTCACTGTTACATCTTCTCTTTTCTGTGAAACCGCTCATTGGATTTTGTCCAAACTTAGTGGTAGTACTTAGAAGTATTCCAACGGATCCGATTCGCTAAAGTGTAATTGTGCGTTTCACTAAGTTCGTGGCCTCACTTTTTGCGATTTCTTTAAAAGTATTGGACAAAATGTATCAAAACATACATTTTTTGAAAGAATTTGCAATCTCGCTCCTAATGATGCCATTCCCGCAGTCGGCAAAAATATTACCCATGTTAAACGTTCAGGCGTCTAAGACTGAAACGGTATATTCTATTGTTTATCAAAGGGAAGCAACAAAATGACAATATTGTTTTCTTTGTATTTTTTTCGTTACCATTTATTAAACTTCTTTTTGTGTGAGTTATGTTATTAAGTTTTACTGCTAAAAGCAAACGTGTAGTATTTCAGAACAATAATCGACCTACTTAGATCAGCGCTAATTGCGAATACGTACAGACGTGTTAATTGGTTAATGAACGCGATTTTTATATGCCATCTCTTTATTTGGATTTTTGTAGGTTTAACATATAATTCTAATTTCGTTTTTATATTCATGGATACATTAAATAAGTATGATAAACTGAAAATAATCATACACTACTGGCTTGCTAAACACGCGCACCTGCATGTTTAGCAGACGAAAGTGCATTATACCGGCTATACAAAACATGTTAGCGACAGTTAGCAAAATTAAAACATACTGTTACACGAAGTACATAACTGTAGTGAAATAAAAGGTTTTAAAGAAACGCATAGATCTGTTCTACATTATGATATCTTTTGAAAACGAAATATTGTATGGCTAATCAGCGACTTGTTCGACGACAACGACGGCAAACTAGTGATTCAACAACTATTTTGTACATGTACTTATCAAACAAATAAAGAAAATTGTTCTTTATTCTTAAAGGAAAGTTTATTTTAGAAGATTTGCCACATGTATTAAGAAAAGTCCGTAGATTAATCACTTTGTTCGTGATTAAAACATGTATTTGCTCATCAAATTCCTTTAAGACAGCATGTATATTATACTAAACAACACACACAATAGGATAACGGCTTGATATTGGCAGTTTTTATCACATATCAATTGAAATCATTAGACGGTATTGTTGCTTTCCTTTTTTTCCGGATAATCCCACATGCATGTCTTCTGCATGCGTAGACCCGCCATGGGAAACATTCTTAAAGATCCAGCGTCGGTACTCAAACGAAGTCATTCAATATTGGAATTAAACTGAAACAGACTTATATAATACTTGTTTTTTTCGGAAAACTGATCAATCATCTGTAAACTAAGGGAGGGTAGGTGTGTTCGAATCATTCTCTTCCTCTGTTTTGTAACTGCCAATGTTAAGCCTCGAGTAGCAACTAGGGGGGTATTGCTTTTGTTTAGCGACGCACTCGCGCTTTGCCCATTCGGCGTCGGGGCATACAGATAGTTAGATTCTATTAGTGGCCCATAATGCAAGATACTGGAGCGCCCACCACACATGACAAACCAGGTTCTTTAACGTGCCCAGTGTAAAGCACTGATTGATACACGGGAGCATTTTTCCTGGAAAGAACCAGTACATATCTCCTTTTAGTAATTTTAGTTGGAATGAGGAGGGATCGAACTTGCAATCCCTTGGTCGGCAGTCGAGTGTTTTACCACTGAGCCAAATCCTCTCAACTACCACACAGAATGCAGTATATATACCAACAAAAAACCTCGACAGCACCCTGTGCAACTCGGGCTGCAAGACAAACTACCGAATATAGCCTAATCAAACCCAATAACACGTTAAAGGAATTAGAAATTCGAAGAATTAAATATTAGTAGTATTAATTTGTATCGATTTCAAGCGATCACTGTGACAATCTGGTAAAGTGTTAAGTTCGACTGCCGTGTCATCGTTTTGTATTTTATATGTAACCACTTATATTTCATTTAGTAAAATTGTCCATGTCATTTAATAGCAATTAAACTCTAATTGCCTTTAATAAAAAATCATCACAAAGTTTCTAAGCATCTCTATGACGTTGACATATCAAAATGAATAAAAGCAAAAGACAATCACATGTCAGTACCTGTCTACGTATCAAAAAATAGTATAAACATTTTCCTCGTGTGATCTGATTAAAACACGTAAAAGGAGATATATCGAGCGCATTCCTCAAGTCTGTCCAAAACTATAAAACTATTATCATAAAACATTAGTGTACAGCCACAAAGAGAAACTAAATGTTAATTTCATGAACAGGTCATTGCTTTACACGCATGGTCATTTATAACGGTGTGACCCGGTTCATGTTTCAAACTGTACACAGTATGGTAATTAAACGTGTTTTACTTTTCACGGCTAGGTACCGCGTGGCTGCAGTATACGTTTTGAAGATCTAGCTGCAGTTTGTAAACTATTGGTATAATTATCACAACTTATTTCATATAAACCCATTTATTAATAACTAAAAATGTGGCTAGGCATGCAAACAAATATATTGCACGCATTTAACTATAGAATCCTTATTTTAAGTTCCGCTCCATATCCGTCAAAAAACCTTTAAGGTGCAAAGGGAAGTAAGCGCGTCAAAGTAATCAAATGGAAATGTGTTACCTACTACCAGAAAATGGACGCAACAAAATCAGGAATTTACAATGGAGATAAAAAACTCTGTCGATTGCTAGTTTAATTTTAAACCGGTTGTCGGCAAAAGAATAGCATCATGAGTGAGAAAACACAAGCTTTTAAACGAGGTACGTCTGGTTAATAAGATTTCGATATGTCTTTGCAAATTGAACAAAAATGAGGCCACGAACTTGGTGAAACGCAAAATAGGTCACATTGTCCTATATTAACGATATAATACAGCGTAAAAAAGAATAAATACATAAACTACAATACATGTTTATATTTTTAGGGTTGCGGCTCAGCAGAAAGGAAAAAAGTAAGTTTCCCGGGTTCCGTATCACGTTACTAACCAACGTTTCTGGCTTCATCTCGAGGGCTTGGTGCAAAACTATTGTAACTTCTTATATAAAATGAGGTAGTTACAGTAGTTTTACACCAAACCCTCGATCTGAACTAGCTTCTTCATTCTGCAAGTGACTAAATGCTTCCTCGTGTGAACCAGCTATAAGGGACATCTGCAACATACAAGTGCAATGTCTAGCATCAATCATGACGAGATTAATTGCCGCTATAATTCTGCGTTGGATTTACTGTTTGGTTAAACGTACGATGTGCACAACATCATGCTTTGCACAAAACAAACTGTGTCTGACAACATGCTACTGCAAAATCAGTGTTAGGTATATGGACTGCAGCTCTGACATCATCACAATCTTTAACTTAAAGGTTTTTTTAAACACATGTGCAATTGAAATGACATTTTTAGCTCACCTGAGCACGAAGTGCTCATGGTGAGCTATTGTGGTCAGTGGTTGTCCGTCGTCCGTCGTCGTGCGTCGTGCGACGTGCGTCGTGTGTCGTGCGTCAACATTTGATGTTTACACTC
>Ga0224511_10001214_pt1 | contig 15040 bp, 13 predicted proteins | sample SF_May12_sed_USG_2_FD_169988 | JGI IMG/M metagenome (GOLD analysis project Ga0224511, IMG submission 169988) | Sediment microbial communities from San Francisco Bay, California, United States - SF_May12_sed_USGS_8_1 | ecosystem: Environmental > Aquatic > Marine > Sediment | place: USA...
TGTTGTCGTAAATCCCTCTTTGTCCTAGTCTCGAAAATGACTTGCGATTAACCGTGATTGACGCAGCTGTGACTACATTTGTGTTGTTTCTACAGCGACTATTGGCAAGTTGTCCATGGAAGGAATATAAATCCGACAAAGGAAAAGTTTACTATCACAATGCCACAACTCAAGAATCCAGCTGGACAAAGCCAAAAGAACTGGAAGAACTTGAAACGAAAATAAAGTGAGTCTGGGGTTCAAAGTTTGCTGTCGTATAAAATTGATCTGTAGTTCATTGCTAACCATTGATTACTATGTTTCTACCATTCAGAGATGAAAACGAGTTGTGAGTAAACCTAGTCCATTGTATACGCAGTTGTCTTTATGCATAGCATGTTTTGCTGATAGGTTCCAGTTGCTATTGTCTATAATTTATGTCCACTACCTTCTTGGTTTAGTATCCTTGCACGAGCCTGCGTCAGGCATCCCAAGGTCCTGGTCCAAGTCAAGATAGATTTTTTTTCTTCATATGAATAACATCACAAAGTCACACCATGGTGGACTCCCATTCCTTGTGTACCAAAATGATCCGAATCCAACAAGGACGTAACATCAATGGGGTGGTGGAGAATGAGAGCGGGGACCTCTGTGTTTAACGTGTGTCAGAGGTTGCGGTAGATTTACCTTAGTTGATAAAAACACAGCGGGCACAAGTCAAGCTCTTTGTATTCTCCAGTCGAAAAGTTGTTGACTTGGCAAACTAGCGATGTTTATTCTATCACTTGCGGGCAGGCATTCATGATGCCTGGAGGCTAGGGCGATGAGCTTCCTGTGGTTACCTATTAGTCAGTTTATTGCTCATATATACCAATGACAGATTGTACCCAATAACCCTTGCTGACGGCGAACGATCGTTATACCCGGTGCCTTGCTAAGGAGATCAATCGGCAGCCATGTTGTCTCCAACTCATTTTGTATCATCAAAAATCACAAAAGATGGCTTATATCATGAATACATTGTACATTGAGTGAAATTTCGAACACATTGCTAGAACATCAAAAACAACTTCATTTTCTGTTTAGATCATATAAGCTTATCTAGTGGGTCAGGCGCTCGACTACCGGATCCGTGTTTAGATAGTGACGAGACCGACAGGAATCGCTAGGCTCCACCCACCATTATGTTGTGTCATACCTTATCAGGCATTTGAGGCAGCAGGTTTTCAGCAAGATCTTCCAAGAAATGAGATCACGGGTAGATTGTGAGACCACGTTTTTCAGTTCACTTACACTTTAAGCCCAGTGCACTAGCCACTCAGCCACATTGTAACATTCTAATACTCTTTACGTTCCATTTGTGACTCGGTGCTTTACGTTGAACTTCATTTTGTAGAACTCAGAATGCAGCTCCTTCCACTGGAGGGTCAGCTATCGAAGCGGCCATGCAAGCTACACTCGCTTCTATTTCGTTGCCACCTTCTCAAACTGCATCTCCTGATGTTATTATAGAGTCCAGGTCAGTATGTTTGTATCATCGCACTAACATAACACTGAGCCTACTCCAGTAATTTGTAATGTTTAGCACATTATGAGTTCGCTGCTTATCACGTTGATGTGGGGTAGATCACCGGTAGAGTGCTGGAGGCGCAAACGGGAGAACCCTGGTTCAGATCTCGACCATCGTGGGTCTCCGTTGTATGAGCTCCTCACTTGAATCCTATGATGTTGAGCGTTGATACTGACTTGTGGTGCTCCATGCTAAGCTGTAACTGCCGAAAGAACAAGTACTGGTATTTAACCAGGAACTTTCATTGTAATGGTAAGAATGTCATACTGGACAAAAAATTATATCTAGTAATGCCAGGTTGTCAGTTTTCTCACTTTTTTTCCATAGTGATGAGTCTAGTGATGAAGAAACAGCCCCACGAAAACCGGTGACTTATAGCACTAAGAAAGACGCGCAAGAAGCATTTAAACAGTTGCTCAAAGATAAGGTCAGTAATATGTTTCTACTAAGATGTGTATGAATAACCAATCAAAACATCATGATCACATGATCTATGGACGGCTGTGAAATGTTTAGAAGCCTGGTTCGCTTTTTGTAGGGTGTTTCATCCACCTCCTCCTGGGAAGCTGCCATGAAACTGATTGTCACTGACCCAAGGTACTCTGCTCTCAAGCAGTTAAATGAGAAGAAGCAAGCCTTTAACATGTACAAAACCCAACGAGCGAAGGAAGAAAAGGTATTTTTAGTAGGATGTGAACTTCCGATAGGGAAGCTGCAAATAATGTTACAATTTTTGTATGGGTAACCTGGGTCTTGAGCAATCATCCGTGATTATTATACTAAACACCAAATGAATCTGTGTAACTGTAATGGTATCAATTAGCGTTTTGGCACATGTGGAAAATTATGGTTGGATGCCCTTCCTGTCGCCACCATTGCCCTTTCCTTGGTTCGAATACTGGAAAAGTCAATGGTGGCAACTGAAAAGGCCTTCGGTCATGAATTGCTTTGACAAAATCCATGACTCCGGACAGGGAATTATTATTTGGAAAATAAACAAGTAAGTTTTACCGGTGTCAACTCGATTTACTGGCCCATGTGAAGTCACAGTTATTGGGGTTGCCGATGGGTCAGCTACTAACTTCTATATGCTGGTGTTTTCAGGAAGAAGTGAGGCTGAAGGCTCGTAAAGCAAAAGAGGATTTGGAGAAATTCCTTCTACAGCATGAGGAAATGACGTCAACGCTGCGATTTCGAAAGGCGGAGAAACTATATGAGGATTGTGAGGAATGGATGGCTGTGGGCGATCGGGATCGCAAGGAAATATTTGAGGATGTGCAACATGAGGTTACAAAAAGGGAAAAGGTTAATATCCCACTCAGTGAATTGTTGTATATAATGCTACACTTTGAAAGGTGGGTTGTCCTATGAGGCTAAACTGTTTATTCATGTAATTCTACTGGATTGTTGACCATCCTATTTAGCGGACCTCCCAAGTTGAATAGGATGAGAGCTAGGAATCATATATACCGGTATAATGGAGGTTTGAACCCAGGATCTTCTGATCTTGCTCTAGCCACTGAGTTTTCTCTCAGATAACCTAATAGAGCTACATTTATGGTTTGTAGGAGGCAGCAAAGGATTTAAAGAAGAGAAACAGTAAAGTGTTCAGCGAAATTCTGGACTCCATACCGAAGCTGACTCACTTAACCACCTGGTCAGAGTGTCAACAGCTACTTCTAGATATGCCCCAATTCACAGAGGATCAAAAATTACTTAGTAAGTTCCAAAGATACTTCATCTGCCTCTTTTAATTCATTTTTCTCTTTAATTGCCATCATTTTGACAGGTGTGGGTACATGCATAGATGGTGATCAAAGATGTGAAAAAAATATTCAGCTAACAGCAATTCTTATGGAAATTTTCAAAAACTGCAGCCCTTTGTGCGTCATTCTATGCGGTAGCCAGATGGGGGACACGGGAACTTTACCGTCATGGATTCTTTTGTAGATATGGATAAAGAAGATGCATTGGTATGTTTTGAGGAGCATATTCGCATGTTGGAACAGGAGTATGATGATGATAAAGAGCGCGAACGAAGAGGAATAAGAAGACAGCAACGCAAGAACAGAGACGCCTTCATTGTGAGCATCTCAGTCATATTATTATTTTGCCACTGGTGTTTTTTCTAATTGTTACAATATTTGATAACTTTTCTGCTTATGGTGCTGCTGCTGGTCAAACATCAAAGATCTAATTGTAGGAATTGCTGGACGAGCTCCATGAAGAAGGCAAACTCCATTCCATGTCATTATGGATGACATTATATACAACTATTTCGTCTGACGCGCGATTCGATACTATGCTTGGTCAGCCAGGCAGCACACCGTTGGACCTGTTCAAGTTTTATGTAGAAGAACTGAAATCTCGGTTCCAGGATGAAAAAAAGGTTATTAAAGAGATTCTCAAGGTCAGTTGTAACCTATTTAAGCGTATTTAGTATGCGCTGACAGTAAAGTAAAGGCTGCCCCTTAACCCATGATCGTGTTGGAAAGCGGTGGTAACATAGCCAACTTGTACTGGTAGTGGGGTGCCACTCCTTTCCCTCATAGCATTCATCTTTCCAAGCTCTGAAGAAATGAGGTTTTTGAAAAAACCCGCAAACAAGCTGGGTTTGAACCCGGGGCCTTCAGCACCAGTCAGCGCCTCCCTTATTGACAATTAATCAAATAAACAGCCAGGGGGAGGGGGTTGAATATTCGTTTAGTATGATACCTGCCTCGAGGAATCAACTTATTTAAAGTGTGGAGTTGCCCTCTCATAACACAACTGGCGTTTTTAAAGATCTTTGTATAGTGAACACAGTGCTGTCTGATGGAGGGTGATGTTGTGATGGAAAATAAAGTTTTGTTTGTTGTCAGCGCTGCTGAATACATTCTATTGATGTCACCACTCTGTAATGGTATTTCTGGATTACAGGACGCTGGCTTTTTAATGGACCTCAGTACAACTTTTGAGGACTTTGCCTCTGTTGTAACAACGGATAAGAGAAGTCAAGCGTTGGATGCTGGAAATATCAAGCTTACCTACAAAACGGTATGGTACCTTAAAAGATCTTAAAAAAATCTTAAGATTATGCTTTGCAGCTCTTCTAATTAATTGTGCACATATAACAATAAATTCGAGTTTGTTTGATCACGCCCCATCAAGGTGTTCAACTTGCGCATTCGGATGATTGCAGTTGATGGATAAAGCTGAAGCAAGAGAGAAAGAGAGAATCAAGGACGATCAAAGACGTCAGAAGAAGATTGAGGATGCGTTCCGTAAGATGTTGAGAGGTTATTCCACCGACTGGGCGCCTGACACTAATTGGGATGATGTCCGTGATAAGGTACTTGGAAATATTTTGTGTCTGATAATGGGCCTGGATAGTATGGCTCTTCATGCATGTAAAACTGTGTTTTGTTTTAGTTTGTGTCTGAACCAGCATACAAGGCTCTGACTCTAGATGCGGATCGCGCCCGCGTCTTTGCCGAACTGCTCACAGCTCAGGAAGAAGCTTGTCTGCACTCTCACGCCTCAAGCAGCAGAAAGGCGAAAAAATCGAAGAAGCACAAAGGAAGGCGATCAAGATCCCGCTCGGTGAGTTTTCCCCTCTCTCTTCATACATGCCGTCGCTCATTGATATTTTCTCATGGTTTCTTCCCTTACTCAGGGTTCATACACAGATTTATACTATAGGCGTCGGAGGATTCGGATGATAGTCGCTATAGAAAAAGGTCAAGGTCTCGTAGTGCCTCACAGGATCCTAAGAAACGGCGGTACAGGCGACGATCAAATTCTGCCTCCGATCGTGATTCCGACGAGAAATCATCAGCGAAGAAAAGGAGATCCCCCAGTCGATCCCCTTCACCAGAAGGTTAGTGAATAGGTGGTTTCCTTCAGTGTCCAATCTTCCAACCCTTTGACAATCATATTGAAAATTAACATACGCAAGTCATCATTCAAAATGCTCCAAAACTCGTTTGCGTGGTCTTACCCAGACAAATCTCGTTGCAGAGAAGTCGAGGAAACATAAGAAAAAGTCGAAGAAAAGTAAAAAATCTTCACGACATGGTTCTAAGTCACCAGAGCCAGAAGAAAAGAAGAAGGTATATATGTAACCCCTGCCTCCTAAGCCACCGAACTCCGTAACAATTCTGAGAGGCATTTTGGTGTTATAAGGCTTTATTTTGCACTCCATTTTCCAACTTGCAGAAATCGGGCCTAGTGTCTGATGCGTACTATGGTATGGTATGTTTTCGCTATAAACCATTACATCCGTTGTTCGGAGTTCCACTCTTACATGTTGTTGGGTGTCGAGAGTGACGGGTACTGTGGTCATTGCTTCTCACTCGGACTATTATCACAGTCTGAATGGAGAGACTGTAGGGACCTTTGCATGTTGTTTGTGTTAATCACAGTAAACATACACGGGAAGTGGCCCATGAGCTGTGACGGGAAATCACCAGTCTGATAACAGTGTATGACTTTGTAGAAATATCAGAGTGAAGGGGAGTTGAGCGAAGATGAGTTGGAGACCAAGCGCAAGGATCTTCTACGTCAGTTGAACCAATAGCAGGCCACAATGTAGCGTTTCAGATACTGTGTTGCAATAAAGCTGTACATACACCTGACCAGCAGCCATATTGAAAATAATGCCCAAGCATACAATGTACTAGCTGTCTTTGTCTGTGCTATTACTATAATCTTCCCTAACATGATCTATAATTCCAAACTCCTTGGCCTCCAGTGGTGTCATAAATCTGTCGCGCTCCATACTGGCTTCTACAACACCAATGATCATCATTGACGAGTGGCACAGTGGCGTACTCAATGCTATCGATTTGCTTATCAGTAGCCGGACCCCCATAGAGTCCGTTATCTTGTGATCTCTCTATGCTGCAATGCTTCCAGATTCCACTGATGTACTGACCTATAATTTCAATCGCCTTGCCACAATGCTTTGCATAAATGCCGTTAAGCTGTTTTTTCATTTTGAGTATTTCTTCAGCTTGTATTTGGATATCCGTGGCTTGGCCCTACAAAGATTCAACAACGAATTTGAACGGTAGAACATCTGATTTTAAACAGCATTTCTTGGCCAATGTTGCGTAGCCGCACTTTAATTTGCCGCCGACAATTAGTTTAATTTTAAATAGTGAACTGATTGGGTCAGTCGACCTCTGATTTGAAAACTTGTCAAGGTTTACCAACTCCCCAAGCGTCATAGATATGGCTCCTCCCTGGTTGCGATCAAGCCCACCAAAGCTGAATCTTAAACAGAGGCTTTTAAGTACAAGTCGACTGGCGCCTACATCACCCAGCGCATCGTTTGAAACAGCTAGCTTTGCTCAGATCTTTGACACCGGGGATCATTTTATATGGAATTACTGAAATAGGCGCAAGATGCCTGAACTGTGTTCTTTCATTAGTTTTGTCTATCTTTAAGTACAAAGCTTCCTTTTAATTGTCAAACGGATCTCTACTAATTTTTTTGCCCACTATCGACTAATTTAAAACCTTTCGAGGCAGTATTAGCTCGACTAATACAAAAATGGTAGTGGCACTAGGTAGTTCTGCTAGGCCCCAGCTCTTTTTTCTCACCTGAGCACCACCAGATGGTTGATGCACCATAATCCGTGAATTAGGTAGCGCATTTCTCATGTCCTTAGCTCCTGCAGCCAACAATAGGGACGCCGCGCTGCATGCTTGTCCGACACACCATGTGGCTATCGGTGGCTTGACATATTGCATTGTGTCGTAGATAGCCAGGCCAGAGGTTACTACGCCGCCCGGGCTGTTTATGTACATATGTATGGGGGCTTTGGAGTTCTCTGTTTGAAGCAACAGCAACTGTGCAACCACTACACTGGCTACATGATCATCTATCTACAATCCAGTTTGAAGATAATATAGATTTAAACCTATAAATTCAGTACATATACATTATTGGATCGGTTGGTCCATTATGATTGGTTCAGGACAGGAGAATTAGAGAAACTCTCAAGGGCGGGTAATCTCAAGGAAATGGTATTGTCATAACATCACAACCTTACATAGTTTATGGAGTTTTTAATGGAGCAATAGATGTTCAAGAATGAGCTTTCTGGTTAGATAGATAAGAACACCAAATATAGGCGTTTACGCCGCCACATACATGTCACCAGTCTGTGGTGAATATGCTGCATGTAAAAATGCTGCAACCAGTAACTTACAGGCCCCATGAGGCATATAATTCTGTCTTTCAGTAAGCGACTATAAATATCATACATTCTTTCTCCTCTTCCAGTTTGCTCCACAACATACGGTACGTATGAAGGGGTCAGCATTTGTGCTGATTGGTGAATACATCGTTTCAGATAAAACCTATTCCCAGTTAGCAGACGAGAACCTGACACCTACAACAAAAAACATAATGCCTGTAATAATCCCCAAAAAACGGGTGCTGGTGGAAACGCCTAAATGTGTCAATCATGTATTGTATACCTCATAGCCACATATGTGCTTCTAAAACCTAATCAGTTTGAGACTTGCCTGTTCAACCGCGCATTTGTAAACTAACAAATAAAAATACAATACAGTTCCATGCGATTCTATCACAGGTGTGCTTGCTCAACATCACGCTGATGCACTTCGATACTGACAGTAATAGACTAATAATATGGAGTAGACTAGTCAGCATTTTCATTCCAACTCTCAAGTCACTCCAACTCCAGCCAGCCAGTTGAGTTACGCCTGATTCGCTGACTGTGACCTGGGATAATGAATGGCTGATCCACTGATAGTGTCAGTCAATTCATAGAATGATTGCTTAATTCGGCGATTCAAATTCATATTCAATTCTACCAGACTCAGCTGAGTTGATGACTCACAGTCACTCTCACTCTGGCACACTCATTCATTCAGTCACTCTCACTGAGTCTGACTCACTCTCAGGCTCATAATGGTGCTTACTCAGATACTCACTCACTGGCTGACCACTCATAGTCATGGTCACACTAGCCACGGCCACTCAGTCACATTCATTGATGATTAATTAATAGTGAGTCATGGTACCCACCAAATAACTCAGTCAGTCATACTAGTCATAGTCATACTCATAGTGACTGTGACTGTGAGTCACACAACACAGTCAATGACCGAGTCATACTGATACTACTATCAATTATCAGTATCAGTATCACTACTCAGTCATTCAGTCAGTCACAGTCGCACTCACCCATTCACTGTATCGGTCACTCAGTCACTGAGTCTGACAACTGAATGAGTCACTCACTCACTGTCTTTCAGCGACGCCGACTGAGTGACTCACTAGTCACTGACTGACCAAGTCACGGAGTCAGGACTCAGTGAGTGACTCAGTCAGTCACTCTCACTCTCATTTTATCAGACAATTTTTATATAAGATTTACTGCGAGCGCATAACGTATATGACGTCATGCATTTGGAGTGCCTACTCTCAGTCTCAGTCAGTGACTCACTGGCTGCGAGTTGCACCCACATGTGACAAATTTCTGCATCAAAGTCGAAGAGAAAAATTACACTTCAGAGTGAGACCGAGAATTAAGGTGACTGTCCTGCATTCGCGATATTGACTCACGATGAGTTTCTTCAACGGCATGATAGCAGTGACTAATTGGCTCATTGAGCGAGGGATGCTGCATCGATCGAGCGGAAACTAAGACTCATTGATCCGGCCAAGTAGCGTAACCATGCCATATCCTGTCAAACTTAGCGCACCATAGGCAACAGCGGTTGGAACGCCTGTATAGTGCGTCACAGGAGAGAATAAATCCACTGTGGCTGATCAGGACTCGTAGCCAGGGGGCCTGGCTTTTCAGCACGTGGCCATGGGTCGGCTCGCCACCCGGCAAGAACAAAGCTTTTTGACATGTGGTGGAGAAGAGTGAACAGAAGTGGTGGGGAAGAGTGAACAGAGGTGGTGGGGAAGAATGAACAGAAATGTGGAGAAAATCAGGGACATACATGCGTTACCCTTGTAATGAATATTTTTAAGTGTTCTTTCTCTTACTTTACATATTATTTCTGCATGTATGGTTAATCACCCACGCCGGGCCTAGGTTCATGAGACGGTTTCCTTAAAGCCCCTAGCCGGGATCAAACTCCATGCGATGGTTTTCTTACTCTAACTTGACACTGTCCAAGTATTCGACTGCACACGAGGAGTGCCCCAGGGGTCCTTCCGACACCCAGGCGAAGATGGAGGGCATGCTCACACTTATTTAACTCTCTCTACATTGGCACCTGCCTGCTGTGCCCTAAGTGCATGCGTATACACAATTACATTACCTAAACTAGAACGTCTCTCACCGGGTGATGGAGTGTAGGTTGTCAGAGAATCACAAGTCGTGTAGATTGAATAATCAGGTGCGAATAGACTCTAATATGGAAAAAAAAACGTGCCACCGCATACAAGAGTTTTGCAATGCAGATTGCAAGAAACAAGGGCTGGTTGGGGGGCCTCGCTCCGCTTTTATATCACTACGTGGAGGTCAGCTCCAATACAATAACCAATCCTGAAAAACGTAACAACTACTCCACCAATAGATTCAAAGATAGAAAAACATGTTTTCCGTAACGTCGGAAGTGTCCTTAATTAAAAAAACACAAATAATTGGCTGGTCTAAAAATCCCGCATTCGCACCTTCCTTCACTGCTTATTCCCCCCAGACAACGGGTGCACAGGGCTACTTATCACATTGTTTTTCTTCTTTGGAAATGTGTTGCCGCACCCATTTTCCGTCACGTCTCCGTCGCATGGTCCACTCCAGATATTTCCTTCCCAACACCCTCTCCGCCGCACTGACATCAAAACAAATTATCTAGCAATGACGAGTGGGTACAAGACATGGAAGAAGATGGAATGTGGACTGGATATATTAGAATGGGGCCTCGATCTGGGTAGTTACAGTAACTTTGTTATGTGCCCAATAATAACATATATGAAAGAGCTGATTTTCTCTTCGATTAAACACCCATTAGCGAATGTGCAGATCTCCACTGCTGTATATCATTGAATAACCTTACATATCTATCATGAGGCTGCCGCTTCTCCATTAAATACGTAAGAAGTTTGGAGTCAAAAGGAATAAACTTTTTATTCTCTATAATCCCATCACTCTTAGATTTTTTCTTTTAAAATGAACAACAGGACATTGTGAGATAACAATAGCACATTGAATACGGATTAGGAAAAACAGCTGCTGAATAAGCTGTACATGACTATATAAATAAACATGGCCCAAACTGTACAGATGATCAGAATCACTGTGAAGGAGTCTGCTGCATGACGGACTAGGGTACCATCGATCGATGTGTGAAGCCGGGTGATACAGATCCCAGGAAAGCCTCCACAGCCGGAGATCTGGCTAAGAACATATCGCCATGACCACAATCATCATCACTGAACTCCTCTTCAGACTGCAAAGAATCATTATGGCCTTAAATTCAGAGCACACCCACAGCCTACATGGTCTCACAATTCAGTTCCAGAATTACTAGCAGTATTCAGACCAGGCAGTGACATAAAGCCCTCCATGTGACCGAATTAGGGAGGCGCTGTGGCTGAGCGGTTAAAGCGCTCGCCACTGGCGCGAAAGGTCCCAAGTTCAAAACAGCTTGAACGCTGGGGTTTTTCGGAAAAAAATTGTTCGAGGAGAGCTGAGTGAAGGCAATGAGAAAGAGTGGCAGCTACTCCGCATCAGTTACACTGTAGCCAATAACAAGGTGGCTCTCTAAATGTACTGCCACACTACACAAGTAGTTTTCCGAAAAATCATCGACGTTTTCATGAACGAGTTATCGCGGAGATGCTCTTTAGATGACAGAAACACGGATAAATTGAGGTACTGAACAAAACCAACAGTTTTATCAAATAATATTGATTACAGTTTATTTCGCCCAGTTCTGAAGACATTTTTTCAGCATTAAGCTAAAATCGGCAAACGTAGATAAATGCTTTTGCATTCATCACCGATTGCTGTCCCAACGTGAGCTACGATTTCAACTGAGTTTCGGCAGGATTTCAATAGAAATGATCGAAATGAGCTTGAGCTATTATTATTTGTTACAAACTGTTAGTTCCTGTCAGTTACAATGGTTTATTTTAGTTTAGAAACCTGATTTGTACGTGTTTCAACCATTCTTAAAGAGAAGACAACTCTGCAATGACTCATCCGCGAAGCAATCGATCATTTTCCTGGCGTGGCAGTACTTTAACAGCCTCTTCCCCGCACGGCTATTCGGTATTTGACTGGTCAACGATAATGGTTTTTCTTCAAAATGTTATAAATCAGTTTAATTCATTGTTCATAACAGCACTCATTTAGGGCCGTCAACAAACTGCTTTATCAGCAATATGTCCGCGCAGAACGGGTCGCAGTTGATTTCACAGCGTTTCTGTGGGTTTCCTTTTGGCAGCTAGAAATTTATTTGGGCTGGTTTTATCATTCTTTTTACAGCACAAAGTGTGGTAACATGGCTACGCATCCCTAACAGATAACATGTATAATATTAACCTCATCCATGTATTTCTCCATATCCATAATAGGCTTGCCGTCGTACTCCCTGAACAGTGGCTCAATACGTGAAACGGACCTACAATATCATAACTGGAAGATAACTCACCATAAACAAAACTGACTCAAGACAACATGGTTAAAATGCACACTTTATTTCATTGCGGGTATATTACCACAGATGGTGGAGCTGAGAGATTGTTACATCCATAAGCAAACAGTTCTCTCCAGATGCTGTGGATTTAACTGACCGACTTGGTGGGCCACCAGTGTAGCCACATTCCTGATTCCCGGAAACCAGAATCCGGGGATATTTTTCAAGTAAACCGGGTGACAAACTGAGATAGTGTAGGCTATAGTTATATTTCCTTTTAAGGTAGGATAACTCCTGGGGTAGCTAGGATAATTTAGTCAGCAGATAACCTAACACACATGGAATGTCATCATAAATGACTGGAGTCCAGTTCAGGGAGGTTCTGAACATGACAATGCCTAGCGCAATGCATTTTCGTGAACTTCCCAAAACAACAATTGTATTCAACTTCAAGTGTACAGTTACGAAAGGTTTCAATTGCCACCAGTCACTGACATTTTAGAGAATAATGCGCAGATGGGGTTTTCTAGCAGTCCGCAATTCTTTGATACCATTTGAAACCATTCCCCAATTTAGTACAGGAGATGTGTGCTAGAAAAATCTGGTATTACCTTTGCAGCAGATAAGGGTCGAACGGGAAATAGTTATCCAGTCTTTGATTGGTCTGCATGCTGCCGTCAGACGAGGCCAGAGGTAAAGCCATGCGGTTATTCCTTTCAATGATAGCATCACAAAACGCCAGCTGATGTTTCCTATAATTTTTTACCATATTATAGCTTATGTTAGATTTAAATCACAACAGAGCCACACAAGATGGGATTGGATTGGATTGCAGTTATTGACGACAGGAATAGTAAGGAACAGTGAAAAGCTTAGCTTTGCTCAAAGCGTAGGATCTTTGATTTAAACCCTGATGATGCCCTGTTGACTTTGTGATCATGAATTCACAGCTGCTACCACTTCGGAACAACCCTCTGGAGGTTCACTAAATAGGATGGCAAAGTGCCACCCAGAACTACAACATAGAATAATTAGGAATCCGCTCACTTATTATTTCATCGTGATTTTGATAAGCCAAGGAGCTCACCTGACAAATGATGCGAATGTCCGGGCTATAACCGGCTGGCAAATCTTCAGTGGGTTCAGTTTGCTGGCCACAATACTCTGTAAACCCAATCCATTGAAAAATACATGGGCTAAAATAAAAAACATTAATGCGAGTGAAGCTAGGCAGAACAATGTCCTACTGGTCAGGTTACAAAATCTTTACTTGTCAACTTGCAATCAGCTTGCAGTCAACAAAATTTGTTCAGATGAAACTCCTGCAAAAAAAAGGTTATGGTCTTGACATTCCGAAAAATGTCTAGGCCAATTTGACAAAATTTTTAATGGGTGCATGAGTAATGGGTCTACATGGAATGGTCGGTGTTTGTAGCGCGGTTTGCAAGAGGGGCAATCCAGTAACCAAACTGAGGCAGAAGGTAAATCTTTAAAGACAGAGCCTAGTTAGTTACACCTGGTCCAGTCCTTAGTCCAGTTACACCCGCCTTGCATCCAGAACTGGGAACTGACTATCTTTGGTTGTACCTTTGTCCATATCGCAGAACTCCTTTTGCCTGAATGCGAGCATATAGAAGACAGCTTGGCATGCGCAGTAGAATGTGCCATGGTGAACCAGGTCATAGTGCATGATATTTGTTTCAGCGTTCCGGATGTAACCGTGTATCCATTTACAGATCATCCCGATCATATCAGCGGCAGTCCTGTTGTCAGTATAATTGGTGAGCGAAACATAAAACTAAACAACGGTCACACTGTTCATACAACCAATCAATAGTCCAAGAGCAGAATTGGTAGGGTATACATATACCTGTGGTCATTATACATGCATAATGGTTTGTGCTTAATGCTTGATGTCTTATAAATACAACTGCGCTCGGTTTCTGATAAAAAATATTTTAGAACAATTTATGTGCACATTCGCACATAATTTCCAAGTGTGTTACGGCATGCGTCTTACCTGATGTGTATATATTTCGCTCTGGCTATAAGACTGGCGATATAAAATACTGCCGCATTCCTGTATACTTGGTGAACGTTAGGATCTTGCACTTTCTTCCAAAGATAATCAAGAAAACCATCTGCCAATCTCTACAAATGCATTGGATGTCATTACCAGGTAATTAAGGGGTTGTCATAGCCAAAAGTGTCTTCACTTGTTTGTAGATTCTGAAACCTACCATGAACAAATGGGTCCAATACCCAGCTCAAATGGAAGCTTAGATATAGCTCTATCCAATGCGCATACTTAGAGCATACTTACTCGGTGACGCACTTTTCAGGCCGTCGACGCAAGAGAATTGGCCTTGAGACAAGAAATTAACACAGAACTGTTGGTGTTTGCATGGATTTCTCGACTTACACGCTAATGTTTGGAAAATCCTCTTGCAGGTGTATACTAGACCTGTAGTTACACAAGTCTGAATAGAAAAAATGTTCAACAAAAATATAAAAATAGGGTTTCAGAGTGCAGTTTGTCACCTCTGTCAGCGAGCGTTACTGCCATTGTTGCTTAATGACAGAGGCCCGAACGCAACGGCCTCTATTTAGAGCTAGGGAAAACCGGCAAAGCACTTCAGTTTTCTCCAAAATTACGTTCAACTTTGAGTTCTACCCGATGTTATGAGGGAGTAAAGATTACTGGGTTACTAAGTTTTAGTAATTAGATTCCATTTTCTTTCTATTTGGATCATTCGGGCCATAGTTATTCGAATGACCGGTATTCGTTTTTTTTGGAAAAAGACCACTCGCTATCGCCGTAATGAATGCGGAGTTGCCTCCCTTTAACAATAGGGAACACGACTCCGAAAGTGAATC
>Ga0224511_10001215_pt1 | contig 15036 bp, 14 predicted proteins | sample SF_May12_sed_USG_2_FD_169988 | JGI IMG/M metagenome (GOLD analysis project Ga0224511, IMG submission 169988) | Sediment microbial communities from San Francisco Bay, California, United States - SF_May12_sed_USGS_8_1 | ecosystem: Environmental > Aquatic > Marine > Sediment | place: USA...
TAAAAACAATTTTGGTGCCATCACGCGAACGCACAGTCGCAGTCAGAAAATTCTATGTGTTCAGGAGGTTTTCAGTCGCGTCAAAGAACTTTGTCCTTTCTCAACAAGTCAACACCAACTCATCGCTAAGAGCTGAATATTTCTCCATGATAATGTGAATAAAATTTATACAGTAACCCAATCTCGCTGTGGTAGATGGATAATCTTGAGATTGGCAACCTTGACATTTACAACCTTGACTTTTTCTAATCCACCCAGCGCCCATTTTCAGTCACAAAATTTAAATCACTTTCTGTCACAGTTAGGAAGATGGTCTTTTTAAATCGCACTTTTGAGCAGAGCCAACAAGTGAGGACAACTCAAACAATAACCAACGGGTGATCCGATAAAAATAGAGCGACAAATCACAGATCAGATAAAGATTCAAGTGACCAATCACGGATCAGATAAAGATTCAGGTGACCAATCACAGATCAGATAAAGATTCAAGTGACCAATCACGGATCAGATAAAGATTCAGGTGACCAAGAACGGGTTTGGTCGCATTTTCAGCGAATTATCACGCGAATGCACCTACTCTTAAGTTTTTACTTTACTCACTGAGTATCTACTAGGCTTCGCTCAGCTAGCCCAACATTAAGCGCAGCCATATGGAATTCGGCCATTCTCTCTGACCCAATGCTCTGTCTCATTAGGTGGCAGTAATGTGAGTCCACTTTGGATTTCTTTGTTACGTGACTGGAGACAAATAGGCTCTTCTCCCGAAGGAATCTCTGCTGAAGAGCCGCCAAGTGTGACCCGTATGTCTCCTTTACCTCTACAATATCAAGGTCATATTATCGCTGGCCAAAAGTTGACCTGATAGAGTGGAAGTGTTGACACAACTTGTGCGATTTTGAGCAAGACTATAGTGCTTGGGTCATGACAGCAGGTATTGTTTGGCAGCAGACGCGTAGGAGTCAGCAACTCTCATCTGAGTTCATTTTGATTTGCTTTCAAGGATAAAATCGAAAAAAAATTGCAGTCACAACGACATGTCTGCATTGCGTAGTTTGTATTTAATGCCTGAATCATATCAACAGCTCTGATTGACCAAAAATGAATGACATATGTGTAATATGAAATAGTTGCCAGAGAGCGATGACCTCTGTAAACAATAATCTTCCAGAAAATTTCCATAGATCAATGACCTTTATGGCACAACATAGACGATCAACAGTACTTATGTATGTCTGATACAAGAGGTCAGATAGTCTAGCCACTCCAGTGATAATTATGTGACAAATAGCAGCACTATTATTGTGTTTTTGACTGGAAATAATTTATATGAATATTTACACTTACCGAGTAATGGTGCCCAGTAGTCATTGGCGGAGATGGCTGCGGCCTGTTTTCCTCTCCAGATCTCAACACTGTCCATAAGAGCTGCAGATTGAGAAAGTTTGTTACATTATAAAATAGAAATGGTCTGCATCATAATATCTAAACTCTACCTGTGCAGTTAATTCATAACAAAACTCAAATGATAGTATATGGCAAGGCAGAATCATTTTATTTCAAACGAATAGTACTACTAAGCTGTCCGCTTGTTCCAGAATAGTTTGCGATATGTCTCATTCAGTTTATTCATTAGGTGGGCCTTCTCCGAGTTAACATTGCAATCCGAATCCAATGGTCCCACTGAACGGGCAAATCAACCAGGGACCTCCGGTCTTACAAGCAAACAAGTACACAAGTACATGAACCAGATCAAATCAGTGTCTAATCCAGGCGTGAATCACAGTGGAACAGGATGTAATGGATCGGTAAATCGTAGCGCATTCAGGGGTTGACCCGGCAAGGCTAAATCACGCGCGTTCCATAAAAAATCCTGCACATTTATGTATTTGCTACTTCCAATGTGAAACTTCATGCTACACAATGTAGACTTTATTTTAGGGTGATTACCCATGCAAGCCAGTGATGAGGTCTCAGGCTAACGAATATAAACCAGCTGCATTGGGGTCTTAAGCTACATTCTTATGCCTGCTCTGGGGCACTTTGCTTCACACAGCATCCGGTCATGGGTCTAGCTACACACTTTTTGAGCCCGACTTATGCCATTGTGGACCTAATGTAATACATTGGCTTGTTGTGGGTCCGCATTGTCTTCAAAATGATTTATCACGTATTGGCTATGTACTGGCCGTTGGTTGCCAACTATAACAAATTTTATCTACATGTACGTCATAGAGACATGAGCGTCAGAGGTTACACAGAATGCAGACATTTAATTTATGAAATCATCGCAATACAAATGAATGTAATTATTCTGCCAAAATCAAATAGTGATGCAAACTGGAGATTCAGTGTCAGTTGTGCTGATGCTTCAGGTCCATTTGGGTTCAAATATTTAACTTTTCCGCAGCACAATGGATACGCAATGATTGGAGATGATGACTCAACTGAAACAGACCATTGTCAAACTCTTTCCTCATTAAATGTATGTACAGCGTGGTATACAGTGGCAAGTAGGATAGATTAAAACATTTACCTTGTACAAGTCATGTTCAAACAAGCACACAGCTTACCTTGAAGTGACCCAAATGAATGTGAGCTGGCCAGATCTGCTCCGATTAGCGACTCATTGTTTTGATCTAGTTGCCCGCACAGTCTCATCTGTCGCTCATCCGCAGTCACCTATAAGGAGAAATCTGAGCAGGTGTCACCTGTGTATACACAACCCAGCAATCGCATGAGGTAGTGGGTTAAAGGATAGTGTACTGGTCTTAGAATCAGGAATCAGGTGACCATTGGTAACCTTGCATTTTGAACATCCCCAATGGGAAATCAGGTTACGTTCGGGCGAAATAGTACTTGACAGTTGTGCAGTTATTTTACAGAGGTTTGCCGTGATGACCGTTTGGCTTTTAATGTCTGTTTTCAGAATGTATTGATCTTGCATAACTTTTCGATAAGGAAAGATAAGGCCATAAAATGACAAAGTGAGTATAATAAAAACCTCCCCAGCATCTTTCAAGTCAAATTCAAGATTGCTGAATAACAAAGGACACATGGCACCGCGGGCGTTTTGGTATCACCACTCCATATATCTCACAAAGAGGCTTGTTTTTTAGTTTTCAGTTGGGATTGAGTTTGCACTCACAACGGGGGTCCATTATCTCTACTGAGAGAACCCACTAAGCCTTCATCACTGACCCGCGACTGGTGAACTAACAAGTATCTACCCCTGCAACTTCACATAATGTGAAGAGGTCAGATGAAAAAAACCTCACCTCATCAAGCAGGTCTTGCTGTTCCCCTTCGGTTAGTATCTCCCATGTCTTCCTGCCTGAGAACTCGACACACATGAGCTGAAGCAACTGCTGCCTCAACACAGCATATTTCTCCTCCAGGGCATCCAGCACATCACCAGAAGTGATGTCCTCATGCACTCGGTCAGTCTGTGCATCAAATCCGTCCGACAGCAGAAAATTCTCTAACCCATCATTCTCCCACCTAACAAATATTATGAGATGAAACAGCTTGTTTTTGTTCTTAGAGCCAAACTAGACCATCCTGATGGCAAGTGTACGTATGTGGGAGGTGTTCACATTCATAGAACAGGTCAGTCCATTCGAACTCATGATTTAGCAATCACAGCCCGATACTACTGTTTAATATAAATTTCTTCTATGTAACAACAAATGAAGCAAGCAGCTTCGGGCATACCGTTGGCCAGGGCAACAAGTCCAAAAGATGATAAGAAAGTTGTGATTACTGTGTTTTGTGTTGTAGTTATTGTTGTTATCGTTGTTGGCTCCACACTACAGGTAATGGACAATGTTGTGGGTGTGATTCATTGAACGTGTAAGTTCAAGAGGGTTACTCTTGGAAAATGGGATGTTCACAAATCTATATGAATTGCGAGTGGCACTTACCTTCTTAGGGCAGTCTTGGCTTTGTTTTTTGTAGCCTCACAATAATTGAAAACCTCTTTAGCATGTTGATTTTTCTGAAAATCATGAATGTTGAGTAAGAGGGAGCTGGTGGGCTCTTAGTATCTAGTCCAGTTCCATTGGTGATCAACAGAAGACAGTGAATTCTCTCCCTGGTGTAATTACGTAGCAGTAAAATTGGTTCTACTATTATGTGATATTAAAAATGACATAGAAGTTCGGCGATTCCATACAATTATGATATGTTAGAGCATTAAAAATCAAGGGCATTGTTTTGTTTGTTCCAGTTTAAGGTTACAATTTAAATCAAATTTTGGTATTACTACTGTTTCTGGTGGCAAGTACAATTAACGCTAATACACAAACAAGCAAACTTACAGTCTGGTTGTTATACTGAGAGAGAAAGTCTGACTCGCTTCGAATAGTAAGATCCGACAGCTGACTCTCCGCTGTTGTGTACTGAAGTGGATCTGTGTCACCATCAGGGGGAATCGCACAAACCCATGGCTTTATCTCAAACCATGACACATTTGCTGTCTGAAATGACCTTGACTTCTACAACAGCCACCGGAGTTGAGAATGAGGTGAAGCTGTAGGTTTCGGATGGTGACAACAAATAAAAATGACACGGCTATGAAGGTTACCATCTTCGCAGGACGCTCGGATGCACGCAACCAGGATACATGAAGTTGAAAACTCAGTAGGCTAATTTTTGCATACCCCTGGCAACTTTCAGGTACGAAAGGGTATCACAGTTAATAGTGGAATCCTGTGTAAGAAGGCAGGTAAAGGTTTAAAGATGCTCTTACCAGGAAAGCTTGCCAGTGGTGAGTAGAGAATTTCTCTCCATGAATCACTCTCAGAAAGAGAAGAGCGTCTTTTGGTGAAAGTGTCTGCTCGTCATTAACAACTAGAGCACGGAAGTCCCAGTAGCTATTCTCCTCCAGCACTTAAAACAAGATAAATATGTGTAAGTTCAGTGCATCACACATCAAGGCCGTGAAACCAAAGCTATCTAAAATCTGGTATATGTTCAGTGATAATGGAGTGAGGTGGGTATCTATACCAGACTAAATAGATGGTATAACTTTTTCTATCATCCAGTAAGCATCGTAGAAGCCAACCTATAACAAAGCAAGTACTGAGACAGTGAAAAATGTAGTCGCTGTAAATCTACACTGACTACACATACCTTGTTGTTTGTGTATTTCCTGGAGAACCGCTAGTATATGTTCTCTGGTGATGCTTTTGGTGTTAGGCCCGCATATGTGATTACTGCAGGTTTGTACCAGGTCTATTGTGACAGGGGTCATATATATTGTAAGGTAGAGCTGGCCAACCTGCTCAGGAGTCATCCACGTAACATCAGGTAGTAGTGACTCCATGCTGCCTGTAACAGCATGATATAGTATTAATAAAGGACTGAGCTGAAGAGTTTTGAATGTCTTTGTCAATCCCCGGTTGCTGAGTACTGAGTTTGTCAATGGGAGGGTGACTACACCAGTCACTGACGACTGGGGTGAAAATTGACTTAGTGATTCGGTGCCGCCCTGAGATCTGAACTTTCCCAGCCACTGATTCATTGATTGACTGAAAGTCAGGCGCAGAATCAGTAATCACTCAATCACTCATATTCATGGTCATTCACTTCAGTCACTTCACGGGCTGGTTCCTTCATTGCTTGTTTCGATATTTGTTTGCATTCAGATAACTAGTACCAGTGGTTTACTAATCGAGGAACCCATCGTAGAATATTTGTCACTCACCCTGTCACCACAGTGATTGAAAAGTCACACCATCAGTGACTGGTCCAGTTCAGTCAGCAACAGTCGACAGAAATCCTCCTACAGCAAGTGCGCCGACGCATGCGCACCGTAACCAAAACAAACACCGCTCCGCGAAAATTATGGTTCCTCTTCATATCAATAACGTTGGAAAACAGTCACGTACTGCATGAGTGATGTGCGTAGAGCACAGAACGTGGAGTAGAGATTATCATCGTTATCCTCTATGAGAGGGTAGAGGACAAAGTGGTAAAATTTTACCACTTTGATATAGACTAGGGTTATAGGAATAACTTTGTGGTATAAATCAATGGTATAGATGAATGCACAAATTCATATCTTTCAGAATCATTAACTGAACTGATGCACTAAAAAGATCTGCACATCAGCTAAATAACATTCGCCGCCGCCTCACACATCGCAGCAGATTTGTTTTTGTCGCTACTGGGAATTTAAACAAAAGTTGCACCGGGAAGTTAAACCCATCCGCATTCCGCTAGCCAATTCTCTTGTTTTCTCTGACCTTGATTGACGTTTAAAACGCTTTAGAATTTTAGATGGAAAAACGTTGCGTAAGCCTCTCGGCCTTTTTGGTCTCACTACAATAAAAGGCACCTATGCAAGTTGTGTTTCCTACTTGTTACAAACACTACAAAATATTATTCCATAGATTACCCACTGCATAGGTGTTACTAATTGGCCTCCGCTGCATGTCCCTTCGCTGTTCTGAAACTTGATAATTTCACATAGCGCCACATCTATACATAAGCCGGCCCATCGTCTACCAAGTCAGGCATGCACAACAGGTAACTTAACCATGTTATATAAAATTCTCATTTCTTGGCACTGGGTTTCCAGGTTATCCTAGTTTAATTGCGAGATGCCAAATGACAATGTTCAGCTTATCGGACATCACACTTTTCCTCAGCGGATGGTATGTCTGCTGAACTGGTTTATTGAACTATTTGACCTAGCTGTCATCAGCTCAGGAATGCTGACTTGACTGGGGCAGACTTGCATTTCACATAATTATGTTACCAGTTCCAGGTGTGGCTTTGTTTGCTATACTGTGGCTATTGCTGAAAACAGAAACCATAGATAAACTTTTGAACTCTTTAGTTATACATATATACAGTACATCGAGGGCATACAGAGAGGCTCCTTCAACATTATAACTTGTTTTGTCATATAAAGTACATGTATAGCAGCATATATACAGGCCTTTATTACAAGAGGTATTGTTTATTGTGGATATTTTCATGGCTATCTCTCTTGTACATTGAGCATTTCCCTACATAGACTCGCAGAAATTGAATAACTTTTATTTTACCCTTACATGCCGATTTTTGCTGACAACTCAAAACATGAAAGCTGCAAAGCCCTCCTCGCACAATCCGGTGGTATCTATGTACCATGAGGTCTGATTATAATACAAACTTTTTCATGCACATAGGCCTTATAGCTCCATTCCCAGGATAACTGACTCCTCTCGGTCTGAAATTCTCACCAGATAGATTGGCGTGGCTGAGGGTAGATACCCATTACTGAAACTGATATCAAACCGAAACATTTATTATTATTATTACTATTATTATTAGTAGTAGTAGTATTATCATAATCGGCCCCTTTGTGAAGTCCATATACCATGTAATCTGTCTGAGGGACCAACGTAAACCAAAGCTATGCCCTAATGCCATCGTCCGCAGAAGATAAAATCATTCTATCTTACCTCCATTTCTCTTTCTTGTATAATGTCTTCACTGTTGCGATGAAGCTGGCGGATAAACTACTTGTTTTTTTATCAGTCACGGCTTTGCATGGAGTACCATGAGTGGGGCAGTATCAAGGCTCCTTTCATAGTGAGGCTTGGTTTTGTTTTTGAATTAGAAAAAAGAATGGAGCTCTTACAACAACGGGAGCCTGCTATGACCGGCATTTGAACCCAGGTTCACATGGGTGGGAGACTAGCACTCAATCAGTAAGCTATCCTGTCATGCGTTGTTATTATTCTGACTGTATATGCACCACAGGATACAATACCAGCATATGTCATACTTGGTCAATAAAAGTGTGAAACTATGTCATAGAGATTGTAAACTTGGTTCCCATCACTGACGGGTATATTCTTGGTACGCGCTTTTAGCGAGCCTCTCATTCTGGCTTCCTAGGGTGCTTTCAGATTGTCACAGTATGAATAAGGATACTCTGGTAGCGTGTGAGCCGCTCCAGCCGGCCGTAGAGTGTCAGTTCCATTTACGTTATAAATGCTACATATCCCCATACAGGTTGTCAGCTGCTGATCATTAGATAACCCCCATACCAAATGATACTAGAATTGAGTGGGAACCAGTACATTCATATGCATAGAAGTAGGAGACTGCCCCTTTTACTTCTAATTGCACAACTATTATCGGTTTAGCACTTTGTTCTGGATTGACAAAATAACAAGGGAACACGTGTATGACTATTTATTGCATAAAAAACCATTAGCCTGTTACATCACATCACAGTACAATTTAATGACCTCTATCATATGCATTATAATACATATATTACGCACCCATAATTGTTACAAGTTCTCAGACATTTTTTATTCAATGTAATCTGGTATCAGCGCGAACAAAAAAGGTGAGCATATAGTCTCATGGTGAAGTGTTTCATATGAAGTAGGTACATACACAAAGATGGTACAAAAGAAAAACCCACGATGCAGAATGACGAATGGAAAATCCATGCAGAATGACAGGTCGTTATCACTTGAGCTAAGGAACGGCAGTTCAATAATTGAGGTTATGCATAGAAGGAGTCTAGACACCTGGACTGTTCATCTCTGAATTGCCGACTATGATGTGCTGGGAAAGTGATTAGACTGGGTTAAAAGAATCTTTAGACTATAAACACTGGAACCTAAAGTTCATATGCAAGGCCACCTAAGTCACCTTGATCTATGTTATGATGAGCTAGTCATGACAAACATACACCTCTAAGACAATGCCATTTGAATGAGTTGACCTATCTGACAGGGCATGCAGACATACACCCTTGATTCATTCAAAAACAAATTAGCATCCCAGTCTACACTTCCAGTCAATGAGCTACGTTAATTGTAAATTGACCAATCAGATGCATTGGTCTACCCCAATTGCTATATAAATCCCATGATGCGTTTGTGGAAGCCAACAATAGGTAGACGGCCTGCGAAGACGGCAGATAGCCTAACATGAGGATACAGGCTTTCATATTGATCCTGCTAGCGGGCTCAGCCCTAGCGCGGTCGTTAAGAAAACCTAGATCAATTGGGATAAGATCATGCGAAGGACTACTAGACATTTATGAGAGACCTCATGAGAATTCACTTCGGGAATTATTCCAAAGATCTAATACACAAATGGCTGACAGTTTCTATGAGAGCTTTTACAAAAAGATTACTGACAGTAAGTACCTCACTTTATCCTGAGTGTCTGCTCATAATCGAACTATGACTAGGAAGTGCCGGGAGATATTAACACATGGTAATTTTGACTTTGTTTCATAGGTACACATCCTGTGGAGATTGTAATGCTTCTAGATGCAAGCAGTGTAATGGGAGAGACAAACTTCAAAGCTGGAAAAGAGTTCCTAGCAGTAAGTAAGGCGATCTCAATGGTATTGCTAACATAACTGAAGTACACGTAAGGGTGATGCTCTTGTACATGTAAACAGTGGCGCGTTCAAATTAACCCTGAAAAACAGAAGTATGTGAAGCTTGTTTTATCTTCACGGCTAGGGGCAAGCCTAGAAGGGTATGTGGTAGAGACACTCCTACCAAACAGTTCTTGATCCATGAATGATGAGCAAATATTCCTGGGTTAGACAACTGATGGTGTTTTGTACATTAAACCAATCCTGTATGTATCTTTTTAGAATCTGACTAATATTATACCTAGACAACACTTCCTTAATAATCACCTGATGACTACATTGCTGACCTATTCCGCCAGCAGGAATATAACAAGCGTATTATGGCCTGGTTACATATACTCCCACTACAGGAAAATGGTGGGACGAGTGATCAACAGTGCTCAATATCATGGTATGTTTTTATCCAGTTACATAAATGCATTGTCTTTCATATCATCGTTCTATCCTCAAAGAATGGTGAATCAATCACCGCACCCATTTGTATCCATCCTTTCAAATAAGAATTGTGTGTTGTCATTTTCTATGAAATTACTCGGGTCAGACAGCTATGGCTAGTCTATCTGCAATATTATAGTCCCATGCAGGGATTGATTACAATTGTTTACTACTGCTGATTAACAGTGACCCACAGTCTGTCAGACAGAGCAAATCAACTAGGCTGGCAATCTTCCAAGGCAGCTATGTAGGCTAAATGATTATTATGTAATCAATCTTGATGCCAGATATTGTACATTTCAGATGATGAGTACAGCGATGGAGTGAATGGGTTAATATGGGCTATGTCAAGGTTTACCAATAATACAGACTCTCAAAAAATACTTATCATGGTCTCAAATGGCCATTTCACTGACAACTACATGTGTCCTACCAATATAGTCAGTGTATCAAAGATCCTACATCAAACCAGTAAGTATGACTGATAATAGACCTATCGAGTGAGTTGAGGTTGGGTCTTGAGGTCGTACTTCGGACCTCGAGTGTTTGAACCAGTGACCTTTATGTCACTGCATAAACCACATGAAAAGGGTTGGCTCATCCAGGATATCAATTTGAGACCATAACCTGACTCAACAGCTAGCTAGGATCAGACATCATGACATAATGGTATAATAATAATTTCATTTCCTGTAGAGGTTGATACTTACTCAATCGGAGTTGGTGACCAGGTCAACGAGGCAGCTTTATCTATGATAGCCTCAAACCCAGATGAAGGGCATGTACTACAAATCTCTAATGACTGTGATGCCAGAGAAATCATTCAACGAATCCGTAGACAAATCAAGGGACACAGACCACTATAATAAAATCCGAGTACTTTTCTGTACTGTTATTTTCAATAGAGTTGAGAAGTTTATTTATTGCCAAGTATTTTATTATAATGTATTATAATCAAATACCTCGAGATATTTTGTATCATTTTGTTTACTAACTTATTTTTGGTGGAGCAATGACGAACCAAACATTGAAATAGCCGATTGGTAAGGATTTAACTGTCTATAATGCACAGTTTGCAAATACAGTTGTATAAAAGACGCAAAATGAGTGCGGTTAGTTGTGGCATCCATAAACAAAGATAACAAATTTAACTGAGCTGATATAAATTTTTTGCAGTATTGGAATTTAGCCACGCTAAAACTGATAGGTAGTCCATCACACCCACGAGCAGAAAATGTGATTTATTTTAATGTGTCGACGTGGTCTGGTGCAGCAAAATGTCAATGAACTCAGCTTGAGTCATTGTTGCGTGAGTGACAGGACAGACAAGTTTGGTGCTCGCTGACTTACTACACAATATACGGAGGGATTCCAGACATTTTAGATATTTGACTGCTTGATAGAGATGAAAAGTCTAACGTCCTGTCCAAAAGTCTCAGCCAAGTCTTTCTCCGCTGATATGGAGATTGCACGGATAGTAGAGCCGCCTTTACCCATGACGGATGACTACAGGAATAAATACCATTTCTTACTGCATGTATACATGTAACACCTGAAAAAGTCTTTGATGGCAGTGCTTTAACGAAGCAATTACTGTACTGGGCCAGACAGAGGGGTCAGAATATATACACATTAATCTTTGCATGACAGACAGTACTTGCTAAATATTTACAATGTCTTTGCCAGAAAATGTGACACCAGTTATTCTTTGGTTTCCTGTCTAGGAGTTCTGGTGGTCATTGGCTAACCTTGAGACCATATACCAAAGGATTGGCAGTATGAAGTGGACTCTGGTGACTCTCAGAAAGGTCACAGGAAATAATGTTTCATCGTACTCCACGGCCTAACAACACCACACAACAGGCACCGTGGTCAAGTTATTTTCATTATACCACTTGGTACTGAATAACATAATAGTGGGTAATAGCAGGTACTAACAGGTTCACAGCCCTCTTAGAACGTTAATGGAAACGGTTAGAGGGAATGTCAAGCAATAACGACATCTTCAGTACCAGACTGTAGGTAAAAATAAACAATATTTAATGGCACAAATAGGTTGGGACTTACCGCCTGCCTCCTTGTTTCGCAGTTGAGTGCCACACGGATACACAAATCACCGTCTTCCATAGATATATCCGACACAGACTGCAAGAGAGAAGAACCGGACACATTTCAGCACACAATCATTAGAATACAAATGAAACACACTGCTACTTGTGTATCCATCGGGTAGCAAGAGAAAGGAATCCAGCATTTATTTCTGAAGTTACTACGATCAGCATGCGCAGGATATTCATGTTTGAATAGGAGAAGGCAACTCACACTTTCTTAATGTGGCCAGTGCCTACTTGGCTTTATATTCAGGTCCCCATCATAATAAAGAGAATATCAAATGATCGTTTATATATTGCCCTATTTAGATCTGTTTCTCCGACCTCTCATATATCTCTGGACATCCCCGGAATTTAATTCAGTACAGCAACAAGAATACATATGCATAGATGTTTGTGTTTTGAATGAGTGGTCAGCTCACGAGTTGTTTAAAAAAGAGTTTCGTACAGCTGTTTTCTATACATTCTGGGAAAAAATGAAGGTGGTTCAGAAAGATTCCAACACACTTTCAAGGCATAGCTCCACTATCACTGCATGAGCAAGTAGAAATTATCATTTTACAGCTAGAGCCTACATATGCAACAGAGGTCAGGGTCAATGAGGTCTGACGTCCGGAGTTCGGCATTGCCAGTAAGGATTCAACATGGTTTTTGGCGATTGAGCTTATCTTCTCCAAAATTTTGATGCAACATTCTAGTTAACGAAATCGATTTCATTCATAAAACCGTGGCCAAGGTGGGGACACAACTCTGCACGAGTGTGTTGACCAATGATTATAATACAATGCGCCAAAAAGAGGTATATATTTATGTAGATTGTTCTACACAGGTTGATCAACAAGTGAACACCGCAGAGATGCTTTCGTCTGTGAAGCTTTCAGTGGCATGGCTACTTTACAGAAATGGGTGAAAGAATCAAAACGTTATGTTCATGTAGCCGGGGTACCTAAATTCAACCATGGAGTAGTTTCCAGGTATATGTACTGTTATGCATTAATATCCTTCATTCTGGTTCTGCTGATGCATTATTTTGATTTGGGTATACACTGAGGAGCGGTTTTTTTGTAGACCTCCCTGTTAAGAAATGTGTTACATAACAGCTCCAGACAGGACATTATCATCCTGGTTTTTATGCAAAACATATTCAGGAGAATCCCTAGTATCCGGTCATTCTCCTTAGAAAGCAGTAGTCTGACCACAAGTTTAGTAAACTCTACCCAGGTGTCCCACCAAAACTAGAATGAACAGTGTGTAGGTTTGTGTAGGCGCCAAGGCTAACCACAAAGACTCCCACACACAAATAGGTAGGAGAGGGGGTCATATCATATTCTAAAAAACAGCAGAGTGCAGTGACCTTTCTATTTTGAATTGACTATGGTTAAAAAACTCATAGCGGACCGAGAGATTCGCCAAAATCCTTTTGGCAGACTATAATAAATTGTTACTATAGCAACTTAAAATTCATTATTGAAGGGGTTATGCCATGCGTTGGAGCGCCTTTACCTGTTTCCAAATTCCGCTCCCTATCGCTGACAAAAGCCCTCAAGACCCCGCTCAAACAGGAGCTTATAAATATCCCTAGCCCCATTATTTAGAGCCTTCAATAAAATACTGTCAGAAGGTAATTAAGTATACAGACTCGCTAATTTTTTTCCATTGTAGGTAGCATGAGCAAGGACATTCACCAAGCTGGGGTTCACAGAATAGACGATCTTCTCTTCTCATTACGCTAAAATACACTCCTTTCTCTGGCTGTCAACTGTTTCTCAAAAGAAAAGGTTCTCCTGTCATCAATGTAACCACAATACTATGGAGCCATCACTTGGCAGTCAAACAGACAGACAACTGAAGAACCTGAATTCCGGAACCTAGCAAAACTATCACAGGATGTGTGGCAGGAACAGTTTCATTGCCTGGTAACCTTTCAGTGGAAGGACTACAAAGTTTGTTTAAAAAAACAAGCCATCTGATTCATTCCAGAATCAAGTTCAAAATATGTGCAAGCTTTTGGTCCCACCCCCATTGAACTGTCTTCTGCACTCTGTTTCTGGCACCTGCTATCGTCTGACTAAATAGAATATCTGAGTTTTATGGGCCTCAATGTAAAAACGACCTGGTGTTATTTCAGTTATCTATTGATCTAGTATTAATTTTTTTAAATCAAATCACACTGTGCCAGCCAATCACCACACAGCATGTACACGTTGCCCATTTCTATATGTGCTTCGTGATCTCGTTCTATAGTTGACTCTTTACTACAGAGATCAGGAAAGAATATCTGATAACCGGCACTCACAGGCTTGACGGTGTACGGAATCTCCTCAGTCAGACTCTCCAATAACTTCTCCTTGACACACATTAGTATTATCTCCTCCTCATTCTGATCAGTCAGGTAACTATCATCATACACCCAGCTTCCTTCACGAGCTGCACCCACCAGGTAATTCTATAACCAACAAGCTTAGTCAATAAACTATTAAGCAAGTTAGATATTGCCTCCCATTGATAAAAAACATTAAATGAAGATATGTTTATGGACTGTAATGAAGAACTTATGGCAATATTTTTGGTGAAATTTTGCTGCAACTTTTATGGTTTTACACCGTATTTAACCGATCTTTAACGAATGGTCTCTTTCTCGCGTATGGCAAAGCTGCTGGGTTAAATACTTGTTTTACACCAGTTACGACTTGGCATGGAGCACCACGTGCAGGTCAATATAATCGCCCCAGGTTGGGGGTCAGTCAACCTAAGTCAGTTTACATATGACCCGCTGAAATTCAGCTACTCTTATCGAGAAAGGGGAGGTGAATCTTAACAACTGTGAAATGATTTCTGACCCTTATCCACTGGTTGGGACCTCCATTTTTTTACCATGGAGATCCGAACCTATGCTAGCAATTTGAAAGGGGGCTCACTAAAGGCCCATACCAGAAAAATACCCCGCCGGCAGTGAAACTCGAACCTGCGATCCATAGATTGCAAATCCAAGCTTTAAAGGGGTTATGACATGGGCAGAAGTGACTTCATTTGTCTGTAGATTCTGAAGCCTACCATGAACAAATGGGCCCAATACCCAGTTCAAAT